>Ga0163144_10001237_pt1 | contig 60268 bp, 56 predicted proteins | sample OliLak19BULKMAT1_FD_123175 | JGI IMG/M metagenome (GOLD analysis project Ga0163144, IMG submission 123175) | Freshwater microbial mat bacterial communities from Lake Vanda, McMurdo Dry Valleys, Antarctica - Oligotrophic Lake LV.19.BULKMAT1 | ecosystem: Environmental > Aquatic > Freshwater >...
AAAATAAAAAGTATTCGTCTGCGCCATTTGGATCTGTTCTGTCAAAATTTTGTGTCATTTCTTTTTTTTGTTTAATGATGTAAAGATTTATCGGGTATCAAATTTACTATTTAATTAAAACATCCTATTTAAAACAAACATACAAATCAAGTTCTAAAACCTCTTCGGAGTCGAACGCATAACTAACTGAAATTAAACTGTTTTGTATTTCGAAGCAACTTTATCGAACCAAAAACCCCTGATAAATAAGGCTTTATCAGGGGTTTTCCGGTTAAGTACCCCCTACCAGAACAAATATGAACGACATCCTTGAAGATACAAGGGATCTTGCTCGGATTTGGGACTTGTATGGCTATTTGTTATACAAGCAAGAATAAAAATTGATATTAATAATGTTCCAGTTTTTTAAGTAAGGGCATTAACTGGCTCAAACCTTTTTTTGTAAGATAAGGTTTATAGGCATGAAGGAATATTGATAATCCATGCTGAATCTTTTGCTTATCTGTAAACTCGGGAAAATAAATTTCAAGCTCCTGTTGCCAGAATATAACCAGTATATTCATTATATATGTAATGGAAAAAGTATCTTCAAGCAAATCCGGACGTGCGAGTTTTTCTTTCACCAGCATTCCTTGAAATGCTGCGAATTCATCAAATCTTATTTTAAGTATTTTCTGATAATACTGTTGAACATATGGCAGAGAAGTAATCACTTCTGCATAACGTTTGTTAAAAATAAAGCGATACTCAAGCTGTGTAGCAAAAATAGCTTCAGTTTGTTTGTATGCAATTTCAAAAATATTTCCTGTTTGTGTTTTACATACTCCTGAAATAAGTTGATTTATTTTATTTATTAAGTCAATGCATAATGCATAAATAATGTCATTTTTTGAGGGGTAATAATAATTTAGGTTCCCTACACTGATATTTAATTTACCGGCAATATCTCGGATACTAACCTCATCAATACCGTGTTTGTTGAATAAATTAAGGCTGGTTTTTAGTATTTTATGTTGCGTTTGGTTCATTCGTTAAAAAAATAAATAGGACAAAGTCCTAATATTAGAAAAATATTTTTTACTTTTGGGACGTTGTCCTAAAACAAATGTACAAATTAAATTATTTAACTATTTTTATGATGAAAAGAACAATTGAAAACCCTGTAATTAAAGACACCATAACTTTTCTACAAACTAGCAAGGAGTCAGGAGGGAAAATAACCGACCTTGTATTGACCTTAATGCCAAAAGGTGGAAATATTCTTCATTATCACCCATATGCCGAAAAATTTACTGCCATTGATGGTGAACTGGGCCTTATACTTGGTAAGAAAAAGAAAAGGATAATTTTAAAACCAGGTGAATCCTGCACGGTACCTTCAATGGAATTGCATAATTTTTTCAATCCGGGAGACCATGAAATAAAGTTTGGAGCACAAATTGAACCGGGTAATGAAAGGTTTGAATACATGCTTCGTATTGCATATGGATTAGCAGCCGATGGATTGACAGATAAAACAAGCAAACCCAAAAGTTTGACACATACTGCAATCATCATCTGTATGTCTGGAGTATGTGCCCCTGGTTTATTAACCTTAATGTTACCTATTTTTAAAATAATAGCGAAAAAGGCAAAAAGGAATGGAGAGGAACAAAAATTAATAGACCGATATTGTATTTAGTTTATCTATAAGGTTATAAAGCCTAATGAATGTCAGCAAAATTTATCAATGTCAAAAATTTTGAAACCCAATTTACTAATCTATTGGAATATGAGCGAGATTAAAAAGGTCACCAACTTACCGTTAGTGACCTTTTGTTACTTTATGAGCCTTTTCGTGCCCTAAGTACCCCCTTCCAGACCAAATATGAACGAGATCCTTGAAGATACAAGGGATCTTGCTCGGATTTGGGATTTGTATGGGCATCTATTTAAAAAACTGGAATAGGACTAAATTAGATCATTGCCGAAAGTCGCATATTGTCCGTTTGCCTTATCCGCAATTGGAATATTCCAAAAATCAATCAGCAAAAAACGGGGCAGCTTAAAAAAGAAACGGCACTTTTACCTTCATTGGCAAAAGTACCGTCAAGTGGAGCTGGTGGGATTCGAACCCACGTCCAAACACGGAATGGATAAGCTTTCTACACGTTTAGTGTTACTTGGGTTTTCGAAAAAAGATAAGGCTAAACACAACCAATCTTTTCCTTAGTCTGTTATCTTAATTTGCAATCCAGACTCTTGCAACAGCAACCTGATGTTATAATGCTTCAGAGAATCCTATCAGATGGAGAACTCAAGAAACAGCACTCTACGAAATCTATCGATTAGGCAGCTAGTGCGTAGTTTGAAGTGTTGCCACTTGCAAGTTTGATGTCCGTTTTTAAAGAGGCAGATCCATCATCCCTCTACGTGCTTACTTATGCAATGCTCATGCTGTCAAAACCGGTCAGCCCCATATTTAGAAAGAACATTGAAATTCGGATAGAATACGAACTTTACTATGCAAAGTTACAAAATACTGCGTGCCATCTGGTAAATAAGCATTTTTACACTGTTATAAAATGAAAAAAACGTACATTTATCCTTGTACAACTCAAATTATGTTATGAAGAAACTGGTTACTCTTGTTGCTATAACGTTACTTTTTATGATTCCTGTAAAAATGCAGGCCCAAGCATCGTTTGCCTTTACATACACTGGTACAACATCTCAAATTGATTCGGCATGCACATTTGCCGGGAATATTTGGGGGGAATATCTTGTTTCTTCAGTTCCAATAAAAATTGGTTTGTTTTATGGAAATTTGTTTGGAACCACCTTAGCAATCACAATACCTAACGGAAAACGTGACTTTCCCTCTGCTCCCTTAGATTCAGTTTGGTATCCGAGTTGTTTGGCGAATGCAATGGAAGGAGTTGAAATAAATCCGGGAGAAGCGGATATGAATATATTTTTCGATAGCTCTCAACCCTGGTACTTTGGAACTGATGGTAACTGCCCATCCAATAAATACGATTTTATTACAACCTTATTGCATGAAATAGGTCATGGTTTAGGATTCCTTTCGTTAGCAAAGTTGGAAGGAGATACTTTGGGTTCTTTCGGATACATAGTTGCTTCCGATCTTTCGCCTTTAACAACAACATTCCCGTTTCCTGATCTGCAAGGGAAGTATTCTGTGTTTGCATCATATATGGAAACGAATACTTTTCAATCACTTGTTGATGCCGCCTTATTCCCAAATCCATCCAATCTATTAGGGAGCAAATTTAAAAGCAATAATCTATGGTTTAATGGTCCTTATGCAATGGCAGTAAATGGTGGAAATCATGTAAGAATTTTCGCACCTACTACCTTTGCGCAAGGATCAAGTATGGAGCATTTAAATGAGTCCACTTTCCCACCAAGTAATATTAATACATTAATGACACCTTATGAGGGACTGAGTGAAGAGCATCATTCACCAGGGCCATTAACAATAGCCATACTAAGAGATATTGGATGGAGCATTGTTCCAGGAATTGGAATTGAAAATATGCTAACCAATTCACGCATTCATGTATTTCCGAACCCTATAGAAACTTCCGCCAATATTTATCTAGATGAAACGGTTGAAAATGTACCACTTCAAATAATTGACTTTAGTGGAAAGGTTGTGATGAATATAAACTTTACAGCACAAAAAGGTATTTATTCTCCAATTGATCTATCAGGTCTTCCAACTGGAATTTATTTATTAAGGATTAATGGAAGCTCATTAAAATTGATCAAGAGCTAATGAGCCGAACTATTGAGCCTGAAAAATTTCTTAGTCTTTTTGCTGCACAGTTCGAAGAGAAAGTAAGAAAAGGAATTGCAATGGGTTCTTCTTTTAAACAAATAGAGGGCTGGTCATCGTTGCAAGCACTTGTTGTTACCGTAGCTATACATGATGAATACGGTATAAGTTTTTCCGATGAAGATTTTAGAAAATCAAAAACAGTTGGTGATCTTTTCGAAATCACAAAACAAAAAACAGAACATTAATGGCGATTTTCTCTATAGCAAATATTAAATTGAGAGCTGTTTCTGCCGTTGTTCCCTCTAATATAGAAAGCAATTGGGATCTTGCCAACTATTCTGATTTGGAAAAAAAAACATTTATATCAACCACGGGTATAGAGAATCGCAGAATCGCAGATTTAGGTGTAACGGCTGCAGATCTTTGCATCCAATCTGCTAAAAAAATACTACAAGAATTAAATATCGACAGAAGCGAAATTGATATTTTGGTTTTCGTTTCTCAAACCCCGGATCATACAATTCCAGGTTCAAGCATGTTCATTCAGCAGAAACTTGGATTGCCCAACAGTTGTGTTGCCCTTGACATCAATCAAGGATGTGCTGGTTATGTTTATGGGCTTTCTGTTATAAGTTCTATGATGAGTAGTGGTAAGTTAAGAAAAGGATTGCTTCTTGTTGGTGATACAATTACCAAAACCATTTCTCCGAATGACCGATCTTTGGTTCCGATATTTTCTGATGCGGGTTCATGCACATTACTTGAGTTTTCAACTTCAACCAAGCCTATATCATTTAACTTACAAACGGATGGCAGTGGTTTTGATAAGATAATTATTAAAGGAGGAGGAGCCAGAACCCCATTAGATGATGAGAACGGATGCTTATATATGAACGGTCAAGATATTTTTAATTTCGGATTAAATAAAGTTGCCTCCAACATTAACGCACTTTGTGGTGAAAATAATTTAGATCCCAAAGGAATTAACTATTTTGTGATGCATCAGGCCAATATGTTACTCAACGAAACGATAAGAAAAAAGCTAGAGATTTCTCCCGAATCTACCTTATATTCTTTAAAAAATTATGGCAATACAAGCTGTGCATCAATACCAGTTACCTTAGCAGCAAATGCAAAGGAAATAAATAAGAATGTACATGCACAAATATTGCTATCAGGTTTTGGAGTTGGACTTTCGTGGGGGTCAGCACTAATTGGAGTTGAATTTTTCAAATGTTTTGAGATTGATGAGTACAGAAAATAAAAAATTGATTTCAGTTGTGGTTCCGGTATATAACAGTACCGAAACTTTAGACGCATTGTACGATGCTACTGTGGCGGTTATAGATCAAAGTAAATATTCATTGGAGATTATTTTTGTAGACGATCATGGTAAAAATGAGTCTTGGAAAAAACTTGAGGAAATAAAGCAAGCTCACCCTGAAGTTGTTCGCATTATAAGATTATCAAAAAACTTTGGCCAGAATAGCTCTACTCTTTGTGGAATTGATCATTCAAAAGGGGACTATGTGGTAACGATCGACGATGATATGGAATTCGACCCAAAGCATATTCCACTTCTTTTAGATAAGTTACTTGAATCAAATTCAGATGTGGTATATGGAGTATTTGAAAAAGGGCCAAAGAGGTCTATTCGTTCCATTGGAAGAAGAGTGTTGTTTTTTGTATTAAACACTTTTGAAAATGGAGCAAACATTGGTTCGTCGTTTCGAATCATGGAACGAAATATAGTGGAACGAATTAACTATCATAATCAGGACCATTTGTTTATTAATCAGATTGTTTCTTGGTATACCAGCGATATTGAATACGCAGCGTTGCCATATAATCAGGTAGCAAACAACAAGTCTGGATATTCGATGGGGCGCTTAATTAAAATAGGCTTTAGTCTGGTTTTCTATTATACCAGTTTCCCTTTAAAACTAGTTATCTATTTTTCATTTTTGGCAGCTTTAATTAGTATGGTGTTTGCCATATATTATTTGGTGCAAAAGGTAATGGTTGGAACCTTAGCAGGGTACTCTTCAATGATCATTTCTGTTTTAGTTGGAACCAGCATTATTATGATTGGGATAGGAGTGTTGGCTGTTTTTGTTAATAGAATATACAATTCGCGTATAAAGAAGCCAAACTACTCTATTAAAAAAATGAAATGATCCATGTTAAATCCGGAAATATTACACTAAGTCTGATTTCTCATAGGGATGTTGAGCAGATGTGCATTTGGAGAAATTTGGAACACGTAAAAACACAAATGCGATTTAAGGAGATCATTACCTTGAATCAACAAAAAATCTGGTTTGAATCTCTTAATCAACAAATGAATTTATATTTTAAGATTGTCATAAACAATGAATCTATTGGCATTGTTAATCTAAAAGATATCGATTGGAAGGAAAGAAAAGCCGAAGCAGGTGTTTTTATAGGAGAGACAAACTTTCTTGAAACAGCCACACCCATAACTAGTGTTTTGGTAATGATGCGTTTTGCTTTTGAGAGTTTAGCAATGAATTGTCTTTATGCCACGGTTTCAAGATTTAATACAAATGCCATAAAGTTTAACCTGGCTCTGGGATACAAATTGATTGAAAGTAGAGAGGATGAATTTGATTATTACAGTTGTTCGTTGGAGAGCTTTGAATCTTCAGATGTTTCAAATAAACTTTCAAGTTCTTCTAATATTGAAGTTCAAATTGATAAGGGATCGGAATGGATTTTAAGTTATTGTAATACCAGCTCGAAAGGTTTCCATTTTGGATAAACATCTAGTGAAACCATTTTTTCCAAACAAGTTTTAGAGCTAGTCTAATAGGAATACAAGGGTGAAGCCCCCACCTGATTATTCTAAATGGAAGCCAAATGTTTCCAAAGGGTAGATTTCCCAACCCTAAATGATGGTCAAGCTTCAGGATCGCTTTTTTATACTCTTTTTTATTGTAGTCATAGTATTCTTTTGGAGCTCTGTTCTTAAAGATCTCCATGCCCAAATGAAATGTGTGTTCTCCGCTTTTTACCAACTTGTATTTTTTTGCCAGATGAAAAAGATTTTGAGAAAAAGTAATTTCAATAAAAGGAACCCCAATACAAATATCTTCTAATTCCATTTTTTCAAATATACTTCTGTGAAACACAAAACAGTCAAATCCCGGATGTGATTTTCCTGGCACTTTTAGCATTAATTCAATCTGTTCAGGCTTGGTATAAATTGGTTTTATTCTTTTTCTGTTCACAATGATTGCATCAAATCCATGATTGATCCAATCGTTTATTTTCAAATAAAAATTTGGATATAACGCAATATCTACATTAGAATATATTATATATTCTGCGGTTGATGCATTGATGGCTTTTTCTAAAATATCCTTTAAAAGAGGCAGCTTAATCTTGCTGTTAAAGGTTGATTTGTCTAATACAGACGCTTTCAAAAAATGTGTTTTTTGAAAATATGAAGGAACTATTTTTGCATCTTCCTCAAAGCATGCTGCCAACAATTCGACCTCTATTACCCCCTTGGCCAATTCACGGGCCTTTCTCATAGTTTCAAACGTAATGGGCTGTGCAAAGATTAAGTCCGAATCACCAGATGCAACAAAAGGATTGATAATATGAGCAACAGAATGCTTCACACGTTTATTTCTTTATTATATTTAGAGCCACTATTTCAATACGTTGGAGCACCTTCCTAAAATATCTATAGTTACCATTAGTTTCAATCAGGCTAGTTATTTAGAGGAGACTATTCTTTCCGTTATCGGTCAAAATTATCCAAATTTAGAATATATAATCATTGATGGTGGAAGCAGTGATGGAAGTGTGGACATAATCAAGAAATACGAGAATAAAATTAATTATTGGGTAAGCGAACCAGACTCGGGTCAGTATGATGCGGTGCAGAAGGGCTTAAACCGGTGTACCGGGGATATAATGGCATGGTTAAATTCAGATGATAAGTATATGCCCACGGCATTCCAAACGGTTGCTGAGGTATTTACCAGGTTTAAAGAGATAAATTGGCTGATGGGGATTCCGGGAGAATTTACTGAAAATGGACTCTCTGTTAACAGGATTTCTTTGCCTTGGGCAAGATGGTCGAAGCATAGATATCTCACCAACGACTTTCAGTTTATTCAACAGGAATCAAGTTTTTGGAGAAAAAAAGTTTGGGTAGAGGCAGGAAATCGTATGGATCTTTCGGTAAAATATGCAGGTGACATGGAGCTTTGGGCGAGGTTTTTTAGAAAAGAAAAACTATATACTGTTACAAGTAATCTGGCCGGTTTCAGGCATCGAAACGAAAACCAGGTTTCAAAGACATTTGCAAATGAATACATGGCGGAGTGTCTTAAAATAGTGAAAAGAGAAAGAAAATTACTTACCGGGGCAGAAAAGGTGGGCCGATTATTTCGTCAACTTTTGAAACCATTTCTTTTTCCTCTTTTCTTTCTCGATTTTCCATTATTAAAAACAATCTACCGAAGAGTTTTTGATATTCCCCCATTGGTTATTTTTGATTTTGAAGAATCTGTATTTAAGTTTGGAAATAATTATATAAAATTGCCACCCGTGATGATGGGGCGTTGGTTGATTCAAAAAAAAATTCGGAGAATAAAGACTAAATGATCAACGAAATAAATAACAAGCCTTATGATTTTCTCTCTTATTTAAAGAGGGTAAGGAAGTATAGATTTCTTCTGGTTTCCCTTTCTAAAAGAGAGTTAAAGGTTAAATATTCAAGAACAATTTTAGGACTAGGATGGGTATTTGTGCAGCCATTGGTAGCTGTTATTGTTTATACTATGTTCTTCCGTAATTTTATTAAACTTGATACTAATCAGATCCCCTACGTTCAATTCGTTTTTAGTGGAGTGGTGTTTTGGTACATTTTTACCGGAATTCTAGCAAAAGGAAGTAATTCCTTACTTGAATCCACCGAACTAATCAATAAAGTGTCTTTTCCACGAATCATTTTAGTAGTTGCTAAATCTTTTCCTGTTATCATTGAAGGATTCGTTTTGTATCTGGTGCTTCTTGGAATCGTAATTTTCAACAACGATGTGAGTTTTTCAGGAGTAGTTTTATCGTTGTTTTACTTGCTTCAGATTATAATATTTTCCTCGAGTCTTGCCGTCATATTAAGTGTAATGGTAGTTTGGGCAAGGGATATTCTTCACGTTATTCCATTTGCTATTGGTTTTGGAATCTGGTTAACTCCAGTATTTTATCCGGTTTCTATTATCCCTGCCCAATATCAAAATTATGTTAGATACCTTAATCCCGTCGCTAACGCTATTGAGGGACTTAGAGATACCCTGTTTATGGGAAAACCAATAGGTCTGGACTCGCTTATTATTTTCTTCGGATCTCTGGTTTTGCTATTGATTGCACTCATTTTTTTCATTAAATTTGAAAGAAAAATAGTCGGAAGAATCTAACCTTGGTTTATGCCTAATGTAGTTTTAAGAGATATTGTTTTACAAGAAGAGTTTGAGAGGAAGGGGTATGTTCAGGTTCCATTCTTAAAAGAGGAGCAAGTTGAATATTTGAAAAAAATGTTTTTTGAAACTTTGCCAGAAAGTGGGGGTTCAAAAGCTTCAGCTGATTCTGATTTTAAAACGAATAGTGAGATTACCTACGATTTTACCTTCATCGATAAAAATACAGAATATAAGCGTAAGGTTTTCAATATTATTACTGAGGTTTTCAAAGAAAAAGCGAAAGAGTACCTAAACGACTATACTCCAATTATTGCGAACTATATAAGAAAGAAAGAAGGGGGAGGAGAAGTTCCGTTGCACCAGAATTGGGCTTTTGTTGAGGAGGAAAAGTTTACTTCCGTTTCTATTTGGGTTCCTTTGATAGATAGCAACGAAGAGAATGGAACGTTACAGTTGGTTGATTATAGTCATAAACGTTTTGGCAAATTAAGAGGTCCACTTATCCCATGGGAATTAGAAGGAATTAAAGAAAACATAATTGCAAATCATTTAACTCCTATGAATGTTAAGGCGGGTACCGGGGTTATATTGGATGATAGTATTATTCATTATAGTAACATAAACACCACCACTGGTCTTCGTTTAACTATACAGCTTATTTTGATTCCATCTTGTACTCACCCTATACATTATCATTTAGACAAATCAAAAGATGCGGATAAAGTCCATGTATATGAAACCGATCAGAATTTTTATATGGAATTTCATCCATGGTTACAGCCGCATGGAAAAAGAGAGATTAAAACAGAATCGTATAAACCCAAAACGGTTTCCTATGAAGAATTTTTAAAAGGTCTTAAGGGAAAACGATTTGATGAGAAAGAGGGATTCATGGATAAAGTAATGAGCATTTTTAAATAGGATGAGAAATATTTTCGTCAACTCCGTAGATGCCATTCGTTTTTCCAACGAAGGTTTTGTCCGCAAGAAAATGCTTAGTCAACCTTTGATTTCACAACTGACAGATCTTTATTATAGCGAGTTTCCCAAGGGGTCTAAAGATTTTTATTCGAGTACATTTATTCAGGATATAGACCATAAGAAAAAACTAAATAAAAATTTGGTAAATACTCTTAATCCAATTATTAGCAAATATTTTGGAGATTATAAAGTACTGGGAGCTCAGTTTTTGGTAAAAAATCCCGGTGATGGAGGTAGAATGCCATTTCATCAGGACTGGACAATCGTGGATGAAGAAATTGACAGAAGTGTTACAGTTTGGATTCCACTCAATGATACAAGTAATGAGAATGGAGCAATCAGGGTAGTACCCAATAGTCATGAGTTTTCCAGAAATAAAAGGGGACCTGGAAATTTTGATATTCTATTGGATGTTCAATCCGACTTAAGTAACCTGGCACATACTTTATGCATTGAAGCAGGGGAGGCGTTGATCTTTGATCAATCTCTTATGCATGGATCTGCTCGTAATGTTACCGACAAGCCAAGAATAGCCGTTGCATTTGGACTGGTTTATAAGGATGCACCTTTGATGTTTTACCATAAAAAATCGGACAAACAGATTGAAAAATATGATGTTCCTGATGACTTTTTTATTACTTTTTCAAATGATGGTTCTGCGCCCAAGGAGGGAGTTTTCTCGGGAATAGTTAATCAGGAGTATAAGAAAGTTTCCGTGGAAGAGGTGAAAAAAACAATGGATGATTTATTTAATCAATCGAGATCTTCATTCACCGCTCAACCGCTATTTAATGATAATATTCTCCAACAGAAATTTAATAATGATGGATATGTTACGCTTCCCTTATTAAATGAATCGGAAGTAGATGACTTAAAAAAGTATTACCTGTCACTTAATCATGATCATATTAAAGACTATGGATTTCATATTAGTCTTGAAAATGAAAACAGCGATTATAGAACAGGAGTCTTTAATAAGCTTTTTGGAACAATAATGCCTCGCTTAGACCCTTTGTTGATGAACTATCGCCCATTTACCGCTAGTTATGTAATTAAGGAGGCGGGTTTACGAAACATTGTCCCACCGCATCAGGATTGGAGCTTTGTTGATGAGTCTGAATTTTGTTCCGCAACTGTATGGATTGCTTTGATGGATGTAAACAAAAATAACGGAGCTCTTGGAATCATAAAGGGAAGTCACAAGCTGTTTAATTATCCAAGATCATCTCCATCACCTCAATCAAAATCTATTTTATCTGATCATGTATTCAATCTTTTTCCATTTGTGGAAGTGGTTGAAATGAAAGCGGGTGAAGCACTAATATTTAATAATAAAACGATTCATGCTTCACCACCTAATATTTCTGGAATAACAAGAATTGCTGCCGGAATTGGAATTACTCAAAAGGATGCCGGTTTGTTACATTGCTATCAAACTCCTGGAGTTGAAGAGCTGGTTGAGGTTTATGAGGTTGAGCCGTCTTTCTTTCCGCAGTATAATAATTCTATAATGTCGGCATACTTTAGCAAAGGAGAGAAACCGAAGAACATGAAATTAATTGAGTCATTCAAAAAAATTTCACCTAATTATTCCAAGGAAGAAATAGTTAATATCGTTACTAAAACACCCGGAGTTAATTTCAATTCAGATTTGATGGCGGAGTTAGCAGAGATGTATCATTATAACGTGGATGGAACAAAAAAATCTGTTCAAAGCGAAGAAAGTAAACCAAATCACGAAGTTGAGGAACTATCGAAGAAAAGTTTTTTTAAAACATATACACCTTCAAATATTCTTGCAGAAATAAAACATCGAATGAAAGGAAAGAGCAACGTATGATTACTTTCGAAAACAAGGCCAGTATTTTTCAAATGCCTGAACTTCAACAAAAGTTCAATCATGATGGTTACGTAATCCTCGATTTTCTGGATGAATCCGAATTAACTCATATAAAGGAAGTATTTAAAGAACTTCATCCGGATGGAGTCTCAGGGTTCTATACCAGTACCTTCGCAAAAGATACCGATTATCGGAAGAATGTTGATGAAGAGATTCAAAAAGTAATGCAACGTGGAATTGAAAAATATTTTTTTGATTTCAAAATTTATTGTGGAAGTTTTATTGCAAAAGCTCCTGGTGAAAAAAGCGAACTGATCCTTCATCAAGATATGACGCTAGTTGACGAAAGAATTTATACTGGAACAAACATTTGGATTCCTTTGATTGATTTGGATAATAAAAATGGAGCAATAGAAGTTTTGCCTCGCAGTCATCGATTGTTTAGAACATATCGTGGTTCTTCTCTCCCGGATATTTATGACGGCATTGAGAAAAAAGTCCGCTCAATAATGCAACCTTGTTACTTAAAAGCCGGTCAAGCAATTATATTCGATCAAAGTATTATTCATTATTCGCCCCCAAATTTATCCGAGGTTGTTCGTCCCGTTATCAATACATTTGTTACTCATAAGCATGCCGCTATTCGGATTTGTTATTGGGACAAGGAGAAAACAGATTCAATTGAAATATTTGATCAGCAGGAGGACTTCATGGTAAACTTTCAAAATTTTGGGCATGATATTTTTAACAAACCATCTATTGGAACCTCTGCTGGTTTTTTCCCATACGATTTCCCCAAGATCTCTACTGATTTACTTAAGAAGGAGTATGGGTATAAGGAGATAGAACCAGAAGTGAAACAAGGATTTTTTCAACGAATTTTTTCAAGAAAATAATAAAATGTCAAATACAGTGTCACCCATTTTTTTCGATTCTCAAGTCCAGGATGACTTCGAGAAAAATGGGTATGTGAAGATTAAATTATTGGATGATAATGATGTTTTAATACTGGTTGATTTGTTTCAACAGTATTTTCCGGATCCCTCGAAGGATTTTTATTCTTCCAGCTACGACAACAATTACGAGCTGAAGAAAAGAATGAGTGATGAAATTGGTAAGATAGTTTTACCTAGACTCAATGGATTATTTAGGGACTTTACCTGGTTCGGATCAGCCTTTCTTTCTAAGGGAAATGGACCCAGGAGCGAAATGCCCATGCATCAAGATTGGACGATTGTTGATGAAAAAAAACACGTAGCTCTAAATATATGGACACCCTTGCAATCTACCGATGAAGAAAACGGAACGATAGAGGTAATTCCGGGCAGCCACCGATGGCATCAATCATTAAGAGCCCCTACTCTTCCATTTTACTATGACGGGTTTCAATCTCAATTAAAAACAGCCCTGCGCCCCGTGTTAGCATCAGTTGGCGAAGCGGTGGTATTAAATCAGGGGATTATTCATTATTCTAAGGCAAATAAAACTGATCAAACCAGAATTGCCATAACAACGGGAATAAAATCAGGAGATGCACCTATGTTATTTCACTATTGGGATAAAACCAATCCGGAGAGAATTGAAATATTTGAACAAGAGAACGATTTTTTAATTCGATTTGAGAATTTTCATCAGGCAATATTTAAAAGACCATTGATAGGCAAATCTATTGGAACAAAGCCCTTTATATTGCCAAAAGTTTCACAAGAAGAGATCAATCGATTGGTTGGAAAATCATCTGATGGTCCGAAGAAAAAAGGCTTGGTTAATAAAATGTTTCAATGGATCAGGGGTTAGCAAGGATATTAAAAAATCAGCCGAAACAGGTTGAACTGAATGAAGAGGGCTTTACAATTTTCCCTTTTTTGGATGATAGTGATATAAAAACTCTAACAGAATACTTTTTTTCTGTTCAGAAAGAACTTCCAGAAAGATTTTACTCATCCACACATTCTATAGATCCTGAATTTCGTATACAAACAAGCGATTTTATTAGAAAAACAGTATCCCATAAAGTAGAGGACCAATGTATTAACTATAAATTATTAGGAGGAGCTTTTGTTGTAAAACCACCCCGTGGAAAAGGACTATTACCTCCACATCAGGATTGGAATATTGTGGATGAGGATTTTTTTAGATCCTATAATTTATGGATTCCGTTAGTAGACGTTGTTGTTGAAAACGGGGCGGTTCATGTTTTGCAAAAAAGCCACCGTAGAATGCCAACTTTTCGTGGTCCTGGAATTGATTCGATTTTTAAAGATATTGACAAAGAGGTTTGGATGAATCTAACACCCTTGGATATGAAAGCTGGGGAAGCGTTGTTATATGATCATGCGTTGCTTCATGCGTCTCCTGTTAACCAAACTGAGTCTGTTCGTTTGGGAATTGTTTGTGGAATTATTCCTGCAAAGGCTAATATGCAAATGTACTTTAAGAATGGTGATGGTGTTTCAACTTACAAAGTTACGGAGGAGTTTTTTTTACAACATGATCCAATGCAAGGTCCCGCAGATCTAACCAACCTCACAAAGAATTTTGTATATCCAGATCAGCTGTCATTAGAACAATTTAATACAATCTTCATGGAAAGGGCTGAAAAGAAAAGTGGATGGTTCAACCGGTTATTTGTAAATAAGAGTTGATGGAAGTTTTTTATATCATAATAGGAATGCTTTCTGTGACAGTAATTATTTTACTAGCTATTATTATTAAAAAAAATTCCAGTGTAAAGCAACCTCCTAAACCTATTGTTAAAACACCTCAAGAGGTTGGAGAATTTTACAACGAGCAAACTGATAATTTCTTAAAGGTGTATGGAAAGGTTATACAAGCTTTTAGAACCAAGGATGTATCGGTCTTACTGGAATACCAAAAGAACACAATGGGATTGAAGGAAGGTCAATTGGTGTTGGATGCAGGTTGTGGTGTATGTGGCCCCGCTATATATTTTTCCGAGAACTCGGGCGTTTCAATAGAAGCAATTTCTATTTCAAAGGTTCAGGTTGAAAAGGCAAAAGAAAATATAAGGAATAGCAAGGCTTCGGATAAAATAAAGGTTATAGAGGGAGATTATCACCTTCTAGAAAACTATTATAAGGCCGATAATTTTGATGTTATCTATTTTTTAGAATCATTTGGACATGCAACGAACCATTTTAAGGTACTTGATTCTGCATGGAAAGTTTTAAAACCAGGTGGAATTATTTATATCAAGGATTTATTTTGGAAAAAGGCACTTTATCCAGGAATGGAAAAAGGAATTGAAAAAGAGATCAATAATATTAATAGGGCTTATCGTTACAACGTTCCTGACCTAAATTCTATTCTTGATCACATAAGAAAGAAAGGATTTATTTTATCATCCCTTAAAACGATAGATATTCCGTTGGATGATTTTGAAAATCTTACAATTTCAAATGATTTTCAGGAGCTAACAGGAATCAATAAAATAGAAAATCTAAGGGATTACGTATTTCCCGTTGACTTTTTCGAATTAAAATTAATGAAACCTGCCATGGATATTTTTTCTGGAAATAGCAGATACTTTCTTCAGAATTTATATTTCATGCAAGTTGAAAACTGGAAGGAGGAAGAACTATAATGAGCAAAACTCAATTAAATACTTCGGTATTAAAGGTTCAGAATATTTCGAAATCTTATCCTGTAAAAGGAAATTCGGAACCGTTTTGGGCATTAAAAGATGTAAATTTTGAATTGACGAAGGGAGAAATATTAGGAGTTATAGGAAGAAATGGAGCAGGCAAAAGCACATTGCTTAAAATTTTGGGAGATGTTTTACCTCCTACCGAAGGGAAGATCTTTTACCAAGGCTCAATAGTTTCAATTCTTGATATTGGGTCGGGGTTTCATCCTGATTTTACGGGGTACGATAATATATTTCTCAATGCGTCGATGCTGGGAATGACAAAGGAGGAGATTACCAATAGGATAGATCAAATTATTGAATTTAGTGGCATTGGCGAATTTATTCACCAGCCTGTAAAAACCTATTCAAATGGGATGTACGTTAGATTGGCTTTTTCCGTAGCCATTCATATAAATCCTCAAATACTTTTGTTAGATGAAGTTATTGGAGTTGGTGATGCTGAGTTTCAAGACAAATGTCATTCAAAATTATATGAACTTGCTTCCAACGGATTAACTATTATTCTTGTTACTCATACCATTTCAGCCGTTCTGGAATTTTGTAGTCGCTGTATATGGCTCGATAAAGGAAAGATACAATTTGATGGATTGGCCATTGAAACTGTAGAGCAATATATTGGCGATTTCTCACTGGAAAAAAATTCTATAGATAATCCGGATAAAAAATTTCTAAACAAAGAAATTGATTTAAATATTGAAGAATTTGTTCGACTTCAAGGTTTGAATATTTCATCCGAAGGAGTTAATTCTTCCTGGCCATTGTATACCGGAGATCCTATTAAATTTAAATTCTTTTGCGAAAAAGTAACATCTGATTTTGCTTTTGAATTGGCCATTTATATTACAAATTTGGATGGGGTGAGAGTTTTTTTGGATTCATTTGCCTTAAGACCGGAGTATAAATTTGACACGATTGTTGAAAAAGGAGTTTATGAAATTACATGTACCGTTCCAGCAAATCTTCTAACCCGAGGAGTTTATCATGTAACTATTATGGTTAGCAAGTCTTTTGAACTAATTGCACAACTGGAAAATATTGTCTCTTTTAAGGTTTTACCATCTACAAGCGATGATGGAAAGGACAATCACTTCAATCGAATGAATACTATTATCGCTCCTAGATTGATCTGGCTGGTTAATAAGGTATGAGTAATTCATTAGGTTATATTGCTTAAATTTACGTTCTAATATGAATTTATGAATTTTCTAAAAAAAATATTTGGATCTTCAAATGAAGATGTGCCGAAGGATGAGCCGGTTGAAAAATATGTTCAGGAATTTACAAAAGAGTCTTATAATTTTCAAACGATTAGCTTACCTCAATTATTGGAGAAAAAAGATGAATTAAATAATTTATATACGAATGCTTCTGATGGCTATTTGGTCAAAAATTTTCTTACTGAAGAAGAAGTGGATGTTATCATGAGTAATTTCGACAAAGTGATTAATGATAATCCTGCCCATACTTCTGTTGGATTTACATACCCAGCAGTCTTTGCGGAGTTTTCAAGAAGGATAAAAGAAAATACGAACGAAGAAAAGGCTATACTAATAAAAGCGTATTTCGAAAAAAATCTAATCTTTCATGACACTTTTGCTAAGGAGTATGGCGTGGATGTGAAGGGTAAACTGGAGTCTATGTTCAATGAGATTTCCGGAGGTAGAGGAATGGAAGTGGCAGAGGGAATGGGAGGAATTGGTTCGTACCCGTTTGGAACGTTTAGATACCTTACTCCTGAAAAAGGATTAATGAGTGTACATTGTGGAAACTATTTTGGAAAAACATTCGAACAGTTCTATGAAGATCTTACTAAGAAAGTGGCAGTAACAAATCAGATGAGTTATTTTGTAATGTTGCAAGAGCCGGATGAGGGTGGTGAGCTTTCGTTATTTAATTTCCGTTGGAAGGAAGGTCAAACAAAGATTAATCCTTCAGAGGATAATGAGATTATTCAACCCGATGGAAGTATAATGTACGTAAACGAATCGCCTCATATTATCAAACATAAAATTGAACCTAAAAAGGGAGATTTAATAATATTTCAGGGGGGCAATATATGGCATAAAGTGGAGACGGTCAAAGGGAAAAACCCACGAATTACTCTAGGTGGTTTTATGGGAATTTCAATCAACAAGGACAAATTCTATTATTGGTCGTAACAGGTACGAATTTGTACAACTAATCTTATTATTCAAGGCTTCAAGAATGATAACCAGCTTTTGCCTGTTTTAAGGAATGGATTTATTTCTTTCATCTCTACCTTCTTATTTACAAAAGAATCAAAAGTTTTTACGGGTGTTTTCCCGGGAGGTCTTTGTACCGATTCTGTTCTTAAATAGTCATACTGATAAATAAAATTATCATCAGGCTCATATTGCTCCAATACCGCTTTTTCGGTAGGTTGAAAATATATACATAATGGAGCTTCTTTTGGAATTACACTAAAACAAGCCGCCCTTCTATCTTGTATTGCTTGATTAGGAGGAGAGCCATGAATAAGGGAATGATAAAAAACAATTGCTTCACCCGCCTTAAGCTTTACTGAAATGGATTCTTTTTCTAATTCATCAAAATATGCACTGTAATCAGGAAAAAGATAACCAGCGCCCCTTATCCTACGTTTTATTTTATGACTTCCCGGTAAAACCCAAAGGGCACCAGACTTTTCATCTACATCATGCAATGGAACCCAAACATTTACACTTTCAAATTTATTTTCATCCACCACATTCCAATCCTGGTGGACTTTGAAAGTAGTGTGTTTGCCATTATTTTTTACAATAAAAACATGGTTCAATCTTCTGCAATTATCGAAATAGTGATTCGTTGCTGATTCAAAAATCTGAGTTAAATATTCCGAAACTCTTTGTTTGTAAGCAGCATCTTTGCACCAGGTAGTCATGTGAATGCCATCAATGAACTCAGGGGGAGTATCTGAATTATGTACTTCCTGAAAAAAATTATTCAATTCAATAACTTCCGAATCCGTTAAAAAAGGAATCACAACATACCCTTTTTTTTGAAGTTGTTTCTGTTGGGCTATGTCCTTTAGTAGCATATACAAATATATACTAATTTTTGCTGAGAAATCAAGAGGCCTGGTAACTTTGCAGTTAAAGAACATTTAGTTATCATTGTATAAGTCCGCTTATTTATGGCATTTTTTTTAGGCGTTTATAGTAAAAATCAATTTATTGGTGATTCAGATATAAAGTCTGTGGTGGATGATTTTGGATGCAACGGATCGAGGAATATTTATAGCATAAAGCGCCCCGGTTTTCATCTGTATCTGGTGGAAAAATTTAAGCAAAATTTATTAGTTCATGAAAATCAAATTGGGTTTCTGGCTGGCTGGCTGGATAATTTGGAAACTCCTTTAAATTCCGCGGATTATCATCACAACATTTTTAAAAACTATGAGGAAGATCCTACTTCATTTTTACAAAGTAGCGAAGGGGCTTTTGCATTAACCTATTATGACAATGATTCACATACGTTGCATTTAGCTAATGACAGGTTCGGTATGTCGCCATTGTTTATTTACGAGAATGAAAACTATATATATTTTTCCAATGAGTATGAGCCTTTGGTTCATGCGATGGAAGCAAAAGAGATAAATGCTGATGCTATCGCGGAATTTTTCGTGCTCGGAACAACATTAGGAGGGAAAACCTTTTTCAGAAATATCGAGAACTTAAAACCGGCTACCATATTTACTGCTAGTGGAATTCATACCAAGCAAAATTCTTACTGGAAACCAAATGTTGAGATCAATCAATCCGATATTCAACAACAAGCGAAAGAAATGTGGGATTTATTTAATAAAGTGAATCAACAGGTTTTTAATTCTCAAAAAATAGAAACTGCCTTATTAACCGCAGGAGCAGATTCAAGGGTTATTCTGGCCACTTTAAGGTCAGATCAACGGAACTCTGTTAGGTTTTACACCAGCAATCTATCGCATCTTGCGCAAGAGGAAGATCAGGATGTGTTTGGCGCAAAGTTATTGGCTCAAAGGTTTAATCTTAGACATGTCATTGAGAAAATTTCTTACTATGAAAATGAGTTTGACGAAAATTATTTTTCGAGTTGGAGAGTTTTAAGATTTCATCAGGTTTATGGAGGATGGCATGGTGGTGAATTTATGGGGGGATTTTGCGTAAAAGCCGCTCCTGTTTCCGAGAACCTAAATGAGAATGAGGTGAATATGCAATATAGAAAATTGTTTTCACGAAAGTTTCGTAAACAAGTACGCTTGCATCCATGGGATTCTTATATTCAAAACAAAGAGGCCGGTTTATTATTTAGTTTGAGACAATTTACCCAAAGCTTTTTTACAACAATTTACAAGGGTTCAAGAGGGCACTGGCTACAACCCTTTCAATTAGTAAGCCATGGGTACTCTCCTTTTTGGGATAGTAGAATTATTAAAAAAATTCTATCTGTGCCTGCCGCATTCTTGAACGACTATCATTTTTACAATGAGTTAATGAAGAATGCTCCGGCGGAATTTTTGAATGTAGGTTCAAATTCTCCTCTTACTAAACGTAACGACTCTGTGTTATCTGTTTTGCAAACTGGAGTTGAGCCTAAATTGCACATCCCAAATGTCCATGCAAATGCATTTGCCAGATGTATTCGCAATCCTGAAATTTGGAAAAAAAAATTCTATAAACAGAAAAATATAAAAAAAATTCTTTCAAATGAAAACGATCCCATGAGCACAAGATGGCTTGATTTTGAAATTTGGTATACAGAATACATGAAGTTATAGGTCGTGTTTTTTACCTTTTTCAGTTCAAGAATCAAGGTGCGCTCCCGTTTCCCTTACTACTCGACTTGCCCCAATAATTTAGTATCTTGTCATATTCATTCATAAGCGTATGTTAATAGAAAAAAAAATGGGATTTGTAATGTGATAAGTGTACAAATGTAAAGGTGCTTCAATTTATGTTTGATAAAAGAAAAATAAAAAAAGCGGAAGATCTGGAGAATAGTACAGCGTTTTGTATTAATCCCTGGGTGCATTTATTTGTATCGCAGAAAGGAACTGCTGGTCCTTGCTGTTTAACATCCTGGGAGGAGGATCAAACATTTGGAAATGTGAATGAGCAAACCATTGAGGAAATTTGGAATGGTGAAAAAATTAGGAATTTTAGAAAATCAATGATGTCGGATAAAAAGGACAATCGTTGTTGGCAATGTTATGAAAATGAAAAAAATGGATTAAGAAGCAAGAGAAAAACAGTAAATTTTTTATACAGTGATTATCTTCCTTGGGTATATGAAACAAAAAGGAACGGGTATTCAGAGAAATCCAAGCCTATTTATTGGGATATACGAATATCTAATTTATGTAATCTAAGTTGTAGAATTTGCGGGCACCATTCTAGTTCTAGCTGGTATGAAGAGGCAAAAGCAATGAATAGCTTGAATTATGAAACGAAAATCAACAAAGGTCCTAAAAACTTTGACGAATTAATGGAGCAACTTGATTTTGTTATGGATGAATTAGAGGAGGTTTATTTTGCAGGAGGAGAACCAACATTAATGCCAGAACATCTTCAATTGATTACTAAGCTTATTGAGAAAAAGAAGTTCAATGTTAAATTAAGATATAATACCAACTTTAGCCAAACCAATTTTAAAGGCAATGAATTCTTAGAAATTTGGAAACAATTTGATGATGTATTTATTCATGCAAGTTTGGATGATTCCGAGGATAGGGGAATGTTGCAAAGAAAGGGATTGGATTGGCAGTTGGCAATTACAAACCGAAAGCGAATGCTTGAAATATGTCCGAAGGTTGACTTTATGCTTTGTCCTACCATTAGTATATTCAATATATTTCATTTGCCAGACTTTCATAAAAAAATGGTAGAGGACAAACTCATTAAAATTGATGAATTTATACCCCATGTTTTAAAAAATCCTTCTTACTATAGTATTAGAATTTTACCACCATCTTTAAAACAAAGGATCAGAAATCTTATCACAGATCATATACATTGGGTCGTTGAATATGCTAAAGTAAATCCTCCTGACACTCCCAAACTTGAACACGTAGTTAAATGGGGCGGAAAATTTGAATTAATGGGCATACCTAAAGTAACAGGTCATGGAAAACTTGATATTCAGATCAATGAATTAAATCAATGTCTTGTATTTATGGAGAGTGCCGATGAAAGTCATTTAATTCCAGAGTTTATAAGAGTAACAGAAGAACTTGATTTATTAAGGAATGAATCCACTAAAAAGGTGATTCCAGAATTGGCCAGCCTTTGGAGCCTGGATTGAAGATTTATTTTGGACTAAAGAGCCTGTTAAAAAACCCTTTTTTGGTTGTTTCCTTTTCCACGGCAATAGTTTCTACTTTATTGATTCCATCGGGTTCTGCTATCATCTGACATTTTTCATTTGAATATTGAACAATAAAATCCTGCTTGGGTATCGAGTTTAACTCGCAAAGTGAAATAAACTCCTCCGCCGTCATTTCTTTTTCATTAAAAGTAACTTCGTTAATTTTATTTCCACTCACCGGACGTTCATGACAGTTATAAAAAAAATTAGGATATTTCAATAAATAATCATGCTCATGTTCATAGATCTCTATTGGAGATTCTGATTTATTTGAATCCTTAAAACAGGTGTTGAATTTTGCGTCCTTTGGAAAAATACCGGCAACAATCGCAATCCTTGAATCTTTGGTTTGATTTGCCAGGGAGTTATGGATTAAGCGAGGGTCGAAAATTAGAATTTCTCCTTTTTTCAATGTAATGGGTTGAAGATAATTCTTCACCGTATTATTGATTTTCGCAAACGGAAAATTAAAAGAAACACCCCTGTATGGAGAAAAAAACCAATGTGTTTTTTCAATCAGACACATGGCCCCATTTTCAGTAGTGATATCATGCAAGGGAATCCATAAGCTTAGCGGTGATTCCGCAAATTCATTCATTGCCGTTGTATCCTGGTGAACATAGAATTCACTTTTAGGCCCGGGAGCTTTAATCACAAACGAATTGATTACATTTCTATAATTTACAAATAGCTTTTCAAATACAGGTGAAAGAATTTGACCGATCTCATCATTCACACGCTTTCTGTATTCATAATCTTTAGAATATAAGCTGTAAAACATTCCCCCTTCTTTAATTTCCAATTTATGTTCTCTTTCAAAAATCAATTGTAATTGGTCTATCTGCTCAGAAGTAAGCAATTCTTTTTTTGAATACCCCGTAATATGAATATCTTCTGATAATTGTTTATCTTTAATTACTGAACTTGTAACCGGCTGCCAGTTATAATATTTGTTTTTTATATGAACATGCATATTTACAACCTTCTTTGATGAAATTATTTAAGTACAAGAGTAAGGCTAAATTTAACACAATTGAGGATTTCTACAAAACCAATCCCTCTTTTTGTATTATGCCATGGGTTCATTTGCACGTTACTCAAGAGGGCAACGTAACGCCTTGCTGTCAGGCAAGATGGGATAAGGAGCTGGCTTTTGGGGAAATAAACTTCGAAAGTATGGCGGAGATTTGGAAGGGAAAGAAGATGGATATATTTCGCAAGTCTTTGTTAAAAGGTAAAAAGGATGTAAGATGTTTGAAATGCTATGAAAAGGAAAATGATGGATGGGTAAGCTTAAGAAACATAACAAACAAAAAGTATTCAAAGGAGGTCTTAAAGGTTGCGAATAATCAAAAAAACGAGTTTGATCAACCGATTTATCTTGACATCAGATTTTCAAATAAGTGCAACTTAAAATGTAGGATTTGTGGTCCGTGGTCAAGTTCCAGTTGGACGAACGATTACGCACTTTTGAGCGGAGACAAATATCAGGATGAATATATTACCTACGGAGTATCCAATGAACAAAAATTTTTGAAGGATTTTTCTGAACTTGTTCCAAGCCTTAATGAATTATATTTTGCGGGAGGGGAGCCTTTAATGATAGACAGCAATTATTCTATTCTAAAAATGCTGTTAGACCAAAAAAGGCCAGACGTGGCACTGTTTTATAATTCTAATTTAACGGTACTTGATTACGAAAAGCCGGGAATATTAGAACTGTGGAATAAATTCAGCCACGTAACTGTTGCGGCCAGTATTGACGATTGGGAAGCCCAATTTGAATATCATAGAAAGAATGCACACTGGAAAACCATACATGAAAATTTGGGACGTATTAAAAAGGAATGTCCACATGTAAATCTAATAATTAGCCCTACTGTTAGTATTTATAATATTTGTAGGATTCATGAATTTCATAAGGCTATGGTTGATTTGGGTTTAATAAAGAAAAACGACTTCATTCCCACTTTGTTAACTCAGCCTGATTACTATTCCATTCAGGTTCTCCCTGAGAAATTAAAGAAAAAGGTAGCATTCAAGCTCGAAGAACATATTAAATGGATAACCGAGGGTTCAGATATCTTGGATCCACAAACACAATATGTTCTTGGACAATTTAGAAATATAGTTATCTATATGAATTCACAGAATAAAAATATTTTATGGACTGATTTAATTTTAAGAGAAAAAAAATTGGACAAAATCCGCAAAGAGAACTTTTTTTCAACCTTTGTTGAATATAAGGAATTTGAATAATGGTAATTGATCTGATTAATAAACTTAGATTCAGTAATCCGTGGAGATTTAAGGCCCCGTTGTTATTATGCTGGCCTTATTTATTGATTTATGTCACCGACACCCCTAAGGTTGATTCGTTGTTGTTTATTGCACTTGCATATTGCACTTTATTTGGGATAGCCGCATTGGGGTATTTTATAAATGATATTGCAGATATTACATCGGATAAAGCAGCCGGAAAGCCAAACAAAATTGGAGAATTGCCCGTTGTGCTTAGGATTTTAATTTTTGTTGCGTTATTATTAATCGCCTTTATCCCATGGATCTGGTTACCAAAAGATGCCATTAGCCTTACATTGATAATTATTGAATTTTTTCTTTTTATAATTTATTCATCACCTCCATTTAGGTTAAAAGAGAAGGGTGTATTAGGTGTAATTACTGATTCCTTGTATGCTTATGTTGTTCCTGCAACACTAGCTTCAATTACCTTTTTTTATGTAGGGAATAAAAATTATCAATTGTTCTTGGAGTTGATAATTGTTTCTACAATGTGGTTATTTATGGTTGGACTCAGAGGAATACTGTTACATCAGTTGCAGGATCATCAAAATGATTTAAATGCCGGAGTAAAAACATTTGTAACCAAAAAGGGCTATACAAATGGAGAGAATTTAGTGAAGGGACTACTGCAAGTTGAAATTTTATTTTTTCTTCTTTTTCTCATTTTTCTGCTTCCTGAACTTTATCTCATTATACCCTGTTATATTTTATTTCTAATAATACGGCTTCATCAATTGCGAAAAAATGGTGAAGAAAATGATTATAGAAAATTTAGCTATCGTTTGTTGGATGATTTTTATTTAGATTTTTTACCAGTACTTATTTTAATTCATCTCGCTTTGGTTTATTACTTATTTTTATTCATACTTATTGCTCATTTAATTCTTTTCCGCAGCTTTATAAGAACCATAATTAAACGATTTATTCGTTGAATATTCTAAAACATATCTACTATTTTCTATTTGAAAGTGGGTCGTTTACGCGACGCTTATGGATACATTTCGCTTTGTTGGCAATATATTCAGGTGTATTTATCGGAACTTACTTTATCATCTATGAGCAATCATATCGAGCAAATTTTCAATGGTATTATCAGGTCATTATTTCAAGATTACTAGTTGTAACTATGGTCTTCCATTTAGTATTGGTATTAGGTGTAAAGTGGAAGGATTTTGTTCAGATGGTGCGTCAATTCTTTTCAGAAAAAGGATCTTCCGTCAATCTTAGTTTGTTCCGTTTTGTTATTTTTTGGAGGTTTGGGATGCACTTTTTGTTTTATTGCAGTACCACCGGATCTTCATGGGCTTCCCTTCCTTATAGCCAAAGAGTATCTCTTCCGTTTTTAGGATGGCTTATAAAATGGATTCCGATAGACCCGCAATTGTATGAAATAGCATGTATAATTGCAGGGATATCCTGCCTGCTGATTGCTGTAGGATTTTTTAGTAGGCTTTTTTTAGTTATGCTCATCCCATTTGCCTTTTATTGCTTGGGCGTACCGGTGTTTTTTGGCAAAATAAATCATTCACATATAATATTATGGGTGATAATTATTTTTTGCTACAGTCCGGTTGATGATGCATTATCAATTAAACAGTGGATAAGAAAAAGAAAATTCGATGGATTAGCTCCACCTGATGACGTTAAATACATGTTGCCATTTAAAATTCTATGGCTACAACTTTCTATCATCTATTTTTTTGCAGGATTTGTAAAACTATGGGATTCCGGTCTTGATTGGGCTTTAAGCGATAGTGTAATTTATCAGATGCAGAATGAGTGGGCAGAACATTATGATAAAGTTCCCGCCTTTCGCATCGACCGATATCCTTGGTTAGTTAAGTTAGGTGGCCTGGCAACTATTTATTTTGAGCTCTTGTACATATTCCTTATCCTCCGACCTAAATCAAGGATTTGGGCCTTTATAAGTGCATTTTCTTTTCATAAAATCACTGGCTATTTCTTTTATATTGATTTTACAGAATTAAGGCTTGTTCACTTCTCATATATCCCCTGGAATAAATTTATTAATTTCATAAGGAATAGGAAGGCCTCATCTATTGACTATTCTACAATCCCTTCGGAGTCTACCAAGAAGTCTATAGGTAGCTCAATGATAAAATTTGGATTTTTATGCGGCGTACTTTTACTTTTAACCAATTTCATGTTTAGTTTTTTTAGAATTCACTCTTATCCGTTTTCATCTTATCCCACTTATTCGGGCCTTTTTAAAAATGAATTTGTTAGCATCAACATGATAGCTTATAATGGGTCTGGTGATGTTGTTGACGTAATGCAACAAGGCAAGGATTCTAAATTCAGGTGGGAAAGTATAAGACCTTATGAATTGGAAATAATTCGCTTTTACAATGAAGGAAGTACCCAGACAATGGAGGAAAAAATGCAAGAATATTGGTTAATTTGGACAGCAAATATTCCCAATTTGAAAGGTGTGGTTAAAGTAGAAATGTTTAAGGAAACAACGGAATTGGCGCCTGAAAAAAGGCTAGATGTAATTAAACGAGATTCTTTAGGAACGATCTATCCGGGGATGTAATGAATGGTTTGATTTTATGTATTATTTTTACAACTTATGCTGGCTATTGTATCAACAAATTTAAATAAATACTCCGAAACTTTTATAGCTTCTCATCGTGAATATCTCGATGTCGATGTTTTAAATTTATTTGATGGGTATTTACCAATGAAGTATTTTTTTGGTTCGAAAACAGAAACTCAATTCCAAATTCTTTCGAAAGATAGAGAGACCCAGAAGCATGAAATAAAGAAGCTATTCATACAATATCACGTGCATACAGTTTTGGCGGAGTACGGACCGTCTGGTGCAGAAATGTTTGAAATCTGCTTTGAGTTAGAAATTCCTTTGATTGTTCATTTTCACGGATACGATGCCTATCGTTCTGATATACTTCAAAGCTACGGGAAAGGGTATCCTGAAATGTTTTCGAAGATGAGTGCAGCAGTGGTAGTGTCTAACGATATGAAAAATCAGTTGGTAAAACTAGGATGCGACCCAGAGAAAATATTTCTTATTCCTTATGGAATCGAATTGAAATATTTTTATCAACCATCAAAGACGACGATGGGCCTTAGGTTGGTTAGCTGTGGAAGATTTGTAGAAAAAAAGAGCCCAGAAAGAATACTTATGGCTTTTGCAGGAGCAAAAGACGTTTATCCTGATCTTTCTATAACAATGATTGGTGATGGTGAATTATTGTATTCATGCCAGGAGCTCGCAAAAAAATTGAATATTGAAAAAGACGTAGATTTTACTGGAGTATTACCTCCTCAGAGGATTGCAGAAATTTTTAAGGAGTCAAGTATTTTTTTGCAACATTCCATTGTTACTGATATGGGAGATTCGGAGGGGACACCGCTTGCGATATTAGAGGCAGGGGCCTCAGGATTAGCGGTTATTGCAACCAGACACGCCGGTATTCCGGATGTGGTAGAAGATGAAATAAATGGATACCTTGTTGAAGAAAAAGATGTTCAAACGATGACGGATAGGATTGTATATTTAGTAAAAAACCCGAATAAGGCGATTGTTTTTGGAAGAAAGCTTCAGGAAAAAGTCGTTCAGTCGTATTCTATGGAAAGATATATTTCCGATTTGAAAAATTTAATTCAAAACTTTCGGAGCTGAAAAATAAACCTAAAATATCAATTGTAGTTACTTCCAGAAACGATAACCATGGTGGTGATGCGATGAAGCGCATGAATATTTTTATGAAAGCTTTGATTGCTCAGACTAACAAATTTCAATTGCACTGTGAGTTGGTTTTCGTGGATTGGAATCCACCATCGGATAGACAGTTGTTGCACGAGGTTCTTATTAAACCGGCTGAGGATGATTTTTTAACCTGCAAGTACATTATTGTTCCAAATAGTCTTCATAAGACTCTTGCATTTAACGAAATCCTTCCCCTGTATCAGATGATTGCAAAAAATGTTGGAATTAGAAGAGCCACCGCCGATTTTATTTTATGTACAAACATTGATCTGATCTTTAGTGATCCATTAATGGCCAAACTAAAAAATACTGATTTAAAAGAAGATATTTTTTACAGAGCAAACAGATGTGATGTGCCATCAGATATTGATGAGAACCTATCTGTGGAGAAACTCATCGAGTTTTGTGAAACGAATGTATTAAAAATAAATGGGCTGGACCCGACGAAACGGTATAATCCTAATCAATATTCAGAATCGTTTATTTTTAGGTATAGGATCTTTTCTGGTGGTGCTAAATATTATCAAAATCAATTTTTCAAACGTCCTATTCATCCCTATCATCAAATAAAAATGTTGGATCTTGATGCTTGTGGAGACTTTACTATGATGCATAAGAACTCATGGGAGAGAATCAATGGTTATTATGAATTAGAAATGTATTCTCTCCATATTGATTCGATTGCTATTATTGCAGCTTATTCTATCGGATTAAAACAAGAAACATTCCCTGTGAAGGAATGTACCTATCATATTTCTCATTCAGGTGGATGGGAAGATTTTGACCCTATAAACAAATTACGGTTTTATTCAAAACGGCCAGTGTTGGATTGGCTTTCAATTGCCGAATTGGGAGAGGAAATGATTAAGTCAAAAAAAGCTATAACATCTAATTCCGAGAATTGGGGGTTGAAGGATAAAGATCTTACATGTTTTGAGTATCTTTGATAGATAGACTTCTTTCGTTTATTATTTGATTTATCCAGCCGTATGTTATTTTTAATCCTTCGCCCAGCGGCTTAGAGGGCTTCCATTTAATTTTTTCGAAAACAAGATCATTCTGTGAATTTCTTCCATTTACTCCTATCGGTCCATCAATGTAAGTAATGCCTAAATTCTTTCCGGAAATTTCAATCACCATTTTTGTAAGATTTTCAATACTCACCATTTCTTCTGAACCTATATTAAAAGGACCATGCTCGGTTGAGTTCATCAATTGCAAAGTGCCTTCTACACATTCTTCAACAAAAAGAAAGGATCTCATTTGTTTTCCGGTTCCCCATATCTCAACACTTTCCCCATTTTTTGCGAATGCTACTTTTCTACAAATGGCAGAAATGGCCTTCTCCTTGCCTCCTTCAAATATCCCCTGAGGACCGAAAACATTATGGTATCTAGCAATTTTTATATTCATTCCATAACATGATTTATGTGCCAGATACAATCTTTCGGAAAATAATTTCTCCCATCCATACTCGCTATCGGGATCAGCAGGATAAGCAAAGGATTCTTTTAATCCTGGGTTTTGATGTTCACTTTGTAACCCTTGTGGATATATACAGGCTGAGGATGAGAAGAAAACCTTTTTTACTGAGTTAATTCTACACGCATTTAAAACATTGATGTTAATGGATGCGGAATTCATCATAATGTCTGCATCATTTAAACCGGTAAATATATATCCTGCCCCTCCCATATCTGCAGCGAGTTGATATACTTCGTCAAATGGTTGGTTAATTAGTTTTTCAACAAAATTGTTTTTTCTTAAATCTCCAATAATAAATTCATGTGCATCAGTTTTGCCAAAATGAGGAGGTACAAGGTCAACTCCGATAACGTAATTTCCCATTGATTTGAGCCTTGTTACCAAATGATGTCCAATAAACCCACCTGCTCCGCAAACAACAATTTTTTTCATGATCTATTTTTTTCCAATTCCCAAAGAAATCAGGTTTTTATTGCCGGCCCATTTTTTTGTATCCAAAATTCGCCAGCAGTCTAAGATAAAGGCTTTTTTATTTATATCCGAAGGTTTTAGTCTTGAATATGATTCATCAGGATTCATTATTATTACTAAATCCACTTTTCGAACAAGATCTTTCAGGCTCTTTGCCAATTTGATTTTAATGGTCACATTATCTACCATTGGGTCGAAAGCATAAACAGAATATTTTTTTCTAACTAGTTTTTGGGCCAAAATCACACCTGCAGATTCTTCGGTTACGGGAGTGAATGGTTTGTATGATAGACCTAAGATTCCTACTTTTTTAATGCTTTTCGGGAGTGATTCTATTTGTTTGAAAATATAATCGAGATGATTAGAATTGGTTCTATCTGTATAATCGGCTAAAAAGGCACTTAATTTATTTCGTTTAGCTACCTGCTGAAATGCTCTGTTATCACGAGGGAAACAAGGTCCACCAAATGGAGTGCCGCCTTTTAGGTATTTATTACCAATTCGAGAGTCCCTTCCAATTGCGGAACTTACTACATCAATATGTGCACCTTTGATTTCATTGCATATTTGAGTTAGCATATTGGCGTATGAAATTTTGGTCGTTACAAAAGTATTAATCGAAAGTTTTACAATTTCAGCATTTACCAAACTCATTCTTTCCACTAGTGCTTGATTTTTTAAAATGGTTTTATAAACTCCATATAACTTATCTCCCGACTTCTTGTCCGACTCACCTATAAGCACCATGTCGGGATACTGCATATCACGTATAACACTACCTAAAGCAATAAACTCAGGATTATAACAAAACCCAAAACCTTTGCCACATTTTTTCGAAGTTATTTTTTCCAATAAAGGAATGATTTTATTTTCACAATCTCCCGGCATAACAGTGCTTGTAAGAACAACCAAGGGAAAGGAACAGGTGGAGGCTTTAATGGCTGCCCCAATTTGTAATAAGCTTGAATCAATATATTTCAAAGAAAAACTTCCATCCTTCTTGCTTGGTGTAGGGAGTACCAAAAAAATAATTTCAGCAGAAAGACATGCATCAAAGGTGTTTTCTGTTGCAGTTAAATATTTGCCCGACTTTTCTAAAAACATATCGAGGCTATCTTCTTTGAAAGGAGCTTTTTTTTGTGATATGAGTTTTACGAGTGCAGAGTTGATATCAACGCCTGTAACTGAGTATCGATTGCTGGCAAGAACTGTTGCAAGACAGGATCCTAGTTTACCTAGACCAATAACCGCAACTTTAGGTGGTTTGCTCAATATTAAATTTTAAAGATTGATTAATGGCTTAAAAATAATAATTTAGTGTGAAATTAATGAGTCATTGAACACATTGCCCACAATTGTAGTTGCAGCGTTTAATCGTCCGCAGTCGTTAAACAGATTGTTAGGGTCATTAACTAAATGCAATTTTGCCGAACCAGTAAAACTTATTATCAGTATCGATGGGTCCGATAATGAGCTTGTTAAAGGTTGTGCAGACTTTTATGATTGGAAGTTCGGCGAAAAGCTGATCATTGCACATGGAGAGCATCTCGGGTTAAAGGAACATATACTTCGTTGTGGTGATTTGGTAAATCAGGAGGAGAGTATAATCTTATTGGAAGATGACATTTGGGTGTCCCCATTTTTTTATGAATTTGCTGTTGCGGCAAACAATTTTTATACTGAGGATTCTAAAGTTGCAGGGATCTCTCTATATAACTATCAAAAAACGGAGTATGATGATCAGTTTTTCATCCCGGTAGATGATGGATCGGACTGTTATTTTATGCAAGTTCCGTCATCCTGGGGTCAAGTATTTAATAAAAAAGGATGGAATGATTTCAGGGAATGGTTGAGTGAAAATGAAGCAAAAATTGAAGGATCAAATATTCCTGAACAAGTAAAAAGTTGGGGAGCTCATTCATGGAAGAAGCATTTTATGCATTTTCTAGTTGACACCGATAAATATTTTGTTTTCCCAAGGCTATCACTCAGTACCAATTTTGAAGACCTAGGTACTAATTCCGATTCGTCAGGAAAATACCAAGTTACAACCCAAAGTTCAAAGAGATCATTTAACTTCTTCAAGTTTGATGACTCAAAATCAATTTATGATGCCTGGTTTGAAATTAAACCTGTCGCATTAAATAAACTTATACCCTGGATTGCGGATTATTCGTATGATGTGGACCTTAATGGGTACAAGCAAAATTACCACGGAACTTATCTGCTTACATCCAAACCGTTGTTAGAAGCGAAATTTTCGTTTTCATCAAATATGAAGCCCGCAATTCAGAATATTATAACGGAACTTCCTGGAAATTCTATTCATTTTGGTCCAGCGAAAATAGCAGATGAAGAGATAATCTCAGGTGATTTAGAAAGAATCTTTGTTATTGTTCCTATGCCCGATGTTGAACATGTAAGGATAAAAAAGCAACTGGATTCAATGGTAACGGTGAAAAACCAGAATATAAAATTTATAATCTGCGTGAATAGCAATCACCTGATCAAAATTCAGGATTTCTTAACGATAGAATATACAACCATACTCTCCCAAACATCATTAGTTGTTTCCAATGAAACTGGGCTTGATTTCTTGACTAAAGAAGGTTTAAATAAGATAAAAACTGGAATTGTTACCTGGTTGCATCCTGATTATGTTTTATCTAAAGATATTTTAGAAACAGTCGCTAAGGTCTTTGCCGATATTAGACAAATAAATGCAGTTACAATACCCGACTCAAGGGAAAAGATTCTGGAAAGCAGAATTACAAAAAACTTCCTTTTATTCAATATGAAAAGAGGAAAAGCGCCCTTTTTACCTGATCCTGTTTTTTTTAGAGGTCATTTCTATCAGGCGATTGCAGATAAAATGAGCAAAAAACGATTGACGGGTGTTGACTTCTCGTCTCAATTTTTATTCGAGCTTTGCTGTTTAACGGACATCTTACCTGTTATTTCCGGCAGATTTACATCTTCACAAAAAACTTTTGGTAAGCCGTCTCCGCAAAATTCAGAGATGTATAAAAGCATAGTTAAGGATGAGCTTGGTGGAATTTCCGGAAGCCTGAAGTTTAGAATACTTAAATGGCTTGCACAAAAAAATATTTTTGGTTTTCGGAATCTCTTTTACATTTCTTATCCGGTTCCCTTAATCGTTCATTGTGAATTAATGAAACAGAAGGCTTATCTTTATAATATGTAAAATTAAAACACAATCCCTTTTGCCCGTGCTTCCTGCAGGTAATTATCTCCCCGTTCCTTTTCGCCAGACGCGTAGCATCTTCCTATAATGTCTTTATAACCTTCTTTTGTGTCCTTTCCGTGTTTCATTTGCATAAATGTTGATTCAATAGATTTATCAAGCATTCCATTGTCAAAATATATGTGGCCTAAAGCATCGTACATTAAATCCAGCTGATCAGGGAATTTTTGTATTCCTTTATCCATAAGAGCCAATGCATCATTTAATCTTTTCACTCTTGAATAGGCAATACCAAGAAAATAATAATTTGTTGCTGTATTGTAGGCTAACTTGATGCTGCTTTCAAGGTAGGGAACTGCGCTATCATTTTGATTCATGAGCACATACGTTTGGCCAAGAAAAAACGATAAATCTGAAGCTTCAGGAAATAATTTCATGCCTTTTTTTAGAACAGAAATACCCGCATTTTGGTTTCCTTCTCTGCAATAATATGTTCCAAGTTCTAAATATGAAAGGTAGGCATGGTCGGAAATTTCCATGCTTCGTTCATAATGTTTGATCATGGTATTTTCCAGCTTAGCCTTTTTATTGTGATTTTCAGCTATTTGTTTATTAAGCATTGACGCATAATAATAATGTGCCCTTGAGCAGTTTTCCATATATGGTAAATCATTCGTTACCAAGGTAAAATCATCCTTCCATACCTTATTACGGGAAAAACTCAAACCTGAAAAAGCAAGAACAAAAACCAGGATAAGAATTGAAACACTGCGATGTGATTTTATCCAAAGTTTTACTGCAATTTGTTTTTTTGTTTTTTTATCTATCAATTCTTCCCAATTCGTTTTTAAAATGAGTCCTAGCAAACCTATAAACAATATACAAAGACCCATGGATGCTGTAAATAAGAAACGATCAGCCATCGTATCACTTAAAGTTCTTAATACATGAGTGTAAACAGAAATACTTATTAAGTAAAAGAGAAACCCAAATAAAATTTCGGGTCTGGTTTTTATTTTTTTTATTCCTAAAACAAACAGTGAAAGATGAATTCCGATCGAGAGCCATATCATTGGATTACTCCAGCTGGTTGATGGAATCATATTTGATCCGTAATAATAAACTAAAGGAAACGGGATAAGGAAATTTTTAAGGTACAATAACAGAATATGTAAAGCATTAGCAATTTTTATATTTGTTTTCCATACCTGTAGAAAGCTATTACCTAGAATTCCATTTTCCTGGTAGATACCAAGCCCTTCAGTTAATTCAGCTTGAGCCGTGCTTTGCTCCGCGTATTTGTAAATAATATAGGAAATAATAAAAAGTAGAATGAATGATGCGAAATAAATAATGATAGACTTTACCTTTATAAAGCTCTTATTAAAAATAGCCAGCATTGGATAAATAGCCAGCACAGTTATGCTATTTTCTTTTGACAAATATGCAAGAAGGAAAGTTATAAGAGTCCCAACAAGTAAAACATATTTTTGTGTTTGAAGAAATCCTAAAAAGTAGATAAGTGATGCAATGGAAAAAGCTAGGCCAAAGATCTCATCCCGGCTTTTTATATTGGCGACGACCTCAACATGTAACGGATGTGCTAAAAAGAGGAGGGTAATGAAAAGGCTGAAAGAGGGATGATACTTTGGAGTAAGAGCAGTAAGAAAAATAAAAATTAGCACCGAAAGTACTGTATAATAGAATACATTCATGAAGTGACTAAAGTGGGGATTTCCCTTTGATAATGAATAATCTATTGCGAAACTGCTGAGTGTGATTGGGCGATAACCATATTGATCATACTGATATTGTGATTTGTATTTCGTAAAAAGCTCAGGAATTCCAGAAATCCCTTTTTGTACTCGAGGGTTTTTTTCAATTACTATTTTATCGTCCCAAGCGAAATCGTGGGCTATAGTATTAGAAGATAGGAGGAAAGAGGTAAAGAAAATTAAAAGGTAGTAATGAATATGCTCTTTCTTTATAAGTCTCATTCTGGTCGTTCATAGTTGCCGATGGTAAATTTATATTTTTATTTTGATGTTCGACTTTTTTTTGCATTTTTGTACGTAGTAACAAACTAACCCAAGTTTACAACCAATTCTAAACCTCTCCGAGTATGAAAATGCTACTACAATTATTTGCTTTGATAATTTTTCTGTTTTTAGGTTTTAATATCAATTCCTACTCGCAATGCGGCACTAACACCATGCAAGGAGGCGCATCTGGTTGCGTAAGGAGTACGAATTACTCTGGTGAAATTCCACCATATTCAGGAACAACTTATGTTGCGCAATCTCCGTACAGTCCTGGTACATATTTTAGAATTCCTGTATTACAAGGTGCTTGTTATACTATTAGCACTTGTGGAGCAGGTTTTGATACTCAGATTAACTGTTTTCAAAACCCTGCAAGTACGGGCCCTTTTGCATATAATGATGATCTTGGACCTGAATGTGCTGGCTTACAGGCGTCTTTGATAATGACACCTGCATTTACCGATTATGCATTAATTGATGTTCGTCAATACAATTGTCTGCCTGCCGGCCCATCTTCAATAACAGTTTACGTAAGACAAAATAACAATCTGTCTATAACATCTTCGGGAGCAGATATGTGTGAAGGGCAAGTGAGATCATTAACTGCCACGCCAGCAGCTGTAGCAACAGCCCAACCAAATTCGGGTAATCTTGGAACTTTTACTGGTTCAGGAGTGGCTGGAACCACTTTTACTGCACCAACCCCTGCCACAAGCAGCCAAACTTTTACAATTACCTACACTTTTGGTTATGTATCTACTACTCAAAATATTCTTGTTTACCATGCGCCAACGGCATCAAACGCAGGCTCAAATTTTACGGCTCCATGTAACTCAACTTCTGCTACTTTGTCTGGCAATACACCCACTTTTGGAACAGGAGCATGGTCAGTTGTCTCAGGTCCCGGAACTGTAACCACACCATCAGATCCTAATTCCGGAGTAACTGGCTTAACTTTGGGAACACCCACAACATTTAGATGGACAATTTCTAATGGTACCTGTACTTCTAGTTTTAGTGATGTAACAATTACAGTTCCACCAAACCCAACACCTGCAGCAAGTAATGGAGGACCATATTGTGAGGGTGGAACCATTCAATTAATTTCTGTTTCAGGATCTGGAACTGATGATTGGAGTGGACCAAATTCATTTGGGGTGAACGATATTCAAAATCCAACAATCCCAAGCGCAACTATTCTAGCAGGTGGGGTTTATACAGTTACGGCTACAAATTTATATGGATGCAGTGCTACTGCTACAACTTCAGTTATTGTAAATCCACTTCCTACTCCAACAGCAACCAATACCGGACCTTATTGTGTAGGCGCTAGTATTCAGTTAAATTCTCCAACAGGATCTTCATCCGATGATTGGATTGGGCCAAATTCATATACGGCGAATGATATTCAAAATCCTTCAATACCAAGCTCTATTGTTCTGATGTCGGGAGTTTATACTGTAACTGTTACCAACGTTAGTAATTGCAGTGCAACTGCAACTACAACGGTTCTTGTGAGCTCATATCCAACACCAAGTGCAACTAACACCGGCCCATATTGTGCAGGTCAACCAATTCAGTTAAACTCAGTGTCTGGTTCTGTAACCGATGACTGGATAGGCCCTCTAGCATATTCCCAAAATGATATGCAAAACCCACTTATACTCTCTTCAACAGTTGCGATGAGTGGTGTTTATACAGTAACAGCGACTAACGCAACTTGCAGTGCAACAGCAACCACAACGGTAGTCGTTAATCCAATCCCAACACCAACAGCAACTAATACGGGTCCATATTGTGAAGGAGAAACAATACAACTGAATTCTCCTAGCGGCTTTGCTACTGATGACTGGACCGGACCTGCATCTTTTACAGCTACTGATACCCAAAACCCGAGCATTGCATCTTCAGTAGTTGCAATGAGTGGAACGTACACTGTAACTGTTACAGATGTAACCAGCTGCAGTGCAACAGCAACCACCACCGTAATAGTGAATTTGAATCCTACCGTTTTATTTAATTGTACTACTGATTCTATTTGTACAAACGGATCAGCTGTGAACTTAAATGGAATGTTGCCTTCTGGTGGAACTTTTGTCGGAACCGGAGTAAGTGGAACTACATTTGATCCTTCTAGTTTGGCACTTGGGTTTTATGTGATCGATTATAACTTCACCGATGCAAACAGTTGTTCAGGAACAGATAGTGATAGCATTTTAGTTACTGCTTGTTTGAGCATTTCTGATATCGATAACTCTGATTTGAATCTTTTCCCAAATCCAACTACTGGTAAATTCTATTTATCAATAGAAAATGATCTAACAGGAGAAATGCATATTTATATAGTAGATCTAAATGGAAAAATGATTTATACATCTACCACTCAAAAATCTAACGAAAACTTCGTTAAGGAAATTGATATTTCTGAGGAAGCTCCGGGTGTATACTTCCTAAATGTAGTTTTTGATGGAGGAAAGAGAATAACTAAACGAATTATTAAGCATTAAAATTTAAAGCCCCTTTTTAAGGGGCTTTTTTTTAATTATTTAAAGTTGATAAATGGAGGTACCCTTTAATGAACCTTTTATGCCCTCTTCTGTTCGAGAGAGTTCCGATGCTTTAAGAACGCTGGGGAGTTATTATGAAAACTGCAAAAAACTCATTAAAAAACAACTAGGTTTCGAAAGAGTTATTTTAACCCCATCTTGCACATCTGGCCTTGAATTAATTGCCTTAACGTTGAATATTAAGCTTGGTGATGAGATTATTTTACCCTCTTACACTTACGTGTCCACTGCAAATGCATTTGCCTTAAGAGGCGCTAAATTAATTTTTGTAGATACGTTAAGCCATCACCCAACGATGGATTTGGATCTGGTAGAAAAAAATATTACTGCAAAAACTAAAGCGATTGTAGTTGTTCATTATGGAGGTGTTGCTATTAACTACGAGCAATTGAAAAGGCTGAAAAAAAAATATTCAATTCCAATTGTAGAAGATGCTGCTCACTGTTTTGGGAGTGTGTACAAAAATGTTGCTGTTGGGTCAATTGGTGATTTTGCAGCATTCTCATTTCATGAAACCAAGAATATTTCCTGTGGACAAGGCGGTGCGGTTGTTGTTAACAATCAATCATATTGGCATAAGGCAAATTTGATTGCGATGTGTGGAACCAATAAAATAGACTTTATTTCAAAGAAGGTGGATTTTTATTCCTGGAAAACCATAGGTTCGAATTATTTGTTAGCAGAACCTCTTTGCGTAATATTATTAGCTGGTTTAAAATCATTGAAGACAATTAATAAAACCAGAGCTATGTTATTTGAAAACTATCATAAAGAACTATCAACGGCTTTAAAGGAAGAGGTTGAGGTAGTTTCTCCATTGCAGAAGGGAAGTAATGGCCACATTTTCTATTTGACAACCAAGAATAAAGCAAAGAGGGATCAGTTGATTGCTTATTTAAAGAAGCAAGGGATTGAGGCCACATTTCATTATTCTCCTTTACATTTATCCGAATTTTATTTGAGGAATGGCGGTAAAAAGAAAACATTAGTAAACACAGAATCTTTTGGACAAACATTGGTAAGACTACCGTTGTTCTATCAACTTTCAAAAACACAGCAACAGTTCGTGATTAAACACGTGAAAGGTTTCTTTAAGGTACAGTAATTTAACGAATGGCACCTAAAGAGGTAGTGTGCTCACTAATTGGTACATCTTCAACCCAATCACGGTCTTTTTGTTTAGGTTTTAAAACTACAGGGTTCCCAAGATAGTCTATTCGTTTACCGGGCCATACATAAGCTTTCCAACAGTATACGGTGAGACTTTTTTGATCCAAATTGGGATGAATGTAGGGAGCAATATATTTCTCGTGGTATTTTGGTAAAAGACTCCAGTGCAATCCCGGACGTAAATGATGCATCCCGTGATATCCATTATTGAATGCCCACCAATTCAACCATTTTCCTTTAAAATTCCTGCTATGGTTATACTGATGTGTTTCGTCAGCTCCTTCGTGTTGCCAAAAATTAGTTCCTACAATTCCCCACGCAGCGTATTGATGTGGAATAACAACCACTAACAAAAATGCTCTCCAGTCAATAATCAACAATGCAATTTTCGCCACATTCAGTAACACGTTTTCGATCATATACTGACGATACCATCTTGGCTTTTCTTTTTTCATTTTTTTGGTGAATCGCATTTCCGATTTCAGAATGTCGATACTCATGATATAAAAAAACAAAAGTTGATTTAAAAGATTCCACTTAAAGCGAGCTTTGGAAGTACGAATGTTGTCTTTATCTGTCTGAGTGTACTTATGATGACTAAAATTATGCCCAGGAACATAAGCACTTACGGGGTGACCATAGGTGAACGACAAGATCACTTGAAATATCCTGTTTAATCTACGATCCTTAAATACCGGGCAGTGTATAGTATTGTGGACTATGGTTGCACAAAAAAATGATAATAAGCAGTTTGCAAAAATTAAAGGCACTAGATAGTACCATTGTAAAGACAATGAAAACCAGGTAAACACCGCTACTCCAAAGTAGGCTGTTACGAAAAGAATGGTTCTTATGTCTTCTTTATATCTTAGCATGAATGGCTATGAACTGTGTTTAAACTGATGGCAAAGATACGGTTTTTTAAGGGACTTTAGAAACTGATTAACCGTTGGTTAATGCGCTGCAGAAGAGTTGGGAACCCGCTAAAAGCCCTGTTAAATTAGCTATTCTTTAAATTAAGTTCTATACTTGCACCACTTTTTTGAGTTATATCCTCCATGAATAAAGACAGCGGTTACGACATTATCATCATAGGTTCAGGTTTGGGAGGTCTCACGGTAGGGTCCCTTATGTCACAGTTAAAAGGTAAAAGAGTCCTTATTCTTGAGCAACATTATATCGTTGGTGGATTTACCCACACCTTTAAAAGAGAAAAAGGATACCATTGGGATGTAGGTGTTCACTACGTTGGGGATTTGGAAGAAGGTCACGTATTCAGAATCTTATTTGATTATGCAACCCAAGGAAAAGTAAGGTGGAAAAAGATGCCTTATATTTTCGATAAGTTTGTTTTTCCTGATTTTACTTTTGAATGTCCAAGTAGCAGTACCGAATTCGAAAAGAAATTGATTGCTCAGTTTCCTGATGAGGAAAAAGCGATTAGAAAATATTTAATTGATGTAGTAAAAGCGGATAACTGGTATAGAGATAATATTATCTATAAACATTTACCTGCCTTATTAAGGCCTTTAAAAAAACCATCGGAAGCCAATACAAAACTAGCTACGATGAGTACCAAAGAATATTTGGATCAAAACTTTACTGATAAGAAATTGAAAGGATTATTGGTTTCCCAATGGGGTAATTATGGGGCAGTACCTGGTAAAGGTTCTTTTTGTAACCATGCAATGGTTGTTAAACATTTTTACAACGGGGGTTATTATCCAATAGGATCAGCTAAAACAATTGCTGAGGCAATTGAGCCTATAATTGAAAAAGCTGGTGGTAAAATTTTGGTGAACCATGAAGTAACTGACATCATCGTTAAAGACGGCAAAGCAGTAGGTGTAAAAGTGGATGTAAAGCATGGTAAAAAACGTTCTCAGGAAGAGTTTTATGCTCCTGTAATTGTTTCTTGTGCTGGTGCTTATAATACATATGTAAATTTATTGCACAAGGATTTTGGTGCAGAACTTCCGGATGAAGTAAGAGCTCATCCTGACGGGTTATCCCATTTATGCTTATACATAGGTTTTAAGGAATCTCCAGAAAAAATGGGCTTTAAAGGTGAAAATCATTGGATTTTTGATCAATATGACCATGATGAAATGTTTAAGGATTTAGATGCTATTGTTGATGATAGGATGAAAATGGCATTCCTCTCATTTCCATCTTTAAAAGATCCTGAAGCTAAAGTATATACCGGTGAGATTATCACGTTTATTAGCTATGAAGTTTTTGAAAAATGGAAAGAGGAGAAATGGAAAAAGCGTGGAATGGAATACGAGGATTTCAAGAAAATGTTGGCCGAAAGAATGATTAATTTCATTGAAGCACATTATCCTGGATTTAGAGATATGATTGACTTCTATGAACTTTCAACCCCTTTAAGCACAGAGCATTTCACCATGCATAACAAAGGTTGCATCTACGGTATGCATACTTCACCTGATCGTATGTTGAAGAAATGGAACCATGTAAAAACCCCTGTCAAGAATTTATACCTAACTGGTGCTGATGCTGCTGTATTAGGAGTTGCTGGTGCATTTACTGGTGGTATATTTACCACGGTTGAATTAATTGGTGGTTCTTTAGGGCTCTTAAGTTATCCAAAATTAGAAAAAACAGCCAAAAAATTCCAGAAGGAACTTAAAGAAAAAGGGATCGTTACTGTAATTGATTAGGATAGCGACAAAAAAGGGAGTTACAGCGCTTTTATCCTTCGTTCCAATTCCCTACATTTGCACAGATGTACGGGCTTCTTAAATACAAGGCTGACTACCGAACCTTAGCTTTTTTAGCAACATATTATTCAATGTTACTTGGGTGTTGGTTCTTTCTGCCTTTTGAATGGTACTATGTTTTACCTGCACTTATTTTTTTGGGCAGTATAAACTTTATGGTAGCCATCACCATTCATAATACCGTCCATTGTCCCATCTTCTATAACAATACTCTCAATAAAATAAATTTCGTTTTACTTAGTATGGCTTTCGGGAGTCCTGCAACAGGATATGTCCCAGGTCATAATTTGAGTCACCACAAACATTTGCAGACTCCCAAGGACAATGCAAGAACCGGCAAGATGAATTTCAAATGGAATTTTCTTAATCAGGTTTTATTTTTCTTTGTAATGATTCCCGGGATAGTAAAAACAGAAAGCAAATTTGTAAAAGAAATTGGACCTACAAAACCAAAATGGAGAAGACAATATAGAATTGAAGTTGCATTTGTATGGGCATGGAGAATTACCATGTGCATCATAAACTGGAAATTGTTTTTGGTGTTTTTGTTGCTCCCTAATATTTATGCAGTATGGGGGATTTTCGGAACTAACTTTTGGCAACATGATGGTTGTGATGAAAATCACCCTTACAATCATTCCAGAACTTTTAAAAGCAGGTTGTTTAATTTTTGGGTTTGTAACAATGGTTATCACGGGGCACACCACATGAAACCTGCTATGCATTGGAGTTTATATCCCGAATATCATAAAAGGGAAATTGCACCTTATATTCATCCTAATCTAGAGAGAAACACTCTTATTGCTTATTGTTGGGAACAATATATTTGGCCTGGAAAAAGACTGGATTACTTGGGGAATAAAGTGGTATCAACAGCATCACAAAAAGATGAAGATTGGGTAATGGAAACCAAAACAGGAAAACTGGAAATGGAAGCTGCCGATTTGGGGGCTGAAGTAAATTAGAGTTATTTCTTTAGTCGTTGGCCTTGTAAAGCTTAATCTCATCCATTACAACATAAGCAGCAGGAAAATCAGCACTTAGCTGTTTCCAATATAAAGTAGCTTCCAAGCGATTTTTAAAATCACCTACCCTTACTTTAAAATTAGGGGATTCCCATTCCAAATATGCTTTTTTACCTTCGTAGTTGCTATAGAATCTTGCTTTTTCACCATTCGCCACATCACGGGCATTATTCCCGCTTTCAGTGCAAATTTGAACCCTGAATCCCTGCGGCTCGTCTTCCAAAGCACGAGCAGAGTAACCACCCAAAATTCCCTCAACACCTGGTTCGAAGCTAACTTCAACTTTGGCCATCGTTTGAGCAAATAGCCCACTAGTAAGGGTAAATCCAATAAATAAAAGGAATGCTTTATTCATATATGCAAATATATACCAAAATCCATGCCCTTCAAAGCCATCAGCTTAAGAGTTCTTAATTTCTAATTATATTTACCATGTGGGTAAGGAGAAACAAAAAGGAATTCTTCAAAAAACGGCAGAGCATATCATTCTTGAGGTTCAGCAGGAAAACTACATCAGTGATCCTAATGCGTTTATATTGGATGACGATGAGTCAAAAAAGATTCGCCACATTTATTTAAATACTCTTTTCTGGTCCGGGTTTTTGGGAGGAATAGGGGTAATCATCCTTTTTTGTACCAAGTACGCCCTGCCTGCATGGTTCCCCAAAACCCTTATTCATGTTCCACTCATTGATTATTCTTTTAAGTATAATATCATTTTTAGTCTTTACGGTTTAGTGTTAGCATATATTGAATTGTATCTCTTATATTATGTAAACCTTAAGGCCATTAAAAGACTGGTAATAGTTTGTAATTACCCCCATCCATCTAATCCGGATTTTCACGAGGAGATAAGTAAATTGGCACAGGTAGGTTTGGAAAAAGCAGGAAGACACGGTAAAGAAATTGGAATGAATCCTTATCAAGGTGTTCCTAAAGTGGCCTTAACTTTATACCTCCTTCTTAATTTTTACAAAGCGGCGCTCAGTAATATCTTCGTCAGAATTGTAGTAAGCCGGGTTGGGGGAAGAACATTAGGACGGGTTTTTATTGATATGTTGGGCGTTCCCGTTTTTGCCTTCTGGAATATTCTTGCGTCAAGAAAGATTCTACATGAAGCTCAAATTAGAATTTTTAGTAAACCTTTAACTGAGAAGTTTGTAAAACAAATGTTTCTCGAATATAAAAATGAGCCTGAATTTATTGGATTTATCTATGATACGTTACAGTATATCAGCATTATTAAACGGAAGTACAACTACACACATTCTATGTTTGCCAATTTGTTTCTAAAAACATTTTCCATTCCAGTTGAAAAAAAACATGAACTGCCCGAGAACTATTTTAAAAAACTGGAATCTTCAGCTGAAAAAACAAAACGTGGAATAGAAAAACTAATCATTTTCGGAATGGTGATTGATGGGAGAATTTCCCCTTCCGAATTGGTAATGATTCAAAAAGCAATTGATCATAAAATCATTATTTCTACCAAAGACGAGATTCAGCTTTTATGTACCAATTATTATAAGGGAAAAGGATTGCCTGGGCTGGTTTCTATAATTTAGAGATCCAGTTGGCGATGTAATCAAACACCTGTTGTTTTTCGGACTCGTTATGTAATTCATGATATAAATTAGGCCATAACTTCAATTCTATCATTTGCGGATTATTGTTAGCAAATTCTTCGGTTCCCTTTGCTGAGGTCAGCCTGTCGGCAGTTCCATGCATCGCCAAAGTTTTTACGGTCAATTCTGTTGCATGCTCAATAGGATACAAACCAGCAGGATGAACATTTGCGAAAAAGGCAGCACTCATTTTATCATGATTCAACTTGTCATTTTTATATGCCTCCACAACTACTTTGTCCCTAGAGACGGCTTCTACTTCTAAACCAGTAGCCTGTGTAAGTCCTGGCATAATTCCTTTCATTATTTTTGCCAAACTTACTTTCCAGCCCGGAGGGTCAAAAGCCAACTTAAAATAAGGGGAGGTAAGAATTAACCCTTTTAAGGTTGGTTTACGACGTAAAGTATAGTTCGCTGCCAGATTTGCACCCATACTATGTCCATATAATATAACAGGGAGACCTGGGAATAATTCATCAGTCTTTATCAAAAGCAATTCAATATCGTTCATTAGGTGGTGAAAGGTGGGAGTATGACCTCTTTTCCCTTCCGATTTTCCATGACCCCTATGATCCATTCCAACGGTAGCATATCCAATGGTTTCAAAATATTGGGCTACATGTTTGTATCTGCCAAAATGTTCTCCCATTCCATGCACGAGAACGATTACTCCTTTTGGTTCGTCCTGAGGTTTAAAATATTCTCCGGCAAGTTGCAGGCCATCAGTTGTGGTTAATTGAAATGTAGTTGACATCGGCTATAAATTATAGAACAATGTAGGAAAATAGTTTTAGTTGGCGGCTCCTTGCCTAGTATTTGGATTGCAGGCTGGAAGTTGGAAGTTTGGAGTTGTAAGAATCTGTTGAATAAACTTCCGGCACCCAGCTTCCAACTTCCAGCCATTTTTCTATATTTGTTGATACATGAAGACACTCAAAAGGATCTTTAAATACCTAGGAATTTTTATTCTCACTATTGTGCTCGTTTTTGCAGGCTTTTTGGGTTATATGACCATGAAAGATTATCGTCCGAAAAGAGTGGAGAGTATAGAAATGCTAAGAGCTTTCGAGCCCGATAAATTTGAAACCCAAAAACTCAGCAGAGACACATTCACTTTGTACACCTGGAACATTGGATATTGTGGTTTGGGTGCAGAGCAGGATTTCTTTTTCGATGGTGGTAAAATGGTACGTCCAACCAAAGAACTTCAGCAAAAATATCAGACCGGAATTATCGAAACGATTAGGTCTATTGACACTGTTGATTTCATGATGTTGCAGGAAGTAGATAGAGGGTCAAAAAGAAGCTATTTTCAGGATCAGGTAAAAATAATTGGAGAGACTTGTTCGAGTGATGTTTATGGATATGCCACTAACTATAAATCCTTATTTGTTCCGCAACCTGTTCCGGAGCCCTATGGAAGATGTTATGGCGGCATAATGACTCTTTCAAAAATCGATTATAAGCCCGTTGCAAGTCGTTTTTCCCTTGCGCCTGATGCTGGCTGGCCCACCGGCTTATTCATGCTTAAGAGATGCTATTTGGAATTCCGTTACTCAATGCAAAATGGAAAAGAATTGGTCATCATCAATCAACATTTAAGCGCTTACGACGATGGCACTGTTAAACAACAGCAAATGGATACCTTAAAGGTTAAATTATTGGAAGAATATAAAAAAGGAAATTATGTGGTGGTGGGTGGTGATTGGAATACCTATCCCCCAGGATATAAATCGAATTTGAAAAATAAGGGCAAGGACGGGGTAATTGAAAAATCGATGGAGGCTAATTATCCTGAACCAGGCTGGAAATATATTTATGATCCCTCAACAGCTACTAATCGTAAATTGTATGAACCTTATGTGGCCGGGCAAACAGATGCAGTTGTAATTGATTACTTCCTGTTGTCACCTAATATCGATGCAATTTCAGTAAAAGGGATTGATCTTGGGTTTAAGAATTCTGATCATCATCCGGTTTATTTAAAGATTGTATTAATAAAGTAAATTCAATTTAGGCGTCTTCGCCCGCTTTTCGCTGTATCCCATCTCGCCGGGGATGCCGCTTCAATCGGGGGCGCTAATAGCACATGGAGTACTCAAAGATTTTAGAAAGAGCAAAGAGCCGAAAAAGGCAGATCAAACAACTTCTTGAAAGACTTCAAAAGCTTTCGGTAAAGGAAGTAGATTCTTATTTTCATGTGGAGCATGAAAGGGTATTTGAAAAAATTGATTGCCTTAAATGTGCCAATTGCTGCAAAACTACCGGACCTCTTTTTACCCCCAAAGATGTGGAGAGAATAGCCAAGCATTTAAAACTTAAGCCGGGAGCCTTTATTGATCAATTTTTACGCAAGGATGAAGATAATGACTATATTTTACAATCAACACCTTGTATATTTTTAGATTCTTCTAAGTATTGTTCTATTTATTCAATAAAACCAAAAGCTTGCGGTGAATTTCCGCATACAAATCGAAAAAATATGAAAGAGATTTCACACCTCACCTTTAACAATGCAATCATCTGTCCGGCCGTTTCACAAATGCTGGAAAATATTGAAGAAAAACTCAAGTAAATTTGTTCAGCAGGTTTATTCATTAAAACATGTTAGTTGCTTTAACCCTTAGCATCATTGCACGTACCTTACAAGAAATAGGCGTGCAATGATCCAACAAAATTGGTGGACAACTCAATTAAAAACAGAAGGAAACCCCTTACAAGCGTTACAAACTCTGGTAAAAGCTGATATTGTAATTGTAGGGGCCGGAATGGCGGGTATTGCCGCTGCCGCAGCTTTTGTGAATAAGGGATTAAAGGTGGTGATGCTTGAAAAAAATATTTTCGGGGGAAGTTCCACAGGCAAGAGTGCCGGATTTCTTACCCCTGATAGTGAATTGGAATTGTGGCAACTCATCAGGCAATTTGGAAAAAAGAAGGCACTAAAACTATGGAATGCTGCTGAACACGGCATCAACCTGATTGCAGAACATATTAAACAACACAATATAGAATGTGATTTTGAAGCGCAGGATAGCTTGTTTCTGGGATTAGGCAAAAAAGGAGGTAGAGATGTAATGATGGAACTGAAAGCCCACAAATTATTAAAGCTTGAGCAACAAATTTATAGTGAAAACACACTCGATCAGGTAATCGGTTCCACCAAATATACAAAAGGCATTTTGTATAAGAATACCTACGTAATAAACGCCCTTTCTTATTGCCAGGGAATGAAAAAATGGTTGCTGGAAAATAATATTGAGATCTATGAATCTACCGAAGTGATGGAAGTAAACGGACACATAGTAAAAACAGGACAAGGTTCCGTAATCGCCGATAGAATTATATTTTGTGCCGACAAGCTCCCATCAAAAATTACCCCTTTGTCTAAGGAAATTTATCCGGCCCAAACGTTTTTAGCCGTGAGTGATCCATTGCACGAAACTTTGGTTAAAAGAATGTTTCCAACTGGCAGATATCAATGCTGGGATACAGATCTTATTTATACTTATTTCCGGCTCACCTCGGATAACCGTATTTTAATTGGTGGCAGCAACAAGCTCACTACTTTTTCTTCTCGTGAGGTGAGTTCACCCTTGGTAATCACCAAAGTGATTGCAAAATTCAAAGAGAAGTTTCCATATTTAAACGACCTGGAATTCATTGAATTCTGGCCGGGTAAAATTGATACTACCAGAGATCTTTTACCTATTGTAACCATTGATAAGGAACGTGAATGGATTTATTTTGTAATGGGTTGTGCCGGCTTGCCTTGGGCATCGTTCTGTGGTGATTTTGTGGCTCGTAACGTTTTGGGTGAATCAAATAAAGATTCGGAAAGTTTCTATAAATTTTTTAAACCACATCGGCCCACTGTATTTCCTAGTTGGTTGGAAAGCATAATAGGAAAACAATTGAGTTTTTCAATCAACAGCTTATGGTCCAAATATTACAGAAAGAAATAAAATACACGCAAAAGGTATATCGCTACTTGGGGCAAGTAATTGTATATACCCATATTTGCAATACATGATAAGAATTATCTTAATTGGTTTGTTGTTTCTCAATAGTGGGTTTAGTCTTTATGCCCAGCAAACCCGTATTTTGTTTCTTGGTAATAGCTATACCTATGTAAATGATTTCCTGGAACCCTAAGTCAATTGGCCCTTTCATTGGGAGATAGTATACATTACGAAAGCTATGCACCCGGGGGTTATACATTTAACCAGCATTCCCAAGATGCTACTTCTTTAGCAAAGATTGCCTTGGGCGGATGGGATTATGTTATTCTTCAAGGACAAAGCCAGGAACCCGCGTTAGACTCCAACGCATTTTATTACCAGACCTATCCCAGAGCTCACAAACTGGATAGTTTAATACACCTTTCAAATCCTTGTGCTATTACATTGTTTTATATGACCTGGGGGCGCAAATATGGAGACAGTTATTGGTATCCTGTAAATCCGCCAATGTGTACATTTTTAGGAATGAACGGAAAGCTAAGAGAAAGATATTTGGAAATTGCGGAAGATAATTTTTCAAGGGTAGCTCCAGTAGGCGTCGCTTGGAAAAATTCATGGTTTGCTGATAGTACAATTAATCTATGGAGCGGTGATAATAGTCATCCCTCAATGGCCGGAGCTTATCTAGCAGCAAATGTGTTTTATTCTTCCATATTTAAACAATCTCCTGTTGGCTCAGGCGAGGCCAGTTTCCTGCAAAATATTGCATCAAATACAGTTGTAGATAGTTTGGATACCTGGTTTTTAAATCAGAATCCGATAAAGGCTTCATTTGTTGATACGGTTGATCAAAGTGCAGTTGAAGTTTACTCAACAAGCTATAATGCAAATCAATTTTGGTGGGATTTTGGAGATGTCATTGGTTATAGTTCATTGGAGAATTCTACTTAATTTCTATCCATCCACGGGTACTTACAATGTGCACTTAACCGTTTGGAACCAATGTTACAGTGACACTATTTCCGCCTTCATTGATGTCAACTCAATTGGGCTTGATGAAGATGAACCAACACAATTCAAAGTATTTCCCAATCCAGCACGTTCGTTTGTTTATTTCAATGATGAACTCAACCAAAAGCCATTTCAGTTAATAGATCTCCACTGAAGAATCATGCTGCAAGGAATTATTTCATCTAACCGAATTGATGTTTCGAGCCTGATTTCCGGAAGCTACTTCTTAGGAGTAGATGGCGAAATTCAAAAAATTCTAGTAGAATAAAAGAGGGGACAGAAGCCCCCTTTTGAAAATTATATAATCAGTTTAATTCTACTCTCCAGTTTTGGTTTTATTATTATTCTTCGCTCCTTTTTTAAAGGAGAAACTTCTTGAAATATTGAAACCAAAATGAATATCTCCATTCAACCAATCCTGGTTGGTTTCACCAATAAAAGTCTGATCAAAATTTGCCTGAGAATTACTCAATATCAATTGGAAAATATGGCCTCCTGTTTCAATATCAACAGCAAACGACAAAGGCCCTTTAATTGATACATTATTAACATCAGCAAAATTCTGCCCGTATATAGGCCAGAAGTATTCTACGGATAAAGAGACCCTGTTTGAGACTCTCACTTTACCTGCAAAACCTAAATGTGCAGTGGTATTCTGATCTTCTTTTAATGGAACCAGGTTTTTATGTAATACAGTAGGTGTTATTTGCATAGAAAACCATCTGCCAAACTTACGTGCCCATAAAATTTGGAAACAGTAACTCATTCTCGAAGTAAAATAATTGTTTCTATCAGGGTCGGCGTAATTAATGGAAGTAATTCCCATACTTGCATAAAGATCTATGGTAAATGGGAATGATTTTGGGCCTTTACTCTGGCGCAACATCTGATATTTAATAGAGCCATCCCACATTTTTAAGTAATTGCTTCGGGCAACACCAATACAAATTCTTCCATCGTAAAAAGGCAGCGTATATTCAACCCCAATTCTAATTCCTGCTTGATCGAGCCCAAAGAAATCAACGATTCCACCTCTAAAACTCCCAAATCTATGTTGAATCATAAATTGAAGATCCCCTTTGCCGGGAAGCTCTACAGATTGTCCATTAATAATTCGGGTTCCTTTAAAAGTTCCAATGGCGTATTCTTTTTGCGGTGGTGTTATCGAATCAAGTTCATCTAATAATCCTTGTGACCATGATGTGGTTAAACCTGAAAAAATAAAAGCTAGTAAGTAAATTTTTCTCATAGTTTGCCGGTTTAATTGTTTGGGAATCCATTTTCTATCCAGATCTCAATAGTACGGATATCACATTCCGACATTTTGGGCCGATTCTTAGGCATTGGATTAGTGCTGGTATGATTGATAGCACCAATAAAGGTTTGAGGGCCATTTACAAAACCTAAAAAAGTAGAGATATTAGCATATCCTTCAAAACAATTTCCTCCTCCTTCTGTTGCATTGTTTGCAATGCTATGACAATCATAACATTTAGTTGAAAGAATTCCTGTAATCTGGTCACTATATTTTACCACCAGAGTGTCACAGGCCCCTTGTGGATAAAGGGTTTCCTCGTTGTCATAATAGCAACCATTAGTAATAATTGCAACAAAAACGAGTGCTATTATAACACCGAGAAATCTTTTCTTCATACGCTACGCTATTTAAAATGCTGCTTAAGAGTTTAACTACTACTATTGTTTTGCCAATGCAGTATTTACATTCACATCTATTTCACTTGCAATATTTTTAATCTTATCATTCTTAATTCCGTAATCTTCCAATTTTATTTTGAATGATGATTTAAGAGTGATGGTACTGCCATTTACAGCAACAGTTCCCGAAGCGGTTACCTCTTTAGCAACTCCATGTATAGTAAGTTTACCCGAAACTTGTACATCGTAAGTTCCATTAGTGCCATACTTCACACTGCTGTTATTTGTAATTTTTCCATCAAAAGTTGATTTCGGATAAGTTTCTGATTGCATGTAATTATCATTAAAGTGAGTTTGCATTAATGATTTATCAAATTCAAATGATTTGATGACTACGATGTATGCAAGATTCCCATTAGATGCATCCAGTAATCCGGTAACCTGATTGTTTTTTGCTTCAATATCTTCTAATGTAGCTTTAGAGTAAAAACCTATGCTTCCGGTTGTGGTTTTATACTTTTGTCCGAAAGCGATTCCTGTTAGGGCAATAACTGCCGCAATTGCAATAATTCTCTTCATAATTTTTTTGTTTAATTAATTATTTAACAAATGACCCTTTTTTAAACTTAATATCTCCTTTTGCGGTGCTATCACCCATAGAAATTAAAATGGGATCGGCCGGCAGATAAGTGATATATAAGGCTTTAATGGTCACTTCATCTCCTACCTTCAAATTCTTTGCCATTTCGTTATGTCGGGCATACATTTCTATAGTAATTGTGGCAGACTTGCCTTCGTCCAAAATAACAGATGTAATGCTATCACCAGGAATGGTGGTTGCTACCTTGCCTTTTATTTCTAAAACCTTATCGTTGTATTTGCGGTTTACGGCCGTATCTGTTTTTTCGCATTCAGTAATAAGATCAATGGAACTGATTTGAAAATCGGTCTTTTTATCTTCAATATTGGCGTTTTTCTTAAAGAAGCCACAACTTGAAAGTAAGACTGAGGTGAATAATAAAGCAGTGAATAACCTAGGTTTCATTATAGTAGTAAATTAGTTACGACTAAAGTAACTATATTTTTGAAGAAACAAACTCAGCAGATTTATTTGAGAATGTATAAAAACTCCCAAAAGTTTCCTTTTACTTCTTAGTTACAACTTCAGGTTCAACCCAGATTGCTATTTTTGACCGAAATAGAAGTAATCATGATATTAAGCGGAAAAGAAATAAAAAAGCAACTGGGGGATAACATTCGTATTACTCCGTTTAATGAAGATCAATTAAATCCAAACAGCTATAATCTTACACTTCATAACGAAGTGTTGGTTTATGATAACCCGGTTTTGGACATGAAAAAGGAAAACACTGCCAGCACTATCATCATTCCGGAAGAAGGAATGTTATTAGATCCGGGCAAATTATATTTGGGTCGTACTATTGAATATACCGAAACCGGCAAATATGTTCCCATGTTGGAAGGAAGAAGTTCAATAGGTCGCTTAGGCTTATTCGTGCATATTACTGCAGGTTTTGGCGATGTAGGTTTTAGTGGTTTCTGGACACTTGAAATGTTTTGTGTGCAACCTATTAGAATTTATCCGGGAGTACAAATCTGTCAGATCTTTTACCATAGCATAGAAGGGGAATATGAATTGTATACAAGTGGTAAATACCAAAAAAACAGCGGGATTCAACCAAGTCTTTTATTTAAAGATTTCGAATAAGCAATCTACATTTTAGAGACTTTCAAAAGCAAGAAAATTGTAGGCGGACGAAATTGAAAAAGCGGAGTTTACATTGTTAAATGAGCATTTTTCAAGTGAAGTCCAACGCCGAATTTTGAAGATTTTGAAAGTCGTTGAACAAAAAACGCATCCAGATTTCTCCAGATGCGTTTCTTTTGTAAACATAACACCGCAGGTTTTTATTTTCTGCCACCCAAAATACGGAGCAGGAACAAAAAGATATTTATAAAATCCAGATATAAATGCAATGCTCCAATGATGGCGCCTTTCTTGCCAGCTTCTGGGTTTTCTATTTGCATAATGGCCATTTTCTTGATTTTTTGAGTGTCGTAAGCAACTAGTCCAATGAATATAAAAAGGCCTACATACGTAATGATCCAATATAGCATAGGACTTTGCAAAAACCAATTGGCAATAGATGCTATAATTATACCAATCAATCCCATAAGTAACAACTGACCGATGCTGCTCAAGTCCTTTTTAGTAAAATATCCAATAGCACTCATGATGCCAAATGTAACAGATGTAACAAAAAAAGTGCTAGCAATTGTGTCCAGCCTGTAGGCAAGAAAGATCCAGCTAAGGGTAAGCCCGAACATGGCAGCGTATATGAGAAAAAGAAGGGTTGCAACAGTTGATGAAATTCTGTTTATTCCCCAAGAAATGCCAATTACTAAAAGTAATTGAGCACCTATTATCATATAAAATGTTGTTGCACCGCCGCCATAAATAATTTGCATAAGTGCTTCAGACGAAGCTGCAAAAACAGAAACAAGTCCTGTAATGGTGAGAGCCAGAAACATCCAGCCGTAAACTTTTGTAATAAATGTAGCCTGTAATTTTTTTAGTTCTGCGGATTCAGTATAATCCTGTTGATATTCTTGATATTGCATGTATGGAGTTTAATTAAGTTTCAATAATTAAAATTATACTATTTATTTGGATTACACAAATTCTACTAACGTAACTGCCCCGGACAGGAGCGATACCCCGCAGCCGCCGCAGGCGGAGAGGAGTTTAGAGGATGGGCGGTAAAGGCAGCAAAAAAACTAAGCCTTAAACTTTTTAAGTGTAAATGAAAAAGTAGATCCTCTACCTATTGTACTTCGTACATTAATGGCTTGCTGATGCGACTCAAGAATATGTTTTACAATAGAGAGTCCTAAACCCGTACCTCCTTGATGACGGGAACGACTTTTATCTACCCTATAAAATCTTTCGAATAAGCGTGATAAATGTTTCTCATCTATACCCGGACCATCATCTGCCACCTCTACCAAAATGTTTTCATCCATATCGTAGAAAGCAATCTTAGTTGTACCTCCCTCATTACCATATACAATGGAATTTACGATAAGATTGGTGAACACTTGTTTAATGCTATGCTTATCAGCATATACCCAAAATGGTTTTGAATATTCTTCTTTAAATGAAAGTTGTACGTTGCGGTTTTGAGCTTTCATCTCTTCTAATTGCATTACCTCCTTGCTCAATTTTACAACATCGAACTTTTCCATTTCCAAATGCATTCTACTTGATTCAAGTTTATGGATTGCATCCAGATCTTCAACCAGGGAAATCATTCGTTCTACGTTTCTCTCGGCATTCAGCAGGTATTTCTCCATCATCTCCACATCTTCAACTCCACCATCAATTAAAGTGGTTATATAGCCCTGAATATTGAAAATAGGGGTCTTTAATTCGTGTGATAAATTACCTATGAATTCTTTACGATATTGCTCTAATTGTTTTAGCTCATCAATCTCTTCTTTTTTATCCTGCGCCCATTCCAATACATCTAAATTAACGTCAGAAATAATATCCTCACTGTCTTTTATTCTTGACTTTAATTCATCATTTTGATTGCGAATTTTTAGTTGATGGATTGACTTATAAATAAGCTTTATCCTGCGATAAATAAAAGATTCAAGGGCTATTTTGAAAGAGAAATAGGTGGTAAGAAAAATGGTAATTGTTGAGCCACCAATAATCCAGAAATTAATTACCTTCTCAAGAAAATAATAAGACAGGGTAATAGTTGTAACCAGCAATATGGTTACAATTACAGATAAATATACTGAGATCTGCTTTGGAGTTGCGTTACGTTTTGTAAATGTCATTTGTTGAATAACTCAACAAAGTTAGAAATCGAATTTATATCCAACACCTTTTACCGTTTTGATATAATCTTCTCCTAGTTTTTCGCGGAGCTTACGAACGTGTACATCAATGGTACGATCGCCTACAACAACATCGTCTCCCCAAACAATCTTTAAAATTTCATCTCTGGTAAATACCTTTCCTGGCTTGGAGGCCAGAAGCGACAAGAGTTCAAATTCCTTTTTAGGTAATTGTATATCAACACCATCGTGATTGATAAGATATGCCTCTCGATCAATAATAAGATTCCCTACCTTAATGGCATTTGAACTACCATTTGTTCTGGCGGCTTTTCCACTAGGATTATATCTTCTTAAAAGTGCTTGTACCCGACTGATTAATACTCTTGGCTTAATGGGTTTTGTAATATAATCATCCGCACCAGCATCAAACCCCGCTATTTGCGAATAATCTTCACCTCTTGCGGTTAAAAAAGATATAACACTGTCTTTTAGATCATCTATTGCTCTTAGCTCCCGGCAAGTTTCAATACCATCTAAATCGGGCATCATTACGTCCAGAATAATTAAATGCGGTTTTACCTCTTTTGCTAATTCAACTGCCTTTTTACCATTGGTACTGGTAAACACTTCGTAGCCTTCTTTTCTTAGATTGTAACTCAGAAATTCCAAAATATCCTGTTCGTCATCAACTAAAAGTATCTTATTGGGGGAATTAGTCATACTTGTTTTATTCAGGTCAAAAGAAGGAATCTAATTTGACCCTAAAGTTAACCAAATATTATCTCATTGGTTTTTTAGTATTTTTATAATAATAAGTTCGGTTCTTTAAAAAGAACCGAAAGCCCTATTGTATTTGATTTTTATTAAAAAAACCACCTACCTTTGAAATTAAAACAAATTAATATATCATTGCAGTCAGGTTTAAATTTAATGTTATGATAATTACATCTACATCCGGAGATTTTGGACATGAAAGCATCGAAGAGCTGGACGTTGTTTCTATGATGTTGGGAGCAAAGAAAAAAGAAGACGATGACGAAATCGAGGATGATGACGATTTTGAATTGGATGACGACGAGGATGAAGATGATGACGACGAGGTTGAATTGGAGGATGATGACGACACCGAAGTAAAGGGTAAAAAAGGGAAGAAGGGTGCTGACGATGATGATAACAGCGATGATGACAAAGATTTTTATGAAGAAACCGAATTTGATGAGGACTTCGACACCTTCGATGAGGATGATGACGAAGATTTATACTAGTTAACAAAATACTTGATGCATACTTAGTTTAAAAAAACATTACTCCACCGAGTAATGTTTTTTTAATGAATGAAAATGGCAGAAATACTTCCCCCATACAATTTTAGTGAGCTTCTGCAGATCAAATCCACCTGTGATTTTGAAAATCTTGCCATGATGGCATTTGAATTTCAATACGCCTACAACGAAACATATAGAATGTTTTGTGATTACATGAATGCTAAGCCTGATGGTTTTTTAAAAATTCCTTTTTTGCCTATTGAGCTTTTTAAAACACATAGAATTGTATCAGGCTCTGCCACTGAAAAGAAAATCTTCAGAAGTAGCGGAACTACCGGAAAAATTCAAAGTTCGCATTTTTTGCTTGACGAAAATATTTATAAAGAAAGCCTATTGGAGGGTTTTGTTAGAACATTTGGAGATCCTTCCCAATATTCATTTTTGGCGCTACTGCCAGGTTATGTAGAAAGGCCAGATTCATCGCTTATCTATATGGTAAATGAGTTGATGAAAAAAAGTGTGATGAAGCATAATCAGTTTTTTAAATACGCAAATAATAATCTTTTAAATGCAATCGAATACAATCAGCAAAACGAAATCAAAACCATTCTTTTCGGGGTGAGTTTTTCATTGCTTGAGTTTGCCGAAAAAAACCCGGTTTCTTTGGAGAGAATTACATTAATCGAGACAGGAGGAATGAAAGGCCATGGGGAAGAAATAACCAGAAGTGAGTTACATTCTGTACTAAGGGATAAGTTTAAATTAGACGAGGTGTGTAGCGAATATGGAATGACCGAACTTTTATCGCAGGCATATTGCACCAAAGGAGAAGAGTTTTCTTTACCACCATGGATGCAGGTTTTAATAAGAGAACCAAATGACCCTGGAAATTTTCTTACAGAGAATAAAGTGGGTGTAATAAATGTAATTGATTTGGCAAATATCAACTCATGTTGTTTTATTAGTACCGGAGATTTAGGTAAAAAAACAAGCCCCAATAGTTTTGAAGTATTGGGGCGATTAGATAATGCTGACCTTAGAGGATGTAATCTTTTATACCTCTAGGGGACATATATCGAGTTACACGTGAACTGGTCGCTAAAGAGCGTTGCCCCCGACGTGCCCGAGACATTAAATGCGTTGAATTTGATGGCAGTTGTATTAGTTACGGAACTGTCGTTAAAGCTGCCTAAACGAAGGGAAAAACGAACAGGATTAAATGTGAATGAAATATTTTTTTGTACCGTATCTCCACCTGCAATTACCCTGGCTAAAATTGAGCTTCCAATTTTTCTAATTCTCATAGTTCCGCTTGTTGTGGTGGGCAATTTCAGTTGTTTATCTGTTTGCAAACCTATAGAAGCATAAATATAGTCTCTCGAAATACCTGCACGTACAAATGTTGTGTCAAGCACTGAATCAGGAGTTGCGCTATTGTACATAATCATTTCTGCATAAGGATTTCCATCAGTAGCGGAATAGGATGCTACGAAATTGCTAAATGGAGCTTGTACATCGAAATCACCCGTGAAATAAGCTTGGTAAACTTCGCCCTGATAACCAGAGGTATTAGGAGCCATGCTTGCAACTTGTAAACTCATTGTTTTATTTACAGAGTCAACTTCAGCTATAAAGGATGGATTTGGATAATCTGCAATCCAGATTCCGTCGCATCCTGGGCCGTTATTATTACAACCATCACAAGAAAATAGAGTTAACAATAGCGCCGATAAGATGAGTAGTTGGGAAAACTTTAATTTCATAAACCTGTAATTTTACCACAAGATATAAAATGTTTATATAAATATCAATTATTTCAAGGGCAGTTTGGTTAGTTGGAGCCATTCCACACCCACTAGGCACCAGATATTTCGTTATAGCCCCCCAATAGCTTATTAGCTAGAGTTTTTGTAATGCTTGGCACACCTAATTTATACAGCGGGTCACGTGAATTTTATTCATGAAAATGTTAGGGGAGCTGCCATTTCATCCACCTACTCCTTAAAATATAATTAATTCAAAAGAATAAACTATTCGAAATTTAGTAGACGTCCTACTTACCCCATGAAATTTTCACGCGAGTACTTTTTGTGAAGCTTAGAGTTGCGAAACCAAGTTCCTTTTTTCTATCCTCAAAATCCATTGTTGATTTAAAGGTGATTGATTTTGTTTCCGGAACAAGTTTAATCGTTTCTATTAGATAAAGATCATAATATCCTTCTGGTTTTCCTTTAGGTAAATTGTCTTTTACATAGATAGAAAGCATTACTTGATCACCCATCCTTGGGAGTGATTCTGTATCAAAATGTGCCGGAGTTAAAGTAACGTAAGCACCCGCCCTTCTATAAACAGTGCATTCAATTTCCGATGATTGAGCTATGAGACCACAAAAGGGTAGACTTATGGAAATTAGCAACAGAACTACATATTTCATCACTTGCCTTTAAATTATTTCATTTCAAAATTACGAAAATTCTATCATTTTTTAACCGATAAATATGTGTATTTGGAATTTATAATTTAATCAACTATATTTGTGTTAAGAATAAAATAAAAAATAATTAATGATGAAAAAAATCTACTTATTAACATTAACCGGGCTAATGGTTACTGCAGGAGTTTCGGCTCAATCTCTTATAAAACAATCAGGAACGGTTAGTTCCGAAACAAATGTTTCTTCTTCTCGTGTTAAGGTGCTTACCACTGGCGAAAACAGAGCAGTAGGTGATACTTTGATGTATGATACTTTTAGGGATATTTATGTAAATGCAACTGATCAAGGTGCTTTCTTACAAGCTAATGATGACCAGGACGGCCTTACAGCTAACAATGGTGCACCATGGACTGGAAGTTTTGCTTTCTTCTTTTCTTTCGATCCAACTGACTTAACCGCATTTGATGCTGCATCTGCTTGGAACGACACTGCATTCTTCGGAGCTGCAACTTCTTGGTTCCTTCCTGCTGGTCAAGCTGACAACTGGCTTTCTATGGGTCCAATTACTGTTCCTGCTGTAGGTGCAAAATTAAGCTGGAGAGTTAGAACAAATCCTGCATACAAAGATGGTTACAGAGTATTGGTTAACGGAACAGGTTTAGATCCTGCTGCTGACTTTGGTACTGAAATTATCTATTCTCGTGCCGATTCTTATCCAAATGCTACGGATGCTATCGATACAGTTTGGGCATATTATTCTGCTAACATTCCTTCTTCTTACAATGGATCACAAGTGTATTTTGGATTCAATCATACTGCAAATGACATGGATGTTCTTTACCTAGACGAGATTCTTATGGTAGAATTCCCAACTATGGGAGTTGACAATCACGAATTTGAAGGTTTTGGATTGAACAATATTATGCCAAACCCAGCTACAGACGTTGCTTATTTGAACTACTCTTTGGGTAAAGTTGCTGAGGTTACTTTCATTATTACTGACATCAACGGTAAAGTTGTATCTACTAACTATCTTGGTTCTAAAGAAAGTGGTTTATACAATCAAACATTGAATGTTTCTGAATTTAATTCAGGAGTATATTTTGTTACAATGAAAGCTGGTCAATTCAGTTCTACACAAAAATTAATGGTTACTAAGTAATCTATTAATAAGTACAATATTTGAAAAAGGGCCCCATAAGGCCCCTTTTTTTATGGTTGTTTCACATGTGCCCCTTCTATAATATTTTGAAAGCTCGTTAATTCAGTATACATTTGCATCAGATATGATCGCGGGGTGGAGAAGCTGGTATCTCGTCGGGCTCATAACCCGAAGGCCGCTGGTTCGAGTCCAGCCCCCGCAACTAAAGTAAATTGAAATGGCTCCGAAACAATCGGAGCCATCTTTGTTTGGTCTTGTAGTATAATGGATATTATGTGGGTTTCCGGAACCCAAGATTCAGGTTCGATTCCTGACAGGATCACGAATTTTCTAAAATTTGTTTTACGTCTACATATTAGTATCAGAAATTGACGGTAGCTATTATAAGGGGCATACCAATAATTTTATCGATAGAATAAAACGTC
>Ga0163144_10001238_pt1 | contig 60177 bp, 53 predicted proteins | sample OliLak19BULKMAT1_FD_123175 | JGI IMG/M metagenome (GOLD analysis project Ga0163144, IMG submission 123175) | Freshwater microbial mat bacterial communities from Lake Vanda, McMurdo Dry Valleys, Antarctica - Oligotrophic Lake LV.19.BULKMAT1 | ecosystem: Environmental > Aquatic > Freshwater >...
ACTTCGCCGCCGAGTCGACGCGTTCGAGGTTGTCGTTCACGACGCCGAGGTTGTTCGCGATAGTCGCGAGCAGCAGGTCGTCGTCCGGCTGCGTCCGCATCGCGTTGTCGAGCGCCGCGAGGTGCGACTGCTCGGCGCGCTCGGGGTCGCCGGCGTGGAACCACGCCGAGCCGAGGTTCGTGAACAGGTGACTGAGCCGCGGCTGCGCACCGGGCCGATCGGCGCGCGCGAGGTCGAGCGCCCGCTGACACGCCGCGATCGCAGCAGCGGTGTCGCCTCGATCGATCTCGACGTGGCAGATCGCGTTGAGCGGACGGATCAACGCGGGATGACTGTCGCCGTGATCCTCGGTCTCGACCGCGAGGGCCTCGCGCAGCGATGCGATACCCGCGGCCAGATCGCCGAGGTTCGTGTCGGACAGGCCGATGTTCAGCAGCGTAGACCCGAGACCGTCGCTGCCACGCTCGCCGCGATCGACGTCGCGGCCGAGCACCTCGGTGAACGCCGCTTTCGCGGTCGCGAAGTCGCCGTGGTGGTGCGCGATCTGTCCGCGCGTGTTGAGCACCGCCGACTGCAGGTGACTGCGCCGCGCACCGGTGCGGCCGAGCGCCGCCTCGGCGTGATCGACCCACAACAGCGCGCCTTCGTGGTCGCCTCGCTCCGCGAGCACTCCTGCAAGCCCGAGCGCCGCGACCACAGCGACGTCATGATGATCCGACGCGAGCGCGGCCGAGAATGCCGCATCGAAGCGGGGCATCGCCGCGGTCTGATCGCCATCGCGCTCGAGCACGCGCGCGGCGATGACATGCGATTCCGCCGCGAGCCACGGCGCATCGAGCTCGAGCGCACGTGCGGCCGCGAGGTTCGCGGTCTCGAGGGCGGACGAATCGCGCCACGCATCCGCCGACACCCGAGCACGCGCGACCTCGGCACCGAGCTCGTAGATCTCGTCGCCGGGCTCGGCCGCGTGCTGCGGTCCCCAGCGACCGCTCACGCAGCTCTCGATCGACGGCAGCCGACGCGCCGCATCGCTGGCGTGCTCGACGAGCGCGGCATCGGCCCGCTCGAACAGATCGAGCAGACCGACGAGCTGCTGATGCGCGAGGTGCAAGCAGAGCTGGCGGCCGCTCGCCTCCTCGGCGCGCCCAGTACCGGCGGCGGTGAGCTCGCATGTCCTGCGCTCGGCCTCGCGCAACGCGGCCGCGTGCGCGTCGACGAGCGTACGCGCGCGCGAATATTCGTCTGCGGCGAACGACGCCGACGTCGCCATGAACGCGCCTTCGATCGCTTGCGCGCGTTCTTCGTTCCACAGCGCGTCTGCGCGCTGGTCGACCTCGACGCAGTAGTCGCGCTCGCCGACCGCCGCGGAACCGGTGAACGCGACCACCGACGCCGGAATCGCGAGCAACACCACCGCCGGTGCGATCCGCAGCGGCCACTTCCACGGATCGCGCTCGAGCTCGGCGAGCAGCGCGTTCATGTCGGCGAAGCGGGCGGCGGGCGCCGACGACAGCCCGCGCAGCACTGCTCGACGGATCCGCAGCGGCACGACGACAAAGGCCGGTGGCGTGCGGATCGCACCAGCCGTCACGGCCAGCGCGAGACTCGGCACATCGCGGCCCGCGAACGGTCGCGCCGACCACAACGCCTCGTAGAGCGCAACGCAGAAGCTGAACTGGTCCGCGCGTGCATCCGCGGCGGCACCCGCGAACACCTCGGGGGCCATGTACGCCGGCGTGCCGACGAGCACGCCGCTCTTCGTCGTCGCGACGTCGCCGGACACCGGCGTCCGATCGGAAGGATCTGCCTCGAGCGCGGCATGGCCAAAATCGCTGACGCGTGGCCGGCCGTCCGCGCCGAGCAACACGTTCGCGGGCTTGAAGTCGCCGTGCACGAGCCCAGCCGCGTGCGCTGCCGCGAGGCCGCGCCCCGCCGCGATCCACACCGCTAGCAGCTCGCGATCGTTCGCGCGCTGCCCGACGAGCGTCGCGCCCTCGACGTACTCCATCACCATGTAGACGCGATCGTCGTGCTCACCGACGTCGTGGATCTTGATCACGTTCGGATGGGCGAGCCGCGCGAGGGCCTGCGCCTCGTTGCGCAGGCGTGTGCGCTCGTCGTCGACACCCGGCGCGAGGAACTTGATCGCGACCTTGCGCCCGAGCTCACCGTCCCACGCCGAGACGACCACGCCGGTCGCGCCGCAGCCGACGGTCGCGAGCACGAGGAAGCGACCGACGGTCGTGCCGTCGGCGATCGACCACGCTGCAGCCGTTGCCGACTGCGTGGCCTCGCTCGATGCGCGTGCGACATCCATGCCGTCACCACCCATCGTATCATCGCGCCGCGCCCGCGCATGCCGACGCACGGACCCATCGATCGCAAGGCCCCCGCCGAGCGCATCCAGCTCGACGATCACTCGTGGGTCGATGTCGTCCGCCAGTTCGCCCACGACACCGAGGCGACGTTCGAGCGGCTCGTGAACGAGGTGCGGTGGTCGCAGAACCGGCAGATCCGCGGCGGTCGCAAGGTCGACGATCCGCGGCTCGACGGCTCGCTGTCGTTCGCGCAGGCCGAGGCCGATCCGATGTTCCGCTTCACGCGGCTCATCCTCGACGCCCGCTACCGCGCGCGACTCTCCGGTCCGCACTTCGTCTACTACCGTGACGGTCGCGACTCGATGGGCTACCACCGCGACGACACGCTGCGGTGGCTAGATCACACCGTGATCGCCGGTCTCGCGTTCGGTGCGACGCGGCCGTTCTGTCTGGTGTCGCGCAAGGGCGGACCGGTCACGCAGATCGAGATGGCGGCGGGCGATCTCTACGTGATGGGCGGTCGCTGCCAGGTCGACTGGTACCACGGCGTGCCGAAGCTGCCCCAGTGCGGGCCGAAGATCTCCGCGGTGTGGCGGTGGACGTCGAAGACCGGACGCCCGGTCGAGCCACACGTGAGCTGATCGCTCACAGCCCCGTCAGCTCCGCGATCCGATCCATGATCGTGCAGTTGGTATCCGCGATCCGATCGTCGATCTCCGCCCACCTCGCGCCCGCCTCGAACCCACGCGCGGGGTCGTCGCACTGCAGCGGGCCCATGTCGATCTGGTGGGCGTCGTCGGCCGAGAGATAGCGATCGCTCCACGCGTGCCACGAGCCGCCGAGCACGAACGGATGCGCCGCGAACTGCTCGATCTGCGCGCGGTGATCAGATGATCGGGAGCCTTCGCGCGGATCGTCCCCGTGACGACCTCGACCCACCGACGCAAGAGCATGTCGTGCGCGAAGCGCTGCAGGTCCTCGCGGCAGATCTCGTTGCAGCCCTGCATGTACGACACCGGGCGCGCATCGCCGGTCGCGATCGCCTCGAACGACGCGTGGCTGGACTCCCACGCCGCATCGAGCGCACGGTCCTCGCGCGCACGAGACAAGGACGCCGCACGCGGAAATCCGTCTCGCACGCCGACACGAGAAAAGGCGCCAACCGACCGTAGCACGGCGATTGGCGCCCGAAGGCGCACGAGCGCAACCGACGCGATCAGGGCGCCGACAGCTTGCGCTTGAGCTCCTCGAGCTGCGCGTCGATCTCCGCTGCCTTCGCGTCGTCGACATCGCCCGCATCCTCTTCTTCAGTCGCGCCGTCCGACCCCGGGCTCGAGTTCGCGGACCCGGCTCCGGACGCCGACGGCGGCGTCACCGAGCCACCGATCGCACGTCGCTCGTCCTCGGAAGCCGCGAGCGCCATGCGCTTCTTCAGCGCCGACAGCTCGTCGTCGACGTTGCCCGCCGCGAGCGCACGGAACTGGGCCTCGAGGTTCGCCTCCGGCAGCGCGCCGCCGAGCTCCGCAGTCGCCTCGGCCTCGGCCTCGATCTGCGTGACGCGATCCGACATGCGCTCGAACGTGTCGAACGCCGACGTCGAGCTGATGTTGGTGAGCGTCTCGTTGATCGTGCGCTGCGCCTCGGCTCGCTTCTGCCGCGACACCAGGATGTTGCGCTTGCGCTTCGCCTCCTCGATCTTCGCATCGAGGCCACGCAGCGCGCCCTTGAGCTGCTCGACCGAGGCCTTCTGCGCCTCCCACTGCTGACGCAGCGTCTCGGCGACCTCTTCGTGCTCGGCTTTGCGCGCGAGCGCGGCGCGGGCGAGGTTGTCATCGCCGGCCTTGATGGCCAGCATCGCCTTTTTCTCCCACTCGAGAGCCTTTGCAGCCTCGGTCTCGTATTGCTTCTTGAGGCGCTTTTCGTCCGCGATCGCGACGGCGACCTGCTTCTTCGCCTCGACCAGCTGGGTCTTCATGTCGACCAGCACCTGGTTGAGCATCTTCTCCGGGTCTTCTGCCTTGCTGATGAGCTCGTTGATGTTCGAGCGGATCAGCGTGCCCAGCCTCGAGAACAAACCCATGTCATGCGCTCCTTCCGGCGACCGGCGCCGCACTATTGACTCCACGCGCGTGCACGAGCGGAGCGATCTTGTCGATGTGATTGTCGAGGGCCATGCACATGTCCTCGACCATCGCTTGGAACTCGTTGAAGTCGAGGTTCTCGAGCTGCTGCGCGCCCGACAGCACGATCTGATCGCCCTGCAGTGCGTACGCGCTGTGCATCAGCTCGGAGTTGAGCTCGAGCAGCGTGCGGAACAGCCGCTCCGGCTTGTCGGTCTGCGGCTGCACCGCGAACATCGGAATCGAGAAGAGCACGATCGGTGCCTCGATCGCGACGCCGATCGGCGCCTTGTGGAGACCCTCAGGATGCAGGACCCAGGTGCCCTCGCCGACCTGCTCGTAGGGCAGCCCCATCTTGATGAGGTAGGAGTCGAGCTCGTCGTGAGTTGCCATGGTTCGGAACGCGCCTTGTCGTTACGGGGTGTGTCGCGAGGGCCGCCCACGCAGCCGACACGAAGGTGCCGGAGAGCCACTCGCCCAACGTGGGCGAGGCCGGCACAGAGAATAACGCGGCAGGGAGTCGATCGCTCGTGTTCCCCGACAAGACGAGCCAACCGGGCACACCTGCCGATCATTTCTCTCTCGCCGCCTCGGTTTGGTCTCTCGCCGCCTCGGTTCGGCAGCTGGCGGCGCACGCGTGACCGCTCGGCCTGCGCGTGCGACCGATGGCGAGAGCGGGCCTTCCCACGCTCGTCTTTGGCGTGGTATCCCGCAAAGCACGAAGATGGTGGATCCGCCGCCCAGCGAACGGTTGCCGCGTCACGTCGGCATCATCATGGATGGCAACGGCCGATGGGCGCGCGCCCGCGGTCTGCCGCGCGAAGATGGTCACGAAAAGGGCGCCGACTCGGTGCGCACTGTCGTTCGCGCGGCGCGCAAGGTCGGCATCGAGGCGCTGACTCTGTTCGCGTTCTCCTCGCAGAACTGGGATCGACCGCACGAGGAGGTCTTCCATCTCATGGAGCTGCTGCGCCGCTATCTGGTGCAGGAGCGCGACGAGATCCTCGGCAACGGTATCCGGCTCGTCACCGTCGGGGAAGCGGAGCGGTTGCCGCCCCTGGTCCGCGAGCCGCTCGTCGAGCTGATGGCCGCGTCGGCGGACAATCGCGGCATGGTGCTGTGCCTCGCGCTGTCGTACGGAGGCCGCGAGATGCTGACCAAGGCGGTGCGCGAGATGTGTCGCGCCGCGCTCGCCGGTCGCCTCGATCCCGCCGAGATCACGGTCGACACGGTCGAGTCGTTCCTCGATTCGGCGCGCATCCTCCCACCGCTCGACTTGCTCGTGCGCACCAGTGGCGAGCACCGCATCTCGAATTTCTTCCTGTGGGAGACCGCGTACGCGGAGCTGCACTTCACCGAGAAGATGTGGCCCGAGTTCGATCGCGACGATCTCATGATTGCGTTGCAAGACTTCGCGAGTCGCGAGCGGCGCTTCGGCCAGACGTCGGCGCAGGTCGTCGGGCGCGCCGGCGACGTGGCGACGCTGCGCGAGGGTGACCCCGGCCTCGACTGAGTTGTCCCCGCGGCCCTCCGGGCCTGAGTTCTCTTCACGGCCCTCCGCGCCTGAGTTGCCCGCCGATGCGCGACTTCCTGATCCGATTCGCCACCGCGATCCCGCTGGTCGTCGCGCTGCTCGCTGCGATCTTGCTCGACCCGACACCGTGGAGCGTCGTGGCATTCGCAGCCGTCGTCGCCGCGCTCGCGACCGACGAGTACCTGCGCATGGCGTTGCCGGTCACCGGTGCCGACGCGGCGCTCGGGCTGCGCGTCGGTGCGACGCTCGCGAGCATCACGATCGTCGCGGCGCCGTCCATCTGGGGCATCGGTGCGCTCGCGCCCGCGCTCGCCGGATCCACGCTCCTGCTCGCCATCCTCGTGCTCACGCGCAAGTCGGCGCTCGAGGCCGCAGGCCGTCATCTCGGCGTGTGCTTGTCGGGCCTCGTCTACATCGCGGTGATGCTGGCTCACCTGCCGCTCTTGAAGATCGGCGGCAAGCCGCACTGGCTCGTCGTCACGCTGTGCACCGCATTTTTCGCCGACACGATCGCGTACGTCTTCGGACGGCTCTTCGGCAAGCGGAAGCTCTATCCCGAGGTCAGCCCCGGCAAGAGCGTCGAAGGTGCGTTCGGCGGCATCGTCGGATCGGTGCTCGCGACCGTCGGCATCGGCTCGCTGTGGACGCTACCGCAGCTACCGATCGGTCACGCAGTCGTCGTCGGTGTGCTCGCGAGCGTCTGCGGTCAGACCGGCGATCTCGTCGAGTCGATGATCAAGCGAACCTTCGGCGTGAAGGACTCGGGCAAGCTGTTGCCCGGTCACGGCGGCATGCTCGATCGCATCGACGCGCTGCTGTTCGTGTCGCCGGTCGTCTACTACTTCATCGTGCTCACGGGCACGTGAGTCATCAACCTTCGCGACCAGCGTCAACCTTCGCGACCGGCGGGGAGCGCCTTCATGCTCTTGCGCTTCGCGTAGTAGTAGCCGCCCGCGGCCGCACCGCCGAGCACGACAATCGGCCAGAAGAACGCGGCGACGACTGCGGCTGCGACGGCCGAGCCGGTACCCGTGACGGCAGCGGCCGCGACCGACTGACCCGTCGATGCCTGCTTTTTGCGCGCGAACAAGTAGGTGCCCGCGGCCACCGCACCACCGACGAGAAGTGAGATCACCATCTGTTGGTTCCCCAAGACCAGTATAGGCGACATTTCATTTCTCGCCGGCAAACCGCGCGCCGCCGCGATGCTCGCGGGCCGAACCCGCCTATACTCTCGCTCCCTTGAGCGAGACCGAGGAACCAGAGAACGCAGCCGACAGCACGGACGCCGGCCAGCAAGACGCGGGCGCACCCGGTGCCGAAGGCCAATCCGAGGGGCAGGGGCCAGGACGCCGTCGCAGGCGTCGCCGTCGCGGGCGAGGACGCGGTGCTGCGGACGCGGGTGCTGCCGAGACGCCAGCGCCGCAGGGCGAAGCCCCGGCCGAAGCCGATGCGGCCGCCGCGACGCCGCCGCCGCCCGCACGATCGCAGCCGACGCCGCGGCAACAACACGTCGAACGCCGCGACGCGACGCCGCCGGCACCGCGACCGCCGTCGCGCGAAGCCGCAGCATTCGCATCGCTGAGCGCGGGCCTCTTCAGTCACCTCGACGATCGTCAGGTGCAGTGCAAGGTCGAGGGCTGCACGCGCGCATGGACGTGGACGGCCGCGGAGCAGATCGAAGCGTTCGGTCAGCCGCCGCCGAAGCGCATGTGTGCCGAGCACCACTCGGCGATGCACACGATCGAGGATCGCGAGGTCCGCTGCACCAACCCGTGGTGCGAGCGCACGTGGACGTGGACGAAGTCCGTACAGCTCGGTCAGCTCGGTCGCAGCAGCGCGCACGGCAAGCCGGATCAGCCGCCGTCGCGCACGTGCGATCACTGTCAACGCGAGGACCGCGAGCTCGGCGATGCCGAGATTGCGTGTCGCGTGGATGGTTGCCCCAACACGTGGACGTGGACCCGCGACGCGCAGCTCAAGCACCGCGCATGGATGCGGCACCAGCCGAACGGAGCCGCGGCTGCGGCCGAGGCCGAACGCGCGCGCGGTGGTCGGCGACGGCGGGGCCGAGGGGGCCGCACGGGTCGCGCCGGGATCGACGGCCCCGCGCCGCGCATGTGCGACGCGTGCCGACAGCGACTGAACGCGCTGGTCGATCGGGAGACGTCCTGCAAGGTCCACGGTTGCACGCGGACGGTGACGATCGATCGCGAGTCGCAGCTACGGGCCTGGGTCGCCGCGGGAGAGCAGGCCGCGAGCGAGCTCGCGCTGCCGAAGCGGATGTGCGAGGTCTGCCGTGAGTTCTGCCGGCTGCATCACGACCGCGAGGTCGCCTGCGGTCGCCCGGGTTGTGATCGCACGTGGACCTACAAGACCGGCGCGCAGCTGCAGGCCTTCTTGGCCGGGCGCTTCGAAGATCCACTCCGGCTGTGCCCCACGTGCGTCGCGAGCGGACACGCGCAGACCGAGGATCTCGACGCGCGAGCCGGCCACGACACGATGCCGTGCATCGTTCCCCAGTGCGACGGTATCTGGCACTACGCTCCGAGCATGGAAATCGGGCCGTGCAACGACGGCGACCGACCGCTGGACCGCATGTGCAACGCGTGTCGGATCGAGCGAGGCGTCGAGGCCAGAGTCGAGGCCAGAGTCGAGGCCAGAGTCGAGGCCAGAGTCGAGGCCAGAGTCGAGGCCAGAGTCGAGGCCAGAGTCGAGGCCATGTCCGCTGTCGACGATCGCGATGACGGATCGATCGAGACGAGCGAGGTCGAGCGCGACGTGGACGAGGTCGACGGCGAGACCCCGACCCAACCCCACACCGATGGCGAGACCGAGACCGAGACCGAGACCGAGACCCAGATCGAGTCCGACTCCTCGCGCGACTGAAGACTTCTTGACCGGCACCGCGAACAAATGGGAAGGTCCGTCGCGCGCACGCTCCCGGCTCACACGACACGCTCCCGCGATACCTTACGACCGCGACCACTCCTACGCTGGCGTGCGCACCAACTTCCGAGCCCCAAACCTCTAGCCCGGTTCGTCGATAGACGAACCGGGCTTTTTGCTTCGCGAAGCGATTGATCCGGGCTCTCGCGCATGGCGCAGTGAGGCTCGGGTACCATGGGCATGCGATGGCCAAGGCGCCACCCGACACGCGCGTCCGCGAGGTTCGCCCGATCTCTGCACCTGGCCCCGGCGAGGTGCCCTGCATCGAGGTGATCAGCGGGCGCAGCACGGGTCGAGTGTTCGCGCTGCGTTCGCCGGTCACCGCGATCGGTCGTGACGCGACCTCCGACGTCGTGCTCGACGACGACGGCATCTCGCGTGCACACGCCCGGCTGCACATGGCCGACCCGCTGTGGATCGAAGACCTCGCGTCGACCAACGGCACCTACGTCAACGGCGCGCGCGTTGGTCGCTCGCGCGTGCGCGAGGGTGACCGGCTGCAGTTCGGTCCGAACGCGCTCGTGCGCCTCAGCTACTGGGCAACCGATGCGCTCGCGAAGGCGCTCGCCGAGAGCACGGCCGGCGGCGGCGAAGCTGCGGCTCCGCTACCGCTGTCGGATCGCGAGCTCGAGATCGCGAGGCTCGTCAGCGAGGGCCTGACGAACGCCGAGATCGCGACGCGCCTCACGATCAGCGAGCGCACCGTGACGACGCACGTCGCGAACATCTATCGCCGGCTCGGCGTGCACTCGCGCGCCGCGCTCACGCGGCTGTTGCTCGAGCGTCGCGTTCGTTAGTCCCGACGACGTCGCCAGCCGGCGACGAGCACGAGGACCGCGAGACCGCGCACCGCGTCAAGCCGGTCCGAGTTCGTCGCGCACCCACAACCACCGTCGTCGCCATCGCGCGCGCCCGGTAGTGCTGAGCTGTCGGTGCCGCCCCCGCCTTCGCCGTCCGCGTCACCATCGTCGTCGTCGCCCGCGGTACCGTCGTCACCACCGTCAGCGTCACCGCCGTCGGTGCCGTCGTTGCCGCCTTCGCAGGTCTCGTCGGGCGGACACTGCTCGTCGTCGATCAGATAGACGACGAGGTCGGTGCCCGCGACCATGAAGATGTCGACGCGCACCGGTGTGCCGACCGGCACACCGTCGACGCTCGCCTGCGGCCACACCTGCGCATCGCCGGTCGCGATGTTCCATCGCTCGCGCACGGCAGCGTCCGCGAGTGATCGCTTGCGGCCGTCGTCGATCAGCCACAGCGCATCCTCGGGATCGTCCTCGCCGCGCACGACGAGCGGCACGTCACCGAGCGGTGTGCCCTCGTCGATGCCATCGACGATCGCGTCGCCCGGCCGCGCCATGTCCCAGAACGTCGACAGCGACCACGCCGCGATGACCTCGGGGCTGCCGATGCGCCGGCGCACGCCTTGCGGCACACCCGGTGCCGCACACGAGAACGCACCGGGGCTCGCCTCGAGCTGAGGTGCGAGCGCACCGTCGTCGTCGACCGCATAGACGTAGACGTCGTGGCTCGACGCATCTTGGAGACTGCGCGGGATCCCGATCTCGAAGCCGTGATCGCACGAGCCCAGCGGTTCGCACAGATCGTCGCGCGGCACGTCGGCGAGCACGGTGATGCCGGTCGCCTGCGGATCGTCGGACGGCCCGCCGAACCACACCTGCACCTCGACCGGTGCCTCGGGCGCGTCGGGATCCTGCGCCCACCCGCGGATCGACTCGCAATCGACCGCATCGACGGGTCCCGACGGCGGCTCGCTGCCCAGACCGGTCAGCTCCTCGTACGCCGCGACCAGCGACATGTACGGGCTCACGTAGACCTGGCCGACACCGGCGACGTCCTGCCGCAGATTGAAGTGCAGGTGCACGGTGGTCGCGGTGCCACCGAACTCGTTGCTGACCATGCCGATCATGTCGCCGCGCGCGAGCGTCTCGCCGCTACCGACCGCGATCGCTCCGCCGTGCAGGTAGTCGAAGCGCGTGCCGTCGTCGGCGGTGACGTACACCGAGTAGCTCCCGATGTTCGTGACGGTGCCGGCCGCCGACGCGACGATCGGATGCACGAGCGCATCGCAGGTCGCCGCGCGGATGTCCTGCCCCTGGTGGCCGACGCCGGACGGGCACAACGGCATGTCCCACGATCGTGTCTCGCAGTAGTTGTCCCGCCACGGATAGCTGTAGTTCGCGACATCGCACTGCGAGCCGCCGGGTCCCTCCGATCCACCCACGCCCCACACCTGCGAGTTCGGATACGACGGCGCGTCTTGGATCGGGTAGCGCATGCCCGGCACGTAGACGGTCTCGTCCGCCGCGCCATCGCCCGAGCCCGGCACGAGATCACCGGCCGGCAGGTAGAACGGCTCGCCGCCCGCGTGCGCGACGGCCGAGCACAAGAGGATCACGGCCGCGAACGGAAGCGTCTTCATCGCGCACCTCCCTCCGCCGCCGGCGGCTTGCCGATGTACACGAGCGCCTCGACGCGCTGCAGCACCGCCGCCTCGTCGTCGCACCACGGCACGACGCGACGATCGCACTCGACCTCGAAGGAATACGCGGCGCCGTTCTCGATCCACGACGCGGCCCAGATGTCCTCGTTGCGCGTGAGGAAGCCGCCCGCGACGCGCATCGGATGGGTCGGCTCGGCGACGCGAATGTGCGGGTACACGCGCGCCTCGCTGCTACCGGTCGTATGCAGCACGTAGCCGTCGCCTTGCACGCCCAGCGCGTACCACGTCGGGCCCGACGTCGCGACCACGCGCTCGGTCGGCTCCGCCGGTGCGAGCACGGGGATCGCCGGTCGTGCGAGCGTGTCGTGCACGTCCGCACCGTAGCGTGCACGCGCGATCTGATTCGCACGCGTGTCCTCGGGCCACGCGATCGTGCGTCGTGCCTTCTCACCACCGATGAGCTTGCCCCGTTGCGATGGGCGCGGCGTCTTCGCAGCGACAGGCACTGCGGCCGCGCGATCGGAGTCGACGTCACCCGCGGACGGTGGCCCCGTGACGCTGCACGCCGCCACCCACGCGAACCCCCATACAAATCTGGTCGCGATCGCGAACGCAGTGCTCGGTTTCATCGCGACCTTCCCATCACCCTCATGATACCGCCCGCGCGCACGTGCTCGCTCGTCCATCTCGTCGCGAAATACGCAGGCTTGCGTAGATACGACGGCGCGGGCAGGGGTAGGATGTCCGTCAGTGGTGACGATCGGTTCCAAGCGACGCGCACACGCCGGCCTGTGCCGCTGGATCACGACCGGCGCGATCTCGATCGCGGCGTGCGGTGGTTCCGACGAGTCGAAGATGACGCAGGCGTGGACCCCCGAGGAGAGCAGCGGCTCCCTCCCCGGATCGAGCGACGAAGGGGATGACACCGACCCGAGCGTGAGCACGACATCGAATCCGTCCGGCACACCGATGCCGTGCGACGACGTCTGCGAGTCACCACCGACCGATTGTCAGCTCGCACCCGGCACCTGCGAGGACGGTGCGTGCACCTATCCCGTCGCGCTCGCCGGCACGCCGTGCACCAGTGGCTGCACGTCGACCGGCTTCTGCGACGCCCAGGGCACGTGCATCTGCGCCGAGAGCTGCGCCGACACGTGCGTCGGCGGTCCGAACATGAGCGCCGCGTGCAACGACGCCGGCGAGTGCGTACGCACGTGCACCGCACCGTTCGACGACTGCGATGCCGATCCGAGCAACGGCTGCGAGGTGCCGGTCGGCGTCGCGCATCAGTGCGACAGCAACGGTCTCAATCCCGGCGGCGGCTGTTGGACCGCGTACTGCGGCGACATGCAGGCCGCGGGCGTGGTCAGCTTCGGCACGTATCACTGCGTCGACTGCTCGACGTGCGGCAACACCGACGGCGGGCAGTGCCATTGGTGCAACCACGACAGCGGCACGTGGTACCCGGCCGAGGCGTGCGAGTGCGGCGAGTACTTGGACGCGGTCTGCGGTCCCGCTTGAGCGCCGCGTGTGCTCCACGCCGGAGTCGCCGCTAGCCGGCGGCGAAGCTCGCCTCGAGTATGATCGTGCTCTCGAACGTGTTCTCACCGAACGCGAACGACTGCGAGCGCTGCAGCTTGTAGCTGACCGGCATGCCGGCATCGATGTCGAACAGCATCGTGCCCTCGGTCTCCATGTCGACGGTGAGCATGCCGCCGGGCACCTCGGTCGCGCCGCTGGTGACCGCTTCGATCTGCAGCTCGGCGATCCGCGTGCCGCCCGAGTCGTCGATCTTCACGAGCGTGTACTTCGTCTCGGTCTCCGACGGCAGCATGATGCCGCCCATCTGCGCTTCCTCTTCCTCTTCGACCGTGACGCTCTTGCCGACCGAGAGCCCGGCCGCGGGTAGATCGGGCAGCGTGACCATGCTATCGGCGAGCGCGAGGATCTTGACCCCCGAGCTCGTCTTCGGCTCGCCTCCCGCCGCCTTCGCTTCCGTTTCGAGCTTCTTGAAGCGCTCGCGTCGCGCCGTGTTCTCGGCGAGAGCCTCGGTGCCCTTCTCGTCGAGCTTGCCGAGCGCGTCCACGAGGAACGCGCCCTTGCCTTCGGCGACGAGGAACGTCTTCGGATCTTCGCCGCCCGCGCCCTTGTCCTCGAACATGCCTTTGACGTCGAGCTTGGCGATCTCGGCGAGGCTCCACACGACCTTGAGCTTGTCGCCCTGCGCGACGAGCTCGAGCATCGCGGTGTACTCGAGCGCGGCCTCGCCGAACTGACCGCCACCGGTCGTGTTCATGTCGAACTTACCGGTTTGCTTGAGCTTGCCGGGCGCGACTTTGTAGCGCAGCGAGATGTCGCCCTTTGCTGCGCCCTTGCCGGCATCGCCGCCATCGGGCCCGTTCGTCTTGCCGCCCTTTTCGCACGACGTGGTGCAGACGAGCGCAACCAACAATGTGGACAGGGCGAGCTTCGACATCGGGGCAAGAAGCTACCCGCGATGGGTGGCGCCGAGCAAGTGGCCGGGGCTGGGCGCGTGTGGTAATCCCCGCCGCGGGTAGTTCTATCATGGCGCTCGAGTTTCTCGCCGCGTTGTTCGGACCACGGCTCAAGCTGCCGTCCGACCAGATGACGCGTCTGCCTGGTTCGGCGAAGAAGGCCGCGCAGCCGCATGCAGCGGCGATCCTCGCGACGCTCGACAAGATCTCGGGCTTGCCCGGCATCGCCGACATGAAGGAGAGCAAGCGGATCCCGCGAGGCTTCTCCGGCCTCATGAAGGAGCTGCTGCACCACGTCGACGCGTACCACGACGTGCTGCGCGAGCAGATGGGTCTGCAAGATGCGAAGCGGCCCGGCGAGCCCGGTGGCTGCAACGCGTGCTACACGGCGCCGGTCGGCGTCGCGGGCATCGAGGCGATCAACATCTATCGCACGGCGCGGCCGTGGAGCGACTTCAGCGAGGTCGTCAAGCGCCTCGTCGAGTATGCGCAAGAGCAGTACAAGGACGTGCAAGAAGTATCGACCGCGAAAGATCCGGACAAGGTCCGGTTCGGCGGCAAGGCGGTGCAAAACGGGCGCGTCGCGTTCGCGAAGCGGATGCATCGGTGTCCGATGCTCGATGTGTCGGCGCAGCGGTGCCGGATCTGGAACGAGCGACCGATCGTGTGTCGGCTGCATCATCCGACGACGCCGCCGGAGCTGAGCAAGCCCGATCATCCCGAGTTCCCCAAGGGCGTGAAGGCGAAGAACCTGCGGCTACCCGTACGCGGACAGGTGACGCTCTCGCAGCTCGACAAGCGGCTCGGGCTCGAGCTGTCTCCGTTTCTCTACGCCGCGGTGCCGCAGATCGTGCAGCTCGCCGATGGTCAGCAGCTCGCGGAGGTCGGCGAGGCGCCGACGCGCGTGCAGCAAGATGGGTCGGTCGCGCGGCCGGCGAATCGCAACGTCGCGCACGCCAAGAAATTCCAGAAGCAGCGCAAGAAGAAGAAGTAGCGCCCGACTTCGAGAACGGTCAGGTCGAGCACGACAGCCGCGCGGCGTCGATCGCCGAGCGCGAGCGTACTGCCGGTGCGTGGGTGCGTCCCGGCGGCAGCGCGCGAAACGGCGTGCTCGCGCCGAGCTGGCCAGCGACCGAAGCCCGCTGTGCCGCGAGCTGACGAACGAGTGCTCGCCACCGTCGCAGATCATCCTGCAGCTGGGCATCGCCGCCGATCACGGCGCGTGCGCGTGCGGTACGACGCTCGCCGAGACGATCGCCGAGCCATCCACCGAGCGTGCCGAACATCATCGTGCTCATCAGCCCGGCGACGACGAGCAACAGACCGCCGAGGAAGTACGCCGGGTTGCGCACGCCGATGTTCATCCAGCAAAGTGCCACGAACGCGGCGAGACCGAGGCCGACGCCGAGCACGCGACAGCGCTGCAGCATCTTGATGCCGGCGCGATCGGCCTCGGCGAGCGCGCCCGACACTGCGCGACCGAACATTCGCACCGCGAGCGATCCCGGCGAGCGACGTCCCGGATCGAGGATGCTCTCGACTGCGACCTGCGCTCGGAAGTCACCGCGGCGCACTGCGAGCTGCACGCCGTTGCTCGGCCCCGCGGGCGACTCGACGACGACCTCGTAGCCACGATCGGCGGGGAAGTACATCGCCCACGTCTGCGACGCCCACTCGACCATGCGGCGCACGTCTTCGCGAACCTGCGGTGCCTTGCGGCCCTCGCATGCGACCGACCATCCGAATGGATCGAATGCAGCGTGATCGCGAAGGGCCACGATCCCAACGTAGCGTGGCGACCCCCCACCGTCCACCGCGGTGGTTCAGAAACCAGAACAGGTCTTGGTGAGGTGTTGGCCAGGTCTTGGATCAGTTCAGCCACTCGTAACCCACGTAGGCCCGCATCACACCTTTGGCCTCCCCACACATCATCGTCACGCGATAGCGATCCGTATCGCCGGTGAGCTTCAGTCGTCCCGGGGCTTTCTCGTCGGCGGCGCGCAGGAGGTTCGCGACGTCGGGCTTCACCTTCGCCTCGAGCTTGTCGGCGCACTGCTCGGGCGTCGTGCCCGCGGGCAGCTCGAACAGGATCTGCGAGGAGAACAACCCTTGCTCGTTGCGTCCCGATCGACTCACGTCCATCGCCTTCGCGTCGGCGCCGAGCATCTCCTTGCGGAACCACAGCGGATCGACGAAGCGCTCGCCCAGTGGATCGGCGGCGTCGCCGGCCGGCTTCGGTGCATCGGGGTTGGGGGCGTCGGGGTTGGGGGCGTCGGCCTTCGTCGGCGGATCGGCCTTCGTGGGCGCGACCTTCGTCGGCGCCTTGCCGGGATCCGCCTTCGCCGCGGCCTTGCTGGCTGCGGTCTCGGTGTGGCAGGTGCACGCGCCGAGCAGCGCGATCGCGATCAATCCAGCGAGACGAGGGGCCGACCGGAGCTTCATGGCGGTCGCGAAACTAGCACGGGCCGCGTTGCGGCGGAGGCACGGGCCGCGTTCGAAATCGACAAGGATCACTTCGCCGGACGGAGGATCCACCAGTGCGTGTGGACGTTGCCCGCGAGATCGAAGACGAGCACGTCGCCATCGCGCTTGCCCGCGACCCCGATGCGACCATCAAGGCGCCCACCGGCGGATGCGGTGGTCGCCGCGAGCGGCACGAGCTCGAGCTTCTCGCGCGTACGAATCGCGAAGCGTCCGCGCATCGGCGCCGAGCGAAACGCCGCACGTCCGTCGGCGACCGGCACCGACGGACCGACCGCCGTCACGAGGATGCGCTTACTCGTCGCGATCGGCTCGTCGTCGAGCGCGGTCAGGGCGAACGTCGCCCCGGGATTCTCGAGCTCGACCCAGCCGTCGCGGAGCTCGATCTTCGTGCCGCCGATCTGGCCCGATGCGATCTGCGATCGCGGCGTCGCGACGATCAAGCGGCCTTCGACGAACTCGCGCGTGATCTCGCCGGTATCCGAAACGACCTTCGTCGAGTCCTTCGGCAACAGATCCTGATCGAGGTTCGTGATGATCGTCGCGCCCTTCTTCGTCTCGGCATCGAGGTTCGGCTTGCTGTCCCAGCTCAGCTCCGGCGCGTCGGGCAGCGCGATGACGACCTGCGATTGCTCGAGGCCGGTGCGCAGCGCCGCGCTGTTGAGCACGTTGCGCGCCTCGCCGAACACCTGATTCGCGGTCGGTGCGATCACGATGCGCTTGGTCGCCGGCGCGACGTCTTGGCGACGAAACAGCACCGCCGCCGCCGGCACGGGACCGATCAGCGACGGATCGATCCATACGGAGAAGCGCGAGGCGGCCTGCGGCTTGCGCACCTCGTGGGCATACGCGAAGAGCAGCGGTGCATCCCACGACTGGAACGCCGCGATCGCGGCCATGTATGTCGGTCCCACGAAGCGATCGGGTGCGGGCGGCGGCACGCTGAACTCGCTCGCGGTGTGCGGCTTGCCGAGCACCGCCGCCATGCCGGCGACCGAGATGAAGTTCGGCTCGATGTGCGGATTCGTGGAGAGCGAGTCGGGATTGCCGTAGCTGTGCACGTCGATCACGTCGCCCGCCATGAGCGACGGCATCGAGTACATCGCCTCGTCGCCCCACATGCTCGTGGTCGAGATCGGCGCACGCACGCCGATCTTGCGCAGATGTGCGATCGCGGCGCGGCTCCACTTGTGCTCGATGTCCGCCAGCGCGAGCTTCGCGGGCCCCGGCTTCCACGGCTGGAGGGCCGCCGCGAGCGGCACGCCGGCCTTGGTCGCGAACGCCTCGATGCGCGCGCGGAACAACGCCTCGTGCACCGGCCGCTCGGATCCCGGATCCATCAGCGTGCCGAAGTGGTGCGTGATGTCGTTCTCGTTCGTGATCTGCACCATCGCGATCGCGGGGTCGTTCGCGATCGTCCGACCGCTGTGCTTGTTCGTGCGATCGAGGTACGCGCTCGCGAACTCGTTCATCAGCGTCGTGATCCGCGGGCTCACGTAGTTGAACCCGCGACCATCGCCCTTGGGCAGCTCGCCGAACCCACCGATGCCGTCGTCCTCGAGGAACACGCGACCGACGTGGAGATCGAGCCACACGTAGATGCCCTCGTCGCTGAGGCACTTGATCCACCAGTCGAGCGAGTCGAGCGACTCCTTGCGCAGTCGCCTCGAGTCGCGCGCGAAGATGTTCGGCTTCACCCACCCCGAGTCGTGGTGATGCAGGCGCACGAGGTTGAAGCCCATGGCGCTGATGCGCTTGGCCTGGCGTTGGATCGTGGCCTTGTCGGCCTCGAACAGCGCGTACGCGACGAGGTTGGTGCCCCAGAATCGTGCGGGCGTGCCGTCTGCGAACTGCAGCGACTCGCCGACGACCTTCACCGGTCCGTGCTTGCCCGCGGGTGCGTCCTGCAGGAACGACAGGTCCACCGGCCAGCCCTCGTGCACGAGCGCGTCGGCGGGCCAGTCGAGCGTCGCGACCTCTTCGGCGTCGGCGACCGCGCTGCCGATGCGACCGCCGTCGGGCAACGTCACCTGCAGCGACGCACGCCGCTTGCCAGCGGGCACCGTGCCGGCCAGCAGCACGATGCGCATGAGCCCGGGCTTGCCCGGCACCTGCGCGAACTCGCTGCCCGCACCGTCGAGCTCGAACGCGAGCGTGCCCTTGCCGACGCCGACCGTGAGCCGCCGACCGTCAGGAGACAGCTCCGGCTTCGGCTCGCCGCCGCCCCACAGCGCGAGGTTCAGCGTCGCTTGCAGCTCGAGCCCGCCACCCGAGACGTTCTCGAGCTTGCGCGCGAGCGTCATCTCCCACTCGATCGTCGCGGTCGCGGTGCTGCCGACCTCGGCGAGCGTCATTCGACTCGTGCCGCTGACACCGAGCGCGGCGACGTCGAACGTCGTGCTCACCTCGGTGTCCGACGACTCACCGACGCGCACGTCGGTGCTCGCCCACTTGTACGACGCGCCGAAGAACGCGTAGCGCCCACGGATCGCATCGGCGTGCTGGTTGCGGATCCGGATCGCGCCGAGCTCGTCGGCGCTCACCGTCCAGCCGGGGCTCGACGCCGGTCGAACGCGCTTGGTCGGCGGCGGATCCGAAGGCACCGCATCGGTCGGCTCCTCGGTGACCGCGACCTCACTCGCGCCGGTCGTGGTGCGATCGCACCCCGCTGCGAGCATCGCTGCGAGCGCGATCGGTCCCCAGCCGCCGAACCTCGGAACCCTTCGCACCGCCTGCGCGCGCACGTGCGAACCGTACCACCGTTGCGGCTCAGCGCGGGCGCTTCGGAATGTCGCCACCGCCGGCGGGCGGCGTGCCCGCTGGCTTCGGCTTCGCGAACTTCTCGACGCAGTAGTCGAGGATGTCTTTCAGGTTCTCGGCGAGCACGGGCGGGGCGTTGTCGAGCGCGGCGATCTGACAGGCCGCGACGTCGGTGCTGTCGGCGCTCGTGCACTCGATGATCGTCATCGGCTTGCTGTTCTCGCGCGACGCGGCCCAGCTCGTCTTCGCGGCGTCGGATCCGATCCGCGCGACGAACCGATCCTGCGCCTCCGCTGCAGCTTCGCAGCCCTCGGCGAGCCCCATCTTCGGCTTGTCGACGACGACCGCGATCTTCGCGATCTCGGCGCGCAGGTTGTCGGCGGCCTCCGTCTTCGCGCGCTCGGCCGCGAGTCGCTTTTCTGCCCGCTCGGTGACCACCTTCGAATCGTCCTGCGTAGCCTTCTTCTCCACGCCGGCGATCTGTTCGTTGCGCGCCGTGTTGTCGCACGCGACCAACGTGATCGCGATTGATCCGATCAATGACGTGATCTGGGAAGTGCTTCGGGCAGTGACTGCGAGTCGAGCGGTCATGACGACGCCGGGAGTGTACCCTCGGTCCGGCTCATGCGCGCGCTCATCGTCGGTGCCGGTGCCGTCGGCCAGGTCTACGGCCGCCACCTCGCGATGGGCGGCGCGGACGTGTCGTTCCTCGTGAAGCCGAAGCACGAGGCCGCGTGCCGCCACGGCTTCACGGTGTATCCGCTCAGCGAGACCGGCACGCCGGCGCGGCGCTTCGAGGGTTTCGGGATCCTCACGGATCCCGGCCGCGCGCAGGACTCGGCGTGGGATCAGGTCTGGCTTGCGGTGCCGTCCACGGCGCTGCGCGAGGGCGACTGGCTCGCGCCGCTGGGCCGCGCCACCGGCCACGCGACCATCGTGTTCCTCCCGCCGAACCTCGACGATCGCTCGCTGCTCACCGATCTCGTCGCCGACGAACGCATCGTCGACGGCATCATCGGCTTTCTCGCCTACGCGGCACCGTTGCCAGGCGAGACGCGCTTCGCCGAGCCCGGCATCGCGTACTGGTCGCCGCCGCTGTCACCGAGCGCTTTTTCCGGTGCAGCGGATCGCGTCCGTGCGGTCGTCGCTGCGCTACGCGCCGGCGACCTGCCTGCCGTGCAGCGCAACGACGTGATGCGCTCGCTGCCGTTCCTCAACGCGATCCTCTATGGCTACCTCGCGGCGCTCGAGCTCGCGGACTGGTCGTTTGCAAAGCTGCGCGAAGGCGACAGCCTCGCGATCGCCGGTCGTGCGGCGCGCGAGGCGATGGCGATCGGCGCGGCCGCGGTCGCGCGTCCCGTGCCGCTGCGCCTGCGCCTTGCATCGTCGTCGTGGCTGGTGCGCATCGGCTCGCGCTTCGCACCGTGGTTCATGCCGCTGCCGCTCGAGCCGTACCTGCGCGCGCACTTCACGAAGATCGGCGGTCAGGTGCGCATCGGCCTGCAGACCTACGTCGACCTCGGCACGCGCGAAGGCCTACCGACCGACGCGCTCGCGAAGCTCACGCACGCGCTGCCACCCGCGGCATGATCACGGGAGCGGTCTCGGTGACGGCTTTGCCGGCACGGAGGGGGAAGCGGGCCGCTTCCCCTGAAAAGCCCTGGATTCACTTCTCGACGCGCCGACCCGGCGCCCAGTCGCGCAGACGATCGACGCGGGTCTCGAGGAATCGCGCGAGCCGATGGAAGTCGCTGCCCGGCTCGATGAGCCGCACTTCCGTCCGCAGATTGTCGGGGTTCACGAGCTCGGCGAACGGCACGTAACGCAGGTCGAGCTGACCCGTGACGCTGACCATGAAGCCGTCCTTGCCCTCCTCGACGAGCGCACGATAGGCGCCGATGCCGAGCTGGCTGCCGAGCATCACGTCGAACGCGTGCGGCGGGGCGCACCGCGACTCGTAGCCGAGCTGCACGCTCGCGATCTTCTTCTTGCCGCCGGTGCGCTCGGTGTAGCGCGCCGTCACGCGCTCGGCGACGAGCTTGCCGAGATCGATCCCACCGAGCGGGATGTGTCCGTGATCGTCGCGCGGCAGGCTCGCGGTCACCTCGTCGGGCAGCAGCTCCGCGAGGCCCTCCGCGAGCACGATCGTGCCGTAGTGCTTGCCGCGACGCTCGCGGGTCTGGATGAGATCGACGATACGATCGACGAGTCCGCTCATCGACAGCAGCCGCCGCCCGTCGACGGTCACCGCAAGATCGTCGGTCACGTCCTCGACGGCGATGACGAGGTTCGCCTCGCCCGCGATCGCGACGCCGTACGACAGCCACCCCGCCTTGCGCCCCATCGTCTCGACGATGAAGTAGCCGGAGGTCGCGAGCGCGTCGGCGCGGAGGTTCTGCAGCTCCTTCGCCATGAAGTCGACTGCGGTGAAAAAGCCGAACGTGAAGTCGATGCCGCGATAGTCGTTGTCGATCGTCTTCGGCAGGTGCACGACGCGGACGCGCTTTGCACCCTCGGGCAGCCGGCGCTGGTACTCGAACAGCAGGTTCGCGGTCTTGAGCGTGTCGTCGCCGCCGATCGAGATGAGCGCATCGATCTCGAGATCGACGAGCGCGCGGTACACGTTCGCGAGGCGCGTGCACTTCACCTCGTCCGACAGATCCTCCGCGCGCTCGATGGCCTTGCCGGGGTTCGCCCGCGCCGTGCCGATGAGCACGCCACGCGCATTGCGGAGGCCTCGCAGGTCCTTCTCTTCGAAGATGCGGTAGTGCTGATCGGGCAGGAGCCGGTGCGTGACCGGGTGGTAGTCCTGCAGGTTCGAGTAGCCGTGGAAGAAGCCGATGACCTCGCGGCCGTCCTCGATGAACGACGTCGCCGCCGCCGAGATCACGGCGTTCGCCGCGGGTGCGGGCCCGCCCGCGAACACGATGCCGACCCGACGAACGTCGCAAGCGACCGCTGGATCACTCATGGACGCACCGGGCCGCGAACGCCTCGCCCTTCACGCTGTCCGCGGTCCCGAGGCTCACCCAGGGATCCGTCGGAGCCGCCGACGGGCCCACGGCTTTTTGCGTGATCGGTCCGTCGTTCGCCGTCCACAACGGCCCCGGCCCGCGGAACACGTCCGCGATCGCAGTGACCTCGGCGAGCGTCGGCAAGCGCCAGTCGATCCACTTCTTGCCTTCGAGCTCGATCGCGACGCCACCGCAGAACGCGTTCGCCTCGTCGAGCGACACCGCCTCGGCGATGCCGCCGAACAGGAACAGCTCGCCGGCCGGACGGAACACCGGCAGCGCGGGCGCCATCGCTGGCACCTGCAACGGCGCGACCTCGCCACCGAGATCCGCAGCGCAGCGAAAGCCGAGCATCGCGTCGGCGTCGTCTTCGACGTAGCGATCACCGACGCGTGCGCTCTTGAACACGTGCCCCTTCGGCGCGGGCCCGGCTTTCGCGAGCGGACCGTCGGGCCGGCGAAACGGCTCGGACAGATACGCGGCGACCGGCGCCTCGCGATCCCAAACGTCTGCGACCCACTCAGTCGCGTTGCTGCCCTGCCCGCGGATTCCGAAGTAGCCGACCTCGAGCTGCACCGTCACGCTGAGCAGGCCAGCCATGTACTCGTCGCGCATCTCGCTGCCCCATGGGTACAGCCGCGCATCGACACCGCGTGCGGCGTACTCCCATTCGATCTCCGTGGGCAGCCGCCCGCCCTGCGCCTTGCAGTACGTCTCGGCCTGCGCATGCGTCACGCACGTCTGCGGCGTGTTCGGCAGCGACTCGGGCGGCAGCTTCGCGATGCGCTCGGTCGGATCGCACTTGCTCGCCGTGCACTTGCCCGCCGTAACGCATGCGTCGTAGGCCGCCCGCGTGACCTCGTGCAGATCGAACCAGAAACCATCCGACGCCGCGGCGCGCGGCGGCTGGCCGGCCCACAACAGCGCCGGCTTCGTGCGTGTCTTCTCGAAGTCGTAGTTGGTCGGCGCGTCGCCGACGACGAACCTGCCCGCCGGGATCTGCAGCTGCTGTACATGCTCGAGCTTGCGCGTCGCGAGCGTGACGCACTCGCCGGCCTCGTTGCGACCTTTGCCGCGCGTGCACTCGCCTTCGCTCGGGCCCGCGACCGGATCGGCCTTCGCGTCCGCGACCTTGGGCAGCCCCGGAGCCTTCAGCTGCGGGATCGGATCGGGCTGATCCACGTTGGCGTACTTCGCCACGGGACGATCACACGAACACACGAGCACCAACGACAAGGTCAAAAAGCGGATGTTCATGACGCGAACTTCGCGAGGTGTGCTTCGTCCATCGGCGGCGTGAGATACGAGGCGACGACGAGCACGACGAGGTGGACAGCCCCACCGAGCACGCCGATCTGCAGGTCGAGCGGGTTGAGCACAGCATACAGCGACGGCGCCGCGACTTTGCAAGTGAACAGCAGCAGGCACGAGCCGAGCCCGGTCCCGAGTCCCAGGACGGCGCCAACTCGGTTGGCACGTCGCCAGTACAGCGCCGCGAGGGTCAGCGGCAGGAATTGGATCGGCACCGCATACGCGAGCAGGAGCAGGTCGACGATCGACGTCGTGCCCGCGATCTGCAGCACGGCGAACGCGACCAGCGCGAGCACGAGCACACCGATGCGCATCCACCGGGTCTGCGCGGCGTCATCGAGCTGCCGACCGAGACCACCGCGCACGACGTCACGCACCGCAATCGATGCGCCGGCGTGCAAGAGCGCATCGCCGGTCGACATCGACGCGGCGAGCACCGCGAACGTGACGAACGCGACGACGAGCGTCGTGTCGCCGAGCTCGGGCCGCGACACGATCCACAGCAGCACCGAATCGTCCGCCGGCCCGCCCATGAGCACGGCCGCGTAACCGAGGATGAGCAGCGGCACCAAGAAGAACAGGAACGTCGGATACAGCACGCACGTGAGCTGCACGAGCCGCGCGCTCTTGGCGGTGAAGCACTTCATGAAGACCTGCGGCCACATCGAGAAGCCGAGGATCGAGATCAGGATCTCCGCGCTGTACTGCACCGGGCTGGTCGGCCCGGGGCCCGGCAGCACCAGCGTGTCGGGGCGCTCGGCGATCACGCGGTCGAACATCGGGCCGATGCCGCCGAACAGCTTGTCCGGCAGCCACAGGCCGAGCCACCACACGATGATCAGCATCGCTGCGCCTTGCAGCACGTTGGTCCACGCGACGCCGCGCACACCGCCGGCGATTACGTACGCGACGACCACCGCATAGACGACGACCGCACCGAGCATCGGCGACCAGCCGGTGACCGCGGCCATGACGACGCCCGCGCCCTTGAGCTGGATGACGAGGTACGGCACGAACGCGAGCACCGTCGATGCACCCATGAGCCCGGTGACGAGGCGGCTGTCGTAGCGCGCGCCGACGAGCTCGGCGTGCGTCACGAAGCCGAGGCGATCGCCGAGGCGTCGTACCTTCGCACCGAAGTAGAACATCGGCACGAAGCCGACCGCGCCGTACGCGATGATGTAGAACGCGTCGGAGCCCTTCGCGACGACGCGCTGCGGCGTACCGAGTAGCGCATACGCGCTGAAGATCGTCGCGCCGACGACGAAGTACATCACGACCGGACCGAACCCGCGCTCGCCCGCGACGTAGTCGGCGACGTCGCCCTTGCCGACCCGACCCGCGGCGATGCCGATCACCAGCGACACCGCGAGGTAGCCGAACACGACAAACTGCGGCAGCGATTCGTTCACGCGAGCGGTTCTCTACTCGAGCTCGGCATGGTCGATCCAGCGGCCGACATACAGCATCGCGAGCACGCACGAGTTCACGAGCACGATGCCGAGCACGTAGGCGAGCGACCACGGCAGGCCGAGCACGCGCGGCTCGATCGAGTTGCCGAGCCACGTGTACAGCGGCGCGACGAGCAACGCGGTCGACAGCGCGAACCACACGAGGGCGGCGCGCCCGATGAATCGGGCTCGCGACGGTGGAGCGCTCACGCGAGCTCGGCGCGGAGGAACGCCAGCGTGCGCTGCCAGGCGAGCGCGGCGGATGCTGCGTGGTACGCCTCGGGGCGCGCGTCGTTGAAGAACGCGTGGCCCGCCGGATAGACGTGGCTATCGACGCGCTTACCGGCGGCGGCGATGCGCTCGACGAGCGCGCGCGCGTCGGCGATCGGGACGAACCCGTCGTTGTCGGCGAAGTGCGCCTGCACGGCACAGTTCAGATCGCCGAGCTTCGGCGCGACCGCGGGATGGATGCCGTAGAAGTCGACGGCGGCACCGAACACATCCGGATGATCGCAGGCGGCCGCGAGCGCGAGCTGTCCGCCCATGCAGAAACCGACCGCGCCGACGCACTTGCCCGCGACGCGATCATGCGCGAGCAGGTAGTCGGCAGCGCCGCGCAGCTCGGCGCCCGCGTTACCGATGTCGAGCGCCATCATGCGGCGACCGGCCTCGTCGGGGTGCGTCGTCGACTCGCCGTGGTACAGGTCGGGCGCGAGCGCGACGAAGCCCTCGGCCGCAAACCTGTCGGCGACGTCCTTGATGTGATCGACGAGGCCCCAGTACTCCTGGATCACGAGCACGCCAGGACCGGTGCCCGTGGCAGGTAGCGATAGATAGCCGGCCCCCCTGCGGGTGCGCAGGGCGGTCCGACCGTTCGCTCGAAACTCGATCATCGTGCCCGACATCGTCGACTCCCCCCCGCCGTAGTCGTGCGGTGGGCGTGGAGCATACCACCGGCTATGCTGGGCCGCGGTGAAGTACGATCTGGTCGATCGGCGCTGCGTGGTGACCGGGGCGAGCGCGGGGATCGGCAAGGAGGTCGCGCGCAATCTCGCGTATTTCGGCGCGACGGTCGTGCTCGCTTGCCGCGATCGCGAGCGGGGCAGCGCGGCGCTGCAGGAGATCGTGAACGACAGCGGCAACGAGCGCGTGACGATGCTGCAGGTCGACGTCTCGAGCCGCGCATCGATCCGCACGTTCGTCCGCAACGTCACCGCCGGGGGTACGCCGATCCACGTGCTCGTGAACAACGCGGCGATCGTCAGTCCGACGCGCATGACGAGCGTCGACGGGATCGAGTCGACGTGGGCGACCAACGTGCTCGGCTACTTCGCGATGACGAACCTGCTCTTGCCGAGCCTGCGTCGCGGCGCCCCGGCTCGCGTCGTGCACCTCGCCTCGACGTATGCTGGCGGACTGCTCCTTCGCGACGTTGAGTTCGTGACGCGTCGCTATGACGCGATGGAAGCCTATCGGCAGAGCAAGCAAGCCGACCGAATGATCGCGTGGCGACTCGCGGAGATCTGTCGACGCGACATGGTCAGCGTGCACGCGTGTCATCCGGGCGCGGTCGACACCGGGCTCATGCGCACCACATCGCAGGGCTGGCTCGCGCGCCTCATGGGCGCTGGTCGTCGTGCGAGCGGGAAGACTGCTGCGCAGGGCGCACTCACGCCGACGTACGTTGCGGCCGCGCCCGAAGTCGCCGAGCACACCGCGCGTTTCTGGATCGACAACGAGCCGCAGTCGTGCAAGTTCGCTGGGGATCTCGAAGAGATCGCTGCGCTGTGGCGCGTGTGCGTCGAGCAGACCGGCTGCGACGCGTGAGTGAACGACGGCACACGACGTAACGACCGGTGCTCTGCACCGCGACATCGTTGTCAGGGGCCGTCGTACAGCGAGCGGTCGGAGTCCGCGAAGCAATGGCTGCGTAGTGCGGATTTCGTGCGAACGGGGTCCTGCTGCGCGTGCGGCGGGACGGTTTCGACCCGAATCCGCCGATCCGACGCGCAATAAATCACGTACCCCACGTGGACGACTGGCAAGAAGCGCCAGATCGACCAGACTTTGGATCGCAGGTTCCGGCCTCCGTGGCCATACACGAAACAGGTGTCCCAATGACTCTACGCGCAAACATCGATCATCTCGCGACGGCTCCCGGTATCGTAGCCGTCACTGTGGCCGATCCGGCCGGTTCTCTCGAATTCCGCGGCGAGTCGTCGTGGCAGGCGATCCTCGCCGCCGCGATGGGTCTGCTGAAGAAGACCGATGAGAGCACCATCCGGTTGGTCGTGGGTCAGCATACGGTCGTGCTGCAGAGCGAAGGCGACGAGACCGTCGCCGTCGTGCTGCCCACGGGCCATGCGATCGCGAAGTCGCTCCGCCGGATGATCCGCCGGATGTCCCGCAAAGTGCGGGCGCCCGTGGTGCGTCCGTCCATCGCCCCTGTGGCCTCGCAGGAGCCCGCCCGTCCCTCGTGGGGCTAGCGGATCGCGGGCATTGCGCGGCGGGGCGATCCTCACTTCGGCCCGCCGCCTCACGCCCGACGATGTCGCACTCGACCAGACCGGATCAGCGGGCGCCGGCGAAGTCGTAGTAGCGGGTGTCGTCGAGCTTCGGCAGCACATCGTGACGCACGAGCAGCGTGCGCACCGCCCAGACGTCAGCGAAGACGCGGTAACGCAGCGCGGTCTGATCGAGATAGTCGACGCCGGCCGAGCCACCCGTACCGGTGCGTCGGCCGATGACGCGCTCGACCATGCGGGCGTGGCGCTGGCGGAACACGAGGAACGCTTGTTCGAGCGCGACGATGCCGTCGACGAGCTCACGCGGCCACGCGAGCAGCGGGAGCTCGCGATAGCTCTCGATGAACACGATCGCGGCGCGGATGCGACTCGTCCATGCCCGACGATCTTCGGGTTGATCCTCCGCGCCGAGGAACAGGCGAGCGCCGGTGATCTCACCTTCGTAGCGCGCACGCAGACGCTCGCGATCCGCATCGCTGGCAGCCTGCGCGACCGCGTCCGCCATCGTCGCCCGCACCTCGCCCGCATGCGCACGCACGTAGTCGTCGATGAACGCAGCGACCGTCGCGGCATCGTCGGCATCGGACGGCATCGAGCCGTTGATCGGGGTGCGATGCAGCCACGCCATCAGTGCGTCCTTGATCGACGGCACATCGCCGAGCCGCGCGAGCACGCGACGCAGCGCGGGCGACTCTTCACCGCCCGGCCCACGCAGCGCCGCGAGGTAGCTGCCTTCGGCACCGAGCGAGATCCGCTGCGAATCCTCGAGCCCGAGCAGGATCTCGATCTCGCGGAGCTGGGCGGACTGGAACCCGCTCGCCGGCGACAGCTTGTCGCGGAAGTCGAGGTAGTCGCGCGTCGTGAGCGTCTCCATCAGCGCAAAGTGCTGCGCGACGCTGTGCATGAGCAACGCGGTGCGCCGCAGCGAACGGACGACCGAAGCGAGCGCTTGCTCCGGCACACGCGGCTGGGCGAGCTCGTTGCGCACGACCACGAGCTCGCGCAAGACGAGCTTGAACCACAGCTCGTCGATCTGGTGCACGGTGATGAACAGGACCTCGTCGTTGGTGAGCCCGGCCTCGGCCCCGTCGATTCCCTGCTGTAGCGCGAGCAGCTGCTCGACCTTGATGTAGTCCCAGTAGGTCGTCGGCGCGCGCGGCATCGTCCGGCGACGGTGCCACTGCACATCACCCGGGCGCAAGCCGAAGGGTTTCAACCGGGTTCGTGTTCGGGCGCGCCTACCAGGCGCGCAGCCGGTCGGGCGATTCCGGCCACGTCGAGCTCTGCGACCGACAGCACGCTGACGTGCGGTGCAACGCGACGTGTCAGGTCGGACACCGAAGCCCGAGCAGCCGGCGAGGTGAGCATGAGGATCGGTCCGCGACCTTCGATGGCGGCTGCCGCCTCCGTGATCGCCGCGACCCATCGGGCACGCTCGTCGGCACCGAGCGTCAGCCGCTCGCCGAGCACGCCGACGATCCGTCGATCGAGGAGCTCGGCCTCCGCGTCGGCGGACAGTCGCAACACCCGCGGAGTGCCGACCCGCGCGAGCGCATCGAGGAGCTGCGGCAGCCACACGGGTGCGAGCCACTCGCGGGCGAGCTCCGGCATGCGCGCCCGATCGGCGGCGTCTTCCACCGAGCACTGCGCGACGACCTCGAGCACGTCGGCCATGCGAGGACACGGCGTGCGCTCGTGGACGAGGCGACGCACGAGCGCGAGCACGTCGACGACATCGAGGCGTGTGAGCGCGCGGTCGACGAGGGCCGGCTGCGTCGCGCGGACTTCGTCGATCTCGTGCTCGACCCAGGCGTGCGTCACGAACACCGCGGCGTGATCCATCACCGCGCGGAACGTCGAGAGTACCGCCTGATCTGCAGCGGCATCGCCCGGCGGGAGCGACTCGCGGCAGAGTCGTCGATCCCCGATCCACAGCTCGAGCGAGCCTGTGTCGAGCGAGCGATCGACCTCGACATCGAGTGGCGGCAACGGCACGCGCAGCGTCGCCGCGCAGCGATGCACGACCTCATGGAGCACGCGCTCGAGCGCACGCATATCGTCGTCGTCGCGATTGACGTGCACGATGATCCGATCGCCGTCACGAGAACGCACGGGCAGACGGTCGTACTCGCGCCGGCCGGTCCACACGATCGCGCCGGTGACCAGCGCCGTCGCCGTCGCCGTGAAGGCGAGCCAAGGCATCCCCGGGACGATCGCGAGCACGGCGAGGAACGCCGCGGGTACGAGCAGCATAGGGGGATCGATCCACTCGGCGAAGCGGCTACGCGAGCCGTCCTGTCGATCCACTCTGGCGACGAGCACACCAGCCGCGAGGCTGACCAGCAACGCCGGCACCTGCGACAGGAGCCCATCGCCGATCGTCAGGCGGCCGTAGGTCTCTAGCGCACCGGCGACGCCCATGTCGTGCCGCCACCTCGCGATCGCGATGCCACCGACGAGGTTGATCGCGGTGATCACGAGGCCCACGATCGCGTCGCCTTTGACGAAGCGCATCGCACCGTCCATCGCCCCGTGGAACTGGCTGCGCTCGCCGAGCCGAGCGCGTCGCGCCGCGGCCTCGCGCGGCGAGATCACCTTCGCGCGTTGATCCGCGTCGATCGCCGCCTGATTTCCGGGCAAGCCATCGAGCGCGAAGCGAGCACCGACCTCGGCCACACGCTCCGCACCGCGGGCGATCACGACGAACTGCACCGCAGTGATGATCGCGAACATCACCCCACCCACGAGCAGGTCGCCGCGGACGACGACCGACGCGAACGCATCGATCACCTGGCCCGCATCCGCCTGACTGAGGATGAGTCGCGTCGTCGAGACGTTGAGCGCGAGCCGGTACAGCGTCAGCAGCAGCACGAGCGACGGAAACACGAGGAAGTCGGTCGTACGGCGCACCAGCAGCGCGGCGACCAGGACCAGCACCGCGGCCGACAGCGACAGCGACAGCAGCAGATCGACGAGCACCGTCGGCACCGGCACGAGCAGGCACGCGAGCAACGCGACGACGAGCACCGTGGGCAGCAGGCCCGGCAGCGCACGCAAGAGGCCCCCCGCACCCGCTCGAACCGACGCGCTCCCGGGCGTGCTTCCGGCCGCCTTCGCCATCGTCGGACGAGGCTAGCAACCCGCCGGCCGCCAGATCGAATTCTCGACCATTGTGGCGCTCACCCCAGGCTTGCGTTCGGTGCGGGCGCCCTGCTCTCATGGCGTCGCCGATGCCCGTCGTCGTCGCCCTGTTCGATCGAATGGCCACCGCCGAAGCGGCGGAGCTGGCGATCGGTCGCGCGTGCGGTCGGGGCGGACAGTGCCTGATCCAGCGCCATACGCGAGTCCCGCTCGACGGCAACGCGCTGCCGGACGGCGCGACCGAGTTCGGCCGCAACATCGTCATCGCGATGGTCACAGGCGGGCTGTTCATGGCGACCGCGGGCGCGCTCGCGGGCGCGTTCGACCTCATGCTCGGCATGGGCATCGGCATGGGCGTCGCGCTCGGCTTCGTCACGGGCCTGTTGATGGGCCTGGTCGGCGCGATGCAGGCCGGCACGCGGATCCCGAAGCCGGCGCTGCGGGCACTCGTCGGTCGCTTCGTGGCAGGCGGAGCGATCCTCGTCGTCGAGATCGACGCCGCGCGGGTCGACGAGGTCGAGACGCTGCTCGAGCCCCACGCGCCGGTCGCCGTCGATCATTGCTGACGGAGCGAAGCGATGGAGGATGGGAGGCTCCGTCCGGTCATTCGAAGCTCTCGAGCGTCTCCGCCGCGTTCTTCTTGCTGCCGAAGAACACCTTGAAGCCTTCCTTCTGGAAGAACTTGCGGATGATCGTCTCGTCGATCTTCGCCGCGCGCTCGGTGATGCGCGCGAGGTTCTTGACGAGCGGTCCGACGAACTTCGACACGCCCTGGAGCTCCTCGGTGATCTTGCGCAGGTTCGCGGTCGCGACCGACGCGTCGTCGATGATGGTCGCGATCTTCTTGCGCTTGTCCTCGTCGACGATCGACGCGAGCTTCTCCACCTCGGCGAGCGCCTTGTCGGCGCGATCGAGCAGGCCCGGCAGCCGCTTGTCGAGGTCGGACGTGATGCTCTCGACGTTGCCGATCGTGCGGGTCAGCCGCGGGTCGGCGAGCAATTCGTTCGCGCGGTCGACGAGCAGGTTGCCGTCCTCGACCAGCTCGCCGATCGCCGCCTCGTTCTGCTCGGTCATGCGTCGCACCGACGCGGTCGTCTTGGTCACGTCGTCGACGATCTGATCGATCTGATCGCGCGTGATGATCGGCGGCTTGCCATCCTTGCCACGCGCGTCGCGCAGCAAGTCGTTGAGCTGACCGGCCAGCGGCGCGAGCGAGGCCGCAATGGAGTCCTCGCCGCCCAGGATCGGCTGCAGCGCGTTGAGCACCTCGTCGATCTCGAACGGCACGTCGACATGCTCGATGAGTGCGCCATCGGGCAGCACCGGTGCGTCGAGCTCACCTGGGTCGAGCTGCAGGTACTTCTCACCGAGCAGGCTCTTCGCGCGGACGATCGCGCGGGCGTCGGTGTGCAGCACGACCTCGTCGTCGACCTGCAGCGTGAGCACTGCAGTGTCGTGATCGACGGTGACCTTCTCGATGCGCCCGACGCTGACGCCCGCGATCTTGATCGCGTTGTTCTCGACGAGGCCGGCCGCATGCGCGAGCCGCAGCTCGTAGCGCGCCCCGCCGCCACCGCCGATGGCACCAATCGATTGGGCGAGCCAGATCAGCAGGCCGAGGGTGCCGACGACGAAGAGACCGAGGCCGATGTGCGTGCGGTTCATGGAGGATGATCGGAAGCGGGACTAGACGACTTGGATCGGCCCGACCGTCGCGCGGTCGAAGAACTGGCGCAGCGCCGGGTGGCACTCGTGCTCGAGCTCCGCCTTGGGCCCGTAGTGCACGAGCTTGCCGCCGGCGAGCATCCCGATGGTATCGGCGATGGTCAGCGCCTCGGCGGTGTCGTGGGTGATCACGACGAAGCAGATGCCGAGGGTGCGGTGCATCTCCATGATCAGCTCGTCGAGCGTCGCGGACATCACCGGATCGAGACCGGAGCTCGGCTCGTCGCACAGCACGATCTCGGGCTCGAGCGCGATCGCTCGGGCAAACGCGACGCGCTTGCGCATGCCGCCCGACAATTCCGACGGCATCTTCGACGCGGCGTTCGGCAGGCCTACGCGCGCGAGCTTGTCCTGCACCTTCTCGCGGATCTCGGCCTCACCCATCTTCGTGTGCATGCGCATCGGGAACGCGACGTTGTCGCCGACCGTCTTGTCGTCGAACAGCGCGCCGTCCTGGAAGAGCATCCCGAACTTGCGGCGCACCTCGAACAACAGCCGGCGATCGGCGGAGCGTCGGTCGTCGAGCGCGGCGATGTCGTGCGGACCGACGAACACCTCGCCGGCGTCGGGCTTCATCAAGCCGACGAGGATCCGCAGCAGCACCGACTTGCCGGTGCCCGAAGGGCCGAGCAGCACGGTGATCGATCCCTTGCGGACCGTGAGGCTCACGTCGTCGAGCACGCGATGGCTGCCGAACGACTTGCTGACGTTCTTGAGCACGATCGCGTCGTCGGGGCCGGGCACGGTCCGGCGACGATACCGAAAACCGGCGCGCGTCGCCCCGCGGCTTGCAGACCTTGGGCTTCCGCAACCCTCGCGCTATGCTGGACGGATGCATAGACCTATCGGCTGGATCTGGTGCTCGAGCGTAGTGGCGGCGCTTCTCACGGGCTGTCCCGCACAAGACGATGGCGAATCCGTCGGCTCCGCCGAGACTGCCGACACGGACGACCCGACGACCACGGCATCCACCACCGAGTCGACCACGGCATCCACCACCGAGTCGACAACCGCTTCGACCACGGCGTCGACGACGGAACCGATGACGACGACCGCGTCGATGACGACCGAGACCGATCCGAGCGACACCGATCCGAGCGACACCGATCCGAGCGACACCGACACGACGGATTCCGACACGGATACCGACACCGGCGGCGCCGTCTGCGGCAACCTCGTCTGCAACGACAGCGAGTACTGCGAGTGGGGCGTGAACTCGTGCGGTGTCGATCGCTTCGACGAGCCCGTGTGCACCCCGATCCCCGACGGTTGCCCCGGCGTGCTCGAAGATCCCGTCTGTGGCTGCGACGGCATCGTCTATAGCGGCGAGTGTGCGGCGGCCGTGCTCGGCGTCGACGTCGACGAAGACAACGGCTGTGCCGCACCGGACGGCTTCTTCGAGTGCGGCTACAAGTACTGCGACTCGGAGATCAGCTACTGCCAGGTGCAGTACTCCGACGTCGGCGGCTATCCGAACAGCTACGGCTGCATGCCGCTGCCGCAGATCTGCGACGGCCAGCCGAGCTGCAGCTGCCTCGAGGAAGAGCTGTGCGGCACGTCGTGCGAGGAGAGCCCCGATGGCGGCCTCGTCGTGAGCTGCGCGGGCGGGTGATCGCCGCGTCGCCCCGCGCGATCCGCCACAGTCGTCGCGCGCGCCTCCACGATCGCCGCAGGTGTGCGCGGCCGCTCGCCCCGCGGCGACCCGGCCCGCTGCGGATGCGTGTGCTGGCGCCACGTCGCACCTCGGCACCCGACTTGCTTTGACAGGCGGCGAGGTCTGCGATGCACCGATCGATCTGCGTGGTCTACGAACGAGCTCGCGACGCGCGCGACGCGTCCAAGGCGCTCATGCGCTCGGCCTTCGGTGCCAAGACCGAGTCCGTGCGCGTCCACTACCGGAGAATGATCGACGGCAAGCTCACGGTGTCGCAGACGCGACCGGGCGCCGGGGCGTTCTGGGGCAGCCTGTCGATGGCGGCGCTCGGCTCCGTGCTCGCGCTCTTCGGCTTCGGCATGGGCGAGTCGTCGATGATGAGCCCGTGGGCCGCGCTGCTCACCGGCGCGCTCTTCGGCGGTGGATTCGGTGCGCTCGCGGGCGCGCTGGTCGGCACCACCGAGCCCGAGAAGCAGCTCGCCGACGCGGAGTCGATGCTCGAAGGCGGCCGCGCTGCAGTGGTCGCGGAGTTCTCCGATCCGACGACGGCCGATGCTGCCAAGCTCATGTTGATGCGCATGAACGGCGTCTATCGAACCGTCTGATTCGGGCCGTCGCCGATGCGTCGCGTGCTTGTTCTGGCGGCGCTTGCCGTGCTCGTAGCCCTCGTCGGCTGCGGTCACAAAGGCACGACCCTGAAGAACGTCGCCGGCGCGAGCGCGCGTATCGGCAAGGTCGAGATCGCCGGCAACAGTGCGCTCGACGATCGGGAGATCGAGGAGCACATGAACCTGCAGCAGAGCCGGTGGTTTCCGCTGCCGAAGCGCGAGTGGTTTCTACCCGGGCTCATCCCCGTCGACCGCGAGCGCATCGAGGCCCTGTACGCGTCGTCCGGCTATCACGACGCGCGCGTACTGTCGTTCGAGCCGCGCACGCGTCGCAAGGGCAAAGTCGTCGATCTCCGCGTGAAGGTCGAGGAGAACGCGCCGACGTTGATTCGATCGATCCGCTTCGTGTGGCCGGCGGGTGTGCCCGACGGGCCGGTCGACCGGCGGGCGACACCAGAGAAGATCAAGACGTACTGCGGACTCGACGGTCAGAAGCCGTTCGACATCGCAGAGCTGCGGGCGTCGGAGGCGACGATGCGCACGGCGATGCAGCAGCGCGGCTACGCGTTCGCGGAGGTCGCAGGCACTGCACGGGTCGATCGCGTCGGCCGGACCGCCGAGGTGGTGTTCGAGCTCGTGCCCGGGCCCTACGTGCGCATCGGCGACATCACGGTCCGCGGACTGCGTGCGGTGCCGCAGAAGGCGGTGCGCGTCGAGATCGAGGGCTTCGAAGGCCGCATGTACGCGCCGTCGCGCATCGAAGATCTCGAGGGCGCGGTGTACGGCCTCGACGTGTTCAGCTCGGTCGCGGTCACCGTTGCCGACGCACCGCGCGATACCCCGGACGGCAAGGTCGTCGACGTGACCCTCGATGTCGTCGAAGCCCAGCCGCAGTCGATCCGACTCGGCGTCGGTATCGGACTCGATCCGAACCGGTGGGAGCAGTACGGCGCGATGCGGTACAGCCACACCAACATCGATCGCAAACTCGCGCGATTCGATCTGAAGGTGAAGGCGGGCTATGCGGAGCTGCCCGCGATCTGGGATCCGCGCGAGCACGGCCCCATCGCCGAGATCGCACCGACCATCCGCCGCAAGGGCTGGCTCGAGCGCAAGCTCGTGTGGACGGCAGCACCGTCGTTCGAGCTCGGCATCCAGCAGGGCTACCAGTTCTACGCCCCGAAGACTCGCGTCGGCGTCGGTCGATTCTTCACGCGCTTCTTCGAGCTCGAGCTCAGCCACAACTTCCGGTTCGTCGACTTCTTCAACGTCAGCCCCGCACTCGATGCGAGCCGATCGATCCTCGGCCTCGATTTCCGCGACCCGTATCTGCTCAGCTTCATCGAGGTCACGCCGCGCGTGCATCTCACCGATCGACTGATCGATCCGCGCCACGGTGTCGTGCTCGGGGTCACCTACAACCTCGCGGGCGGGATCTTCGGCGGCGACTACGACTACAACCGCGTGACGCCGGAGCTGAAGGCGTACTGGACCCCGCTGAAGAACCGGCTGCAATTCGCAGCGCGCGGCGCGGTCGGATTCATCGCGCCGTTCGGTGACGAGCCGGGCGCGCCGTTCGACCTCAAGTACTACCTCGGCGGTGCGAACACCGTGCGCGGCTACGGGTTCCGCGTGGTCTCGCCGAGCGTCGAATACTGCACCGATTCCGGCTGCCGCCGCATTCCCGTCGGCGGCCAGACGATGGTGAACGGGAGCGCAGAGGTCCGCGCTCGCGTGTGGAAGGACCTGTGGCTCGTCGCGTTCAGCGACATGGGTGACGTGCGCGCCGGCGTTCGACACTTCGCGCCGTTTCGGTGGAGCTATACGATGGGCCCGGGCATCCGCTATCACAGCAAGATCGGCGTGTTCCGACTCGATGCGGGATTTCGGCTGAACGACAGCGACTACGGCCGGGACCAGCCGATCGCGGCGGTGCACTTCGGCCTCGGGGAGGCGTTCTGACGGACGAGCCCTCACGCGCGCAGCGATTGCGCCGCGTGCTGTGGACGATCGTGCGGCGCACGCTGAAGGGCATCGCGTGGACGATCGGTAGCGTGCTGTTGCTCGTCGTCATCGCGCTCGCGGTCGTCCTGTGGACGCCGTGGGGCACCCGCACTGCGCTGGAATTCGGGCTCACGCGCTACGACGCGTTCGTGCCCGGCGGCATCGGTGTCGACGCGGTCTCGGGCACGCTCGGCGGCACGCTCGAGCTCGAAGCGCTCGAGCTGCATGACCGCAACGACAATCCGCTGGTCACCGCCCAGCACGTGCACCTCGAGCTACGTCTCGCCGATCTCCTGCACCTCACGCTCGGGTTCGACATGCTCGCGGTGCGGGGATTGGTCGTGCACGTCGGTGGCGAGGCGGCGCAGTTCGCCGATCTCGGGCCCGACACCCCGAGCAAGCCGAAGCCCCCGGGCTTCGTTGGTCCCGATCTGCCGCTCGGCTTCGACGGCGTGGTCGCGATCGACGGCATCACGATCTGGCGCCACGCCGAGGACGGCACGGTCGCTCCACTCGTCGACGGGGCACTGCTTCGCGCTGCGCTGTGGTCGAATGGCCGCGAGGCCGAGCTGCGGATCGATGCGTTGAGCGCAGTCGTGGCCGACAAGGCGCTCGCGGTCGCGGCGATGAACGGAACCGTGACGTGGGCGGATCCCGAGGTGCGCATCGACGGGCTCTCGGTGCTCTCCGACCGCGGCATGCTGCGCGAGACGAGCGTCGCGTTCGACGCCCATCGGATGTACGGCAGCGCGATCGTGCACGGCCTCGTCGATGTCGCCCAGCTCGCACCGGACTCGAAGCTGCCGATCCACGGCTTCGCCAGCGTCGACGTCGTCGCTGTCGGTGGCGAGGAGTACGCGTGGGCCGACGTCTCGATCTCGGCCCAGCCCGAGGCGCGCCTCGCCTTGGTGCTCGGCGGTACGGTGACGCCGGTGCTCGACATGTCGGGTGCGGGCACCGTGCAGCTCGTGCCGCCGGGCGCGACGGCGCCGCTGCTAGCCCTCGTCGCGGCGAACATCGAGCGCGCGAAGGATCAGCCGATGTTCGCGACGCTGCGCGCACACTGTCTCAGCTGTGATGATGCGGTCGGCGCCGAGGTGCTCGCGCGCATGGATGCCGACGGTACCGAGACCAGCATCGTCGCGAACGTGTTCGTGGCCGACACCTCCGTGGCTGCAACCGCGACGATCCGCGACAGCGCGCTCGCGCGAGCCCGCGCGATGGTCGAGATCCCCTCCGCGGCGCGCGTGCGTCGGGTGCTTGCGCCGTGGATCGCGATGCCGCAGATCGACGGTAGCGCGACGGCAGTGGCCTCGTGCCGCGGCGCGGACCTGCGCCTCGACTGCACCGCGGGCGTTCTCGGCAGGGAGCTCACCTACGCCGCAGGCCGCATCGAGCGCGTGACCGTCGACGCGACCGTCGCGCTGCGGGACGGCAAGCCGAGCGGTGAGGTCGAGGTCCGCGCGAATGGCATGCGCTGGCAAGCCCACCGCGTCACGTCACTCGCCGCCCGTGCGCGCGGCAGTGCCGAGCACATCGACGTGAGTCTCGTCGCCCGCGCTCCGCAGGGCCGGGCCGAGCTCGCCGCTGTGATCGATCCCGGGCCGCGCACGCGCATCGGCCTGCACGTGCTCGAGCTCGACTACCGACCGAAGGCACGCGGCCGCATGCTCCACGTACGCCTCGCGCGGCCGAGTCACGTGTCGATCGGCGGCGGCACGGTCGCCGTCGACGAGCTGCGGCTGCTCGTCGATCGCGGCGCGATCGCGATGCACGGCGTGATCGGACCGCACAGCGACGCGAACGTCGCGATCGAACGCTTCGACCTCGCATCGCTCGATCCACTGCAGCTCCCGCTGCGCCTGCGCGGCCTCGTCGAGGCGCGCGCGGAGATGCACGGCCGACCGGGGGATCCGAAGATCGCGCTCGTGCTCGACGTGGGTCGATTGCGGGTCGGCGAGCATGCGCTCGGCCGCGTCGGCACCGAGCTCGCAATCGAGCACGGCCGCGTCGAGACGCGCGTCGAGTGGGCGCCGGACGAGGATCAGTCGGTCGAGCTACTCGCCCGCGCGCGCGTGCGTGCGTTCGACGATCCGCGCGGGCCCGGGCTCGTCGCGTCGGCGCCGCTGTCGGTCTCGCTTCGCGCCGAGGACCTCGCACTCACTCGCCTGCAGCCGTGGATCGGTGAGCACACGATCACTGGGCGGCTGGACGCCGAGGTCGACGTCAGCGGTACCGCACGGCACCCGAAGATCGCCCTCGCGGTCGACGCAAACGGGCTCGCGTTCGACGAGATGCGGCTCGACGATCTACGGGTGCGGATCCAGCACAAAGACGGACGCGTCGACGTGACGGTCGGTGCCGCGGCCCCGTGGCTCGACGAGCTCGACCTCGTTGCATCCGCACCCGTGAAGGTCGCCGGCGTCGCGCCCTACTACACTGTCGATCGCCGCGGCCGCGCGAGCATCGACCTGACGATCGACGAGCTGGAGCTCGCGGGCCTGCGCGGGGTCGTGCCGAAGCTCGACATCACCGGGCGCATCGACGCCGAGGTCACCGTCGAAGTGGACCGCGCGAAGATCGAAGGCGCCCACGCCGAGCTGCTCGCCCTGGATCTCAGTCGCGCAGGCGAGCGCATCGCAACGCTGTCGTTCGCCGCCGACGTCGGGCCCGAGCGCGCGCATGGCAAGCTGCAGGCGAGCGGTCCTGCGGTGCGCCTGCTCGAGGCCGAGGTCGACGTGCCGGTGCACGTGGACCTCGAGAAGCTCGAGGCGAAGTGGCGGCGCACGGCGGAGCACACCGTTGCGGTCGAAATCGCCGCGGCCGATCTCGCGGCGATCGGTCGGCTCGTCGGCGTGGGCGGCATGTCCGGGCATCTCGGCGGCAACGCGTCGCTCGTCGGCGCGCCCGCGCGCCCGAAGATCGACGTGGATCTGGAAGGACATCGACTCGCGTGGTCGGGCCGCACCATCGGCGAGCTCGCGGTGCAGGCCCATCACGACGCTGGCCGGACCACGGCGACCGTGACGCAAAGTGCGGGCGTCGAATCGCTGCGGCTCGGCGCCGACATGCCGATCGCCATCGATCTCGCGGGAGGCGGCGTGCGCTGGGATCCCCAGGGCGATCACCGCTTCGATCTCGATGCGATCGCCGTCGACCAGGACTTGCTGGCCGCGTTCGTCAAGATGCCCGACGATCTCGAGTTCGAGCTCAACGCCGAGGTGCACGCGCACGGCAAGGCTGACGATCTCGCCGCGCAGGGCCGCGTGCGGGCGAGCCTCGTCGCCGAGAACGGGATCGACACACCCGTCGCCGCGACCTTCGCCATCACGCCCGAGACGCAGCGCGTCAACGTCGTGATCGGTCCGTTCGAGGACAGCGCGATCGAGCTCGAGGCGACCGCGAAAGCACCGCTCGCGAAGCTGCTCCGCGGCGAGCCCGTGGACTGGAAAGCGGTCGCGATCGAGGCCTCACTCGACACCGAACGATTTCCGCTGGGCGGCCTCGCGTCGGTGCTGCCGAACGCGCTCGCCGATCCTGCGGGCCGCCTCGATGTTCACTTCGCGGCGGCGGGCACGATCGGCAAGCCGGCCCTGCGTGGCAATGCCCAGATCCGTGGCGGCGCGATCACGGTGGTCCCGCTGCGCCAGCGCTTCGATCGCCTGACACTCGACGCGTCGCTCGATCGCCAGGACATTCGCCTCGCGAAGCTGTCGGCGCGCAGCGGCTCCGGCACCGCTCGCATCGAAGGTGCGCTCCACCTCGAGCGCGGCGCGACGAAGGGTCGACTCGACGTCGTGCTCACCGGCCTGCCGATCGTGCGCCCCGGTATGCCGCTCATGAAGTTGACGACGCGCGCGACCGCCGAGCTCGACGCGACCGGCAAGCGCACCGAGATCGACGTCGTCGCGAGGCGCTCGACGCTCGACGTGTTCACCGCATCGGCGACCGCCCCCACAGTGCTGCCGACCGAGGAGGGCATCGTCTACACCGACCTGCCGACCCGAATCGCCCGCCGCGAGCAGGCGAAGGTCGCGAAGGAGCCGCTGTTGCCGCCCGACATGTCGATTCGCCTGAAGCTCGCAGATCCGGTCTACGTGCGAGGACCGCAGGCGAACATGACCTGGCGCGGGTCCGTCGAGATCGAGCGTACTGCGGGCGAGCAGGTGCGCGCGCACGGAGCACTCGTCGCCGACCGTGGGCGCATCAACTTCCTCGGCCGCGACTTCATCGTCGACAGCGGTCGCGTCACGCTGCCGGAGCAGGGCGACATCGACCCGTACATCGCGCTGACCGCCGTCACCCAGACCGAGGAAGGCGCGGTCACGATCGACGTGCACGGCCGCGCGAGTCGACCCGAGCTGCGGCTGTCGTCCGATCCGCCGATGCCCGAGTCCGACGTGTTCGCGCTGCTGGTCACCGGCAGCAGCGGCAGCGCCGGGCAGGAAGGCGAAGGCGGCGCGGTCGAGGCGAAGGCGGCATCGCTGCTCGCCGCGTTCCAGAACCCGGTGCTCCAGCGCGCGCTGCAGGATCGCGTCGGCATCGACCGCGTCGGCGTGTCGTTCGGCGACACCATCGACCAGCCGATCGTCGCGGTCGGCAAGCGCGTGTCGCGGAAGATCTATCTCGAGACGCGCTACCACCACAACGCGCCACAGTTCGAGAACAACGCCGAGATCCACCTCGAGTACAGCATCAAGCCGCCGTCGTGGACGGTCGAGACATTCATCGGCGATGCGGCGAAGGGCGGCGTCGAGGTGTGGTGGCGCAAGCGCTTCGGTAAGCCGCGCCAGCCGGATCCACCGTCGGATCAGGTCAGCTCTCGTCCGCCTGGCCGGTGACGTCGAGCACGCGCCGCACCCCCGGCACCGAACGCAGCGCGTTGCGGACGCGGGCGACCGTGTCGGCGTGGGCATGGCCGTTGAGCGTGACGACCCCCGCATCGACACTCGCCGCGAGGTTGCGCGCTTCGACGTTGCCCGCGCTCAGCAGCACGCCGGCGACGGTTTCCTCGAGCTCGTGGTCGGGGACCTCCGAAGGACGGATCGAGACGCCGTGGTCGACGACGTGCGAGATGCCGGGCACCGCCGCGACCAGACGCACGAGTCGATCACGTTCCCACAGCGAGCCGAGCTCGCCGCGCAGCACGGCGGTCCCGCGTACGACACTGCAGCGCAACTTCTCGGACAGCACCTCGTCGAGTCGCAGCCGCGCGCCGATTGCCTCCGCGAGCGCGACGTCGCCGGCGGCTTGGGACCGTTCGCCCTCGGGCAGCTCGAGCAGCTCACGCAGTAGATCGTGGGCGAGCAGCGCCTCGGTCGGCCACTCGAGCACGGCCGTCGCGCCCGCGTCATAGCCGGCGACGGCACTGCCGTTGGAGCTACCGGCGTCGACGATGAGCACGATCGGCACGTCGCGGACACCGAGCGCACGACGCAGCCGCGTGACCTCGCGGAGCCCATCCGACGCGACATCGACGACGATCGCGGCGGTGCTCTTGCCGATGCGCGCAACGGCAGCATTGATCGTGTCGACGCCCTGCACGAGCGGGCCGAGCTCCTGCAGTGCCGGACGCAGTCTTTCGCGGCGGTCGAGGGCACCGATGACGAGGAGCTCGGAGGTTGCGGGATCGATCGGGGCCGGCGTCGTCATGGTGGTACTCGCCACCACGAAGTGCCGCATCTGCGACCGATTTCAAGGTGCGCGGTCGAGGCCCGCGATCCGCCGCGCCGCAGTCACCGACCCGAGACGATCGGCCTCGGCCCAGCTCGCCCGCGCCTCGCGGTAGCGAGCGAGTCGGTAGTACGCATCACCGAGGCGCACCTGATGCGCGCCCGCGTTCGGCTCGCGACGTACGGCGAGACTCGCGAACTGCAGCGCACGATCGTGCTCGCCGCGATCGAAGTAGACGTCCGCGATGCCCGCAGCCGCGGCTGCACCACGAGTGTCGAGCTCGAGCGCGCGCTGGAACGCCGTGAGCGCAGCGTCGCGGTCGCCTCGTCGCAGCGCCCGCCGACCCGTCTTCACGAGATCGCGGGACGAGCCCTTCGACTCACGCGGCGCGTGCGAGGCGGCAACGATGCGGGGAGCGTGCGGCTCGGCGTCATCCACGACGGGGATGGCGGATGCGGCATCGATCGCGGTGTCCTCGACCTGCGGCTGGGCGGTCTCGACCAACGGCGGACTCCCGAGGTCGGCACCGGCGATGCCGGCGGCGACCACCGGCGGTGCGACGCGCGAGCGGAGGTCCTTCGCCGCGGGCTCCTGCGGCCACGCAGCGAGCACGGCGATCATGACCGCACTCACGCACGACCACAGCAGGGGAGTCTTGGAGTGACGGCGATGGCGCGGTGTATCGAGCACCGCATAGCCCTGCGCGATCTGTCGACGACGTCCGGGATCGACGGCGGGCAACTCGAGATCCCCGCGCGAACGCCGGAGCTCGAGCTGGATCTGTGCCTCGCAGAGCGCCGCCTCGAGCTCGGCCATGCTCGCGTAACGGCGGGTGGGGTCGATCGCGAGACAGCGACGCACGATCGCCTGCAGGGCCTGCGGCACATTCGCCTCGGCGGGGAACCGCGGATCGATACCGAGGTCGTGCTTGAGCAGCGCCTGCCCGAGCGTGCACACGCCGACGAGCGAGCGACCCGTCAGGAGCTCGTACGCGCAACAACCGAGGCCGTAGACGTCGGTGCGCGCGTCGAGTGGGTCGCGCACGATCTGCTCGCGCGCCATGTACTCCGGCGTGCCACAGATCGAGTCCGGCGTCGTGCCGATCGCAACGGCGATGCCGAAGTCGACGACGACGAGGTGCTCGCGTCCCCCACGCTCGACGACGACGAGGTTCTGCGGCTTGACGTCGCGGTGCACGAACCCCGCGGCGTGCCCGGCACCGAGCCCCTTGCACGCCATGCGCAACAGCGCGATCGCGCGCGCAGGCTCCAGCGCACCGTCCGCGATGATCTGGTCGAGCGGACGGCCACCGAGCAGCTCCATCGCGTACCACACCCGTCCGCCGGGGAGCTCGCCGAAATCGACGACCTGCACCACGTACGGCGACGAGATCCGGCCGGTGATGCGCGCCTCGTCGAGGAACTGCTCGCGTGCGCCGTCGCCGATCATGTCGTCGCGCAGCACCTTGATGGCGAGCGGCCGCTGCAGATCGATGTGCTCGCCGCGGTAGACGATGCCGCACGCACCGTCGCTGATGCGCTCGAAGATCCGCAAGCGCGAGTCGTGCAGCCGCGTGCCGACAGCGATTTCTTCGCAGGTCGTCGGCCACTCGATCTCGATCGTCGGGCTCGGCACCACCGAGAGCGGGCGCTCTGGGTGCCAGTACCGGGTCCCGGTGCTCTCGAGCGTCAGGTCTAGTGCCGTCTCCATACGTCGCCACCAAGCTGCAAGGTGCGAGCCGAATACGCTCGCGAAGATGTGTGCGACGGATCGCCGACGGATCGCCGACGGATCGCCGACGGCTCGGACGATCGACGTCTACGATCGCGCGCGAACCCGAGCATCGCCTCCACACACGCGCGCACAGGCCGGTCCCAGTGTGTCGGCGTCGCACAGGAAAGGCAGCCGCGGCGCCGTTCACGGAGCGATCGGCGTCGCACCTGGCGGCAGCTCGCGCACGCCGATGTTGGAGCGCGTCCACCAGCGCGAGAACCAGGGCGCAGCCCACCAGTTCCAGCGCCCGAGCAGGCGCATCGTCGCCGGCACCAACAACCCGCGCACAATCGTCGCATCGACCGCAACCGCGATCGCCATGCCGATCCCGAGCTGTTTCACGAAGAGCACGTTCGCCGTGCCGAAGCCCGCGAGCACGACGATGAGCATGAGGCCGGCCATCGTGATGAGGCGTCCGGTCGCCGCGAGCCCACGAGACACACTTTTCACCGGGTCCCCGGTCGCGCCGTAGTCCTCGCGGATCCGGCTGAGCAGGAACAGCTCGTAGTCCATCGACAGCCCGAACACGATCGCGAACATCACCAGCAGAATCAGCGGGTCGATCGTGCCGGTCGATTGATAGTCGAGTAGGCCCTCGAAACGCCCATCTTGGAAGATCCACACCATCGCGCCGAAGCTCGCGGCGAGCGAGAGCACGTTCATGAGCACGGCCTTGATCGCGACGACGATCGCGCCGAACGCGAGCGTGAGCACGACGAGTGTGACGACGACGACGATGATCGACGATGGTGCTGCGCCTTCGAGCAGCGCGACATCGACCTCGTGCGCGACCATGGGGTTGCCGCCGATCGACGTGACCCGCCAGCCGCGGATCGCTGCGCGCAAGGCATCGACCTGCGCCGCGCGTCCGGGTGGCGCATCCGCTGCGCGCGCGGTCACCCATACCAGCGCGGCGTCACCATCGACGAGTTGGTCGATCCCGGGCGTGGGGGTCGATGCCGGCGCCGAACCGAGCAAGCCGCCGGCGACGACGAAGCGCTCGCGCGAGTCCTGCCGGAGTGCCGACACCAGGCTGTCGACGCGCACGACGTCGGGCACGGCAGCGAGCGCTGCGTGCGTGTCGTAGAGCCGACCGAGCTGCTCGGCCTGCCACACGTCGCGCTCGCCCTCGAGCACGATCGCGTACTGCACGGTGTCTCCCGCATCGAACCCGTCGACCGCGACGAGTCGCTCGTGCACCTCGCGGACCTCGAAGCCGGGCGGAAAGATCCGCGCGTCGGATAGCGCGGTGTCCAGGCGTAGCGTCGGCAGGCCGATGAACAAGAGGAGCATCGTGGTCCCGACGGCGACGAGGCCGGGTCGGCGCATGACCCAGCGCGCGAGCCTGGCCCAGCCACGGCCTTCGCTCTCGCCGTCGTGCATCGTCGGGGTCGGCTTGCGGGGCCACTCGACGCGTTTGCCGAGCCACGCGAGCATCGCCGGCAGCACGAGGAGCGCGGCGAGCACCGTCAGCGTCACGATCAGCGCGCCGGCGATCGCGATGCTGTGCAGCAGCGCGATCGGAAACACGAGCAGCGCGAGCAGACTGACGGCGACCGCGATGCCGGAGAACAACGTCGTCTTGCCCGCGCTCGTCGCCGTGCGCACGACCGCCTCCGCGACGGTGCCGAACGCGAGCTCCTCGCGGAATCGCTGGACCATGAACAGCGAGTAGTCGATCGCGAGGCCGAGCCCGAGCAGCGTAACGATGTTGAGCGCGAACACCGAGATGCTCGCGATCTCGGACAAGCCGCGCAGCACCGCCGTCGCGAACACGATCGCGAGCCCGCCGACCACGAGCGGCAGCAGCGCGGCGATTCGTCCACCGAAGAACAGCGCGAGCAGGGCCGCGACGAGCGGGAACGCGACGAGCTCCGCACGCAGGAGGTCGTGCTCCGCGGTATGCTGCCCGACGACCGCGACCGCGAGCGCACCACCGACCTCGATCTGCAGATCGTCGTCGCCCCCGTGCAGCGCCGCGACGACGCGATCGTACGCCTCCTCCTTTTCCTTTGCGCTGCCGCGCAGCGAGATCGCCAGCATCGCGGTCTCGCCGTCGTGCGAGATCATCGCCGCACCTGCGGGTCCGAGCGGGCTGTCGACCGCGGCAACGGCCGGATCCGCGACCAGTCGCGCGACCCGATCGGCGATCGCAGCCTGCACTTGTGGGCTCGACGCCGGCGTGCCCGGTGCGCGGGCGAGCGCGACGAGATCCGCAGAGCCGTGGTCGAACCGCGCCTCGATCAACGCCGCGGTCCGCTGCGCCTCGCCGCCGCGGACCTCGAAGCCGCCGGGATCGAGCGCCTTTGCGACCGAGCCACCGATGATCCCCGCGACGACGCCGAGCAACACGGCGAGCACGACGATCTTCTTCGCGTGTCGGACGGCAAAACTAGCGAGCGAAGAGAGCATGGAAGAGATCGAGGTGCAAGACACGTGCGCTGGGCTGCCGCGTGGAGCGGCGCGGCTCTCGGCCCTCGATGCACCGAGCGCGTGCGCACTAACGTGGCGAATGCGCCCAGCGCACGGATTGGGCTCGCGCCCGAGCGGGTCCGCACGTGGTCTAGCGCATCAAGTTGCGGGAGCCGCTCGACGAGTGGCGAGCGCGGTGCATCCTGGCCGCAGGATCGCCACATGAACGCCCGAGTCTTGCTCGTCGACGATGACGAGAACACCTGCGAGCTCCTCGAGACCGCCCTGCCGACCCGCGGATTCTCCGTGGTGAGCGAGACCTCGGCCGAGGCCGCGCTCGCGCGCCTCGCCGACGAGGAGTTCGAGGCGGTGATCACCGACATCCACATGGAGGGGATCGACGGCATCGAGCTGTGCGCTCGCGTCCGCTCGCTACGGCCGGATCTCCCGGTCCTCATGCTGACAGGCCACGCCAGCATCGACGCCGCAGTCTCGGCCCTGCGCGCCGGCGCCTACGATTTCATCACCAAGCCGATCGACATCGAGCTGCTCAGCCCGGCGATCACGCGCGCGGTACAGCGCCATCGCCTCGGTGCGGAGGTCAAGCGCCTGCGCCGTGCGCTCGCGGATTCGCAGGGCTTCGGCGCGATCATCGGCAAGAGCACGCCGATGCGCCGGGTGTTCGACCTCGTCTCGCGCGTCGCCGACAGCGAGGCGTCGGTCATGGTCTCGGGCGAGAGCGGCACCGGCAAGGAACTGATCGCGCGCTCGATCCACGAGCGCAGCCCACGGGCCGCGGGGCCGTTCGTCGCGCTCAACTGCGCCGCGGTGCCCCCCAGCCTGATCGAGAGCGAGCTGTTCGGCCACCTCAAGGGCGCGTTCACCGACGCCCGCAACTCGCGCGATGGTCTGTTCGTGAAGGCGAACGGCGGCACTTTGTTCCTCGACGAGATCGGCGAGATGCCGCTCGAGATGCAGCCGAAGCTGCTGCGCTCACTCCAAGAGCGCACCGTACGACCGGTCGGTGGCGACAAGGAGGTGACGTTCGACGCGCGCCTGGTCACGGCGACGAACCGCGATCTCGAGTCCGAGGTCGAGGCCGGCCGCTTCCGCGAAGATCTCCTCTATCGCATCGACGTCGTGCGCGTCGAGCTGCCGCCGTTGCGCATGCGCGGCCGCGACGTGCTGCTGCTCGCGCAATCGTTCGTCGAGCACTTCGCGGCGCAGTCCGGCCGCGGTGTCGGCGAGATCGACCCTGCCGCGGCCGAGCTGCTGCTCAACTACGACTGGCCCGGCAACGTCCGCGAGCTCGAGAACTGCATCGAGCGCGCGGTGACGCTGACGCGGCTGGATCGCCTCACGGTCGGCGATCTGCCGACGAAGGTGCGCGATCACAAGCCCGAGCGCGTCGTCCTCACCGGCGACGAGTCCGACGAGCTCCCGACGCTCGACGAGCTCGAACGGCGGTACATTGCGAAGGTGCTCCGCGCAACCGCCGGCAACAAGTCGCAGGCCGCCAAGACCCTCGGGTTGGATCGCCGCACGCTGTACCGGCGGCTCGACAAGCACCGGCTGGGCGCATGACTGGCGACGAGGAGCTCGCCGAGCTCGCGGCCCGTGTCGCGCATGCCCTTCGCACGCCGCTCGGTGTGGTCGGGGGCGCGCTGGATCAGCTCGCGAGCGCTGCTGCAGGCGATCATGCGCGCCTTGCCGAGCTCGCCACGCGCTCGCTCGCGCAGATCGCCCGCATCGCGGATCGCCTCGCGCTGCTCGAACGGCTCGAGCGCGGCATCGTGGCCGCAAGCCAGCCCTCGTCGATCCGCACGATTGTCGGCAACGCTGTGGCTCAGGTGACACGCGGGCGCCGGCGCCGAGGCGTCGAGGTGAGCGTAGAGGGTGGCAGCGCCGACGGCTCGTGCACCGGTGATTCTGCGCTGCTCGCCGCAGCGATCGCCGAGCTCGTCGACAACGCGCTGCGGTTCGCGAAAACACGGGCGACGGTCGAGGTCGACGCCGCGTCGAAATCGATCGTGATCAGCAACGACGGGACCCCCATCTCCATGGCGGCGTTGGAGAGCATCGATCGCGCGCGGCCCTTCGCACCCGACCGCTCCGGCCTCGGCATCGGTCTGTGGATCGCTGCGAAGATCCTCGCGGCGCACGGCACCGCGATCGAGTCGATCCCGCAGCCTGAAGGTTCCCGATTCCGGGTGTGCCTGAACCGCGCACCGTGAGCTTCCGCGCCCACGGGCGCACCCGGGGCCGTGCGCTGGCGACACACGCGAGGCTCTGACTGGTGTGCGCACGCGCTCGGCGACGCGGAGCTGCACGCGAGATGCTCCTGATCTGCGGGGGTTTTTCGCGGCACCACCGTTGCAGATCGGGGCCGTCATGTCGGCCACCGCAACTCGACGAGCTCCCGCCACCTCCCGCCGCGGTGATCCCCGCGTGCGTCCGTCGTCGGCCCGCTCAACCTTCGATATCTATCTCGACGAGGCTGGCTCGTACGAGCTCCTTGGTGCCGATGTGGAGCGCACGAAGCTCTGTGCGGTCGTCGAGCTGCGACGCGCACGGTGGCGGGCACTGCTCGCCGGGCCTGCCGCTGCGCTCGTGCGAACGATCGTTCTCGCCGCCGAAGCGCATGGGCTCGACCAGAGCGACGCGCTCACGATGCTCCACAGCGCGTGGAAAAATGGTCGCGGCAGCGCTGTGCTCAGCGAGGCGACCACGATGAACGTCGACGCGATCGACCTCGGGGGTGTGCTCGCGGACCGGCTCGAGCAGATCGTGACCGCGACCGGCGATGCGAAGGCTGCCGCTCTCGTCGACGTCGGTCGACGCCTGCGTGACGCTCGGAACGAGTTCGCGTGCAGCAACCTCCGTCTCGTCGTCCGCATCGCGGCGCGACACGCCGACGAGCGCATGTCGCTCGCCGATCGCGTGCAGGAGGGAAACTTCGGCCTGCTCATCGCGGTGAGCCGCTTCGATCCCGAGCGTGGCTTCCGCTTCTCGACCTACGCGACGTGGTGGATTCGTTTCGCGATCACGCGCGCCCTGGTCAACCGCGGTCGCAGTGTCCGGATCCCCGCGCACCTGCACGCGATCTTCGGCAAGACGCGCCAAGCGGAGCAGTCGCTGCGTGCCGAGCTCGCGCACGACCCGACCGACGACGAGCTCGCTGCGGCGACCGGCATCCCGGTGGAGAAGCTGCTCGATGCCCGCGCCGCGATGGAGTCGCGCGTGGTCGGCCTCGACGACCCCGATCACGACGACGGCTATGGTCCCGCTGCGTTCGCCGCCGCGGTCACGCCCGACCACGACGCGGCGATCGACGACCGTCGCAACCTCGACATCGCGCAGGATGCGTTCGCGGCCCTCGACCCGATGGAGCGCGACATCATCGAGCGTCGCTTCGGCCTGCAGGGCACCGAGGTCAGCACCCTGAGCATCCTCGGTCAGCGGCATGCGTTGTCGCGCGAGCGCATTCGTCAGCTGCAGAACCAGGCGCTCGCGAAGCTGCGCCGTGTGGTCGAGTCGAGCCCGATCGGCGCGACGGCGTACGCCTGAGCGTCGCGGAGCCCGGAGTCGATGGAATCCAGGGTGCGGGGCGAGAGCTCCGCGCCCTTTTCTCGTGCCTTCGTGACGCGTGCGAACCACGCGCGAAAGGGCGCAGAGCCGCAGCCCCGCACCCTTCGCGCGTACCTTCGTGGGTTTGCGGTTTGCGACTAGCGGCGCATGAGGCCCGCGACGAGCGAGATCACCGCGCCCACCAGGAACACGAAGAACACGATCTTCGCGATGCCGGCGGCGCCGGCGGCGAGCCCACCGAAACCGAGAATGGCGGCGACGAGGGCGATGACAAACAGGGCGATGGCGGCTTGGAGCATGATTCGTTTTCCTCGTCGCTTGCTGCTTCAAGAGCCGTACCACCGTGCTCGCCCCGTATCCGCGCTGCTCGTGACGTGCGTACGCGGTACCAAAACCGCACGTGTGAGCGGCCTCGCCCGCGACGCGCTGACCCGCGCGGCGGTGCATCCGCCGAAGCCCCGAGAATCACGCGATTCGGCGATGCGAAGCGGCGCTTGCTTAGACGTGGTCCGACCAAGGAGCAACATCGTGAACTACTCGTTCAACAAGATTTCTCGTGATGACGTCCTCTCCGCGATCGGACTGCAGTCCCGTCGCACAGCCGCGGGCATGGTGCTGCCCGCCATCGGCCTGTTCGGCGTCGGTCTCGTCGTCGGTGCCGGCCTCGGCCTGTTGTTCGCGCCGAAGAGCGGTGCACAGACTCGCGAGGTGATCGGTCACGGCGTGAGCGACATGGCGCGTCGCGTGACGTCGCGGATCCGGCGCACGAAGGACGAGATGCTCGAGGGCGAGGATCTCGACGACCAGGAGCTCGAGATGGCACCGCGCGCAGAGACACCGCGAAACGGCGCGGCGCACCGCAGCGCTACGACCTCCACCACACCGCCGAAGGCTTGATCACATGAACACGCCCGACACCCAGACCGCGACCTCTTGGTTCAGCGCCGTATCGCGCGAGCGAATGTTCGCTCGGGTCGGCGTCGCCCACCGTCAGCTCGTGACGTTCGTCGAGAACAACCCCCTTGCAGCTGTGGGCGCAGCGACGGCCTTCGGCTTCGTGTTCGCCCGGATGCTGCGACGCTGATTCGCGAGGAACGCCCATGAACGACACCGACGAAACCCCCAAAGAAGAACGCGACGAGCCCGCGAACATCGACCTCGCCGAGGTCGCGAACGTCGCGCTCGATCGCATTGCCGAGCTCGCGATCACCCACCCGATGCGCACGCTCGCAATCGCAGCGGCTGTCGGCTACTCGCTCGGCCGCGGCGTACCCACGATCGCCGTTCGACTCGGGATGATCTTCGGCGCACGCATCATCACGAACGCGCTCGTGAGCGCGAGCCTCGAGCAGCTCGGCAGCTCGATGCGCGGAGAGACTGCGCCCGACGATGCCACCACGGCGACCGCCGATTCGCCGGGCAAGCCGGGTAAGCGTCGCGCGAACGGCCGCGCTGGCCGCCGCAACGGCGCGGCGACCAGCGCGAGCGCACACGACTGATCCGACAGCACAGCGTGCGGCAGAGCCCAGTCGAGTAGAAAGCGCACAGCATACTGAGCACGCTCGACTCGAATGGCGCCCTGCCGCTCCATCATCCCTCGCACTTCGACTATTGGCACACGCATTGAATGGCGTCCCCGCAGGAGTTCCCAACATGATTCAGCCCCGACACATCATCTTCGCCACTGCGATCGCGCTCGTCCCGGCCTGCGCAGGCAAGGCGCTGCCGCAGCAGCAGCTCATGGACACGCAGGCTTCGATCACTTCAGCCGAAGAGCTCGAAGGCGACGAAGACCCCGACGCAAAGCTGCATCTCCAGTTCGCCCGCGACCAGCTCACCGCGGCAAAGCGCATGATGGAGGACGGCGAAGACGAGGACGCGAATCGCATGCTCGACCGCGCCTCGGCCGACGCCGATCTCGCGCTGCTCCTCGCCCGCACCGAGAAGCTGCGTCAGGAGAGCCGTGAAGCGCAATCGGAGGTCGACGATCTGCAGGCGGGCAGCAAGACGTCCGCCAAGAGCTCGTCGACGACCGGCGCCATCGAGTAGACCCCCCACCCAATTCTTTCTCGAGGACAAGACCATGATTCGAATCACCATCCCCGCATTCATCGCCGCATCGATGCTCGTCGCATGCGCGCACGATCCATCCAAGGAGCTCGTCGCAGCTCGCAGCACCTACGAGGAGGCCGAGGACGGCCCGGCCGGCAACCTCGCGAAGGCCGAGGTGTACGAGGCGAAAAAGGCACTCACGAGGGCCGAGCGTGCGCACGACCGCAAGTCCGGCTCGTCTGAAGAGGTCGATCTGTCCTACGTCGCGCTGCGCAAGTCCGACTACGCGATCGCGAAGGCTCACTTCCTCCAGTACGAGAAGCAGACCGAGATGGCGAAGGCTGCCTATCTGACGACGCTCGCGTCGCAGAAGGATCGCGCCGAGAGCCAGCTCGAGACGACGCAGGGCCAGCTCGACGACAAGAGCAAGGCGCTCGCGGCCCAGGTCGCTGCGCGCCAGGCCCTCGAGAAGCAGCTCGCCAGCGCGATGGCGAGTCTCTCGGACATGGCGAAGATCAAGCAGGAGGATCAGAAAACCATCATCACGCTGAACGGCGCGGTGTTGTTCCGTTCGGACGACACCAAGCTCCTGCCGATCGCGCAGGAGAAGCTCGCGCAGGTCGCCGACGCCCTCAAGCAGTACGGTGACGAGTATTCGATCACCGTCGTCGGCCACACCGACTCGCGAGGCTCGGACGAGCACAATCGTCAGCTCTCGCAGGGCCGCGCTGACTCGGTGAAGAGCTATTTGTCGATAAAGGGTGTGACGAACCCGACGCTCAAGTCGACGGGCATGGGCGAAGGCCAGCCGATCTCGGACAACAAGAGCGCCGAGGGCCGCGCCAACAATCGTCGCGTGGAGATCATCGTCGACCGCCTCCAGACCGAGGCAAAATAGTCGTCTCTCTGATCGCCGAACTGTAGGGCGAATGCTGTGGCGGGCGCTCCTCCTGGATCGTCCGCCACGATTGTTTCGCGCTTCGATTCGAGGCGCAGATCCGCCGCGTTGACGAGGCCTCGTCCATTGCTATCCCTAACCCAGGAGCGAGTCCGATGTCCACCACAGTCACCGCAATCTTCAACACGCGACTCGATGCTGATCGCGCCGTGGACGACCTCGTGCAAGCCGGCTTCGCGCGCGACGCGATCAGCCTGCTCGTCGCCGAGTCGTCGCTCGGTCAGCACTTCAAGGTCGTCGAGGGCGACAAGGCTGCGGCCGGTGCAATCGGCGGCGGCGTCGTCGGTGGCGCGCTCGGTGGTCTTGCGGCCGGCCTGATCGCGATTGGCATCATCATCGCGCCGGGCCTCGGGCTCGTCGCCGCCGGTCCGCTACTCGCCGCGCTCGCGGGCCTCGGCGCCGGTGGAGCAGCCGGCGGTCTCGTCGGCGGCCTCGTCGGTCTCGGGATTCCCGAGCATCACGCAAAGGCGATGGACGAGAAGATCACGCGCGGCGGGATCCTGATCGCGGTCGGCACCAGCAACAAGGCCGAGCAGGACACCGCCGAGAACGCGCTCGCGCATGCGGGTGCGGTCGTCACCGCGTCGGCAGCGTAGTCAACGAAGCGATCAATCGAGGTACCAAAGCCATGCACGTCCGCCGTCATCGTCGTTCCTCCTTGGGTTGGGCACTCGTGCTCCTCGCTCCACTCGCCGTCGTCACCGCGTCTAGCGAGGCGCAGGCCAAGCCGCAAAAGCGCGGTGGTCAGGTCGAGGGCATGATCGGCGCCGCGAGCTGCATCCCCGGGCGCGCGCCGTGCCGGCAGGACCAAGCGGTGTTCTCCGGCGGCACCCGTCCGTCGTTCGCAGCGGGAGCCGTGCTCGCGTTTCGTCCGGTGAAGTTCTTCATGCTCGGTGCGATCTACCGCTTCGGTATGTTCAATCCCGTGTACGACGCCGACGACGGCGACGACTATCGCTGGGCGGCGCAGCACACGATCGGCTTTCTCATGCGCCCGATCCTGCCGCTCGGTCGCGTCGACCTCGGTGTGAACATCGCGCCCGGCTTCGGCAGGCAGGTGTTCAGGCTCGGGCGCGGCAGCGACCGCGACATCTCCCAAGGCTTCGCGATGCTGGTCGGCCCGAACGTCGACGTCTTCATCACCGACAACTTCTTCCTCGGCGCGGGTGTCGACTTCGTGTTCAACACGCAGAAGAAGGTCTGCTCGACCCGCGGCGACGCCACGGATTGCACGACTCGACCGATCCGCGACATCGCCCCGACCCACCAGGTGCTCTTCGGCCTGCGGCTCGGCGGCACGTTCGGCGGCGGCTAGGCCTAGCTTCCTAGCCGTACAGCGCCCAGCTCATCACGAGGTTGAGCACGATGCAGACCACCGCGCCGTGCACGATCGCGCGATTCGTCGCGACGCCGACGCCCTCCGCACCATCGCGCTTCGCCGCGCGGTAGCCGTGGAAGCAGGCGATGAGCGCGACGATCCAGCCGAACACGAGCCCCTTCATCACGCCGACGAGCAGGTCCTGCAGGCGGACGAACTGCCGGATCTGGCTCATGAACGTACCGCCGTCGAGCCCTAGCTGCCAGACCGCGCCGGCGTAGCTCGCACCGATGCCGATGACATCGGCGTAGCCGCACAACAGCGGCAGCGCGATCGTCACCGCCCACAGTCGCGGCGCGACGAGGTGGCGCATCGGATCGATCGACATCACCTCGAGCGCCTCGACCTGCTCGCTGATCTTCATGTTCGAAAGCGAAGCGGCGAGGCTCGCCCCGATGCGCGCACCGCAGACGACCGCCGCCATCACCGGATAGAGCTCGCGCACGCCACCGATGCCGGCGAACATGCCGAGGAAATCCTGGCCACCGAAGCGCTCGAACGTCGCGTACGACTGCACTGACAGGTTGAGCCCCGCGAACACCGTCAGCATCGTGAGCAGCGCGATGCTGCCGACTCCCGCCTGATAGGTCTGGCGAACCAGCGCGTCCATCGGCGGAAAATGGGTGAGCTGGGCGACCAGGGCCCGCTGCGCGAAGCGCAGGAACTCGAGCGCGACCCTCATAGCCCGGCCCCCAGCAACACCATGCTGACGATGTAGTCGACGAAGAGAATCAGCACGATGGTCTGCGTGACCGTGTCGTTCGCCGCCTGCCCGACCGCCTCGGCGCCGCCCTTCACCTTCATACCGAGGTAGCCGGCGAGCAACCCGACGCTCGTGCCGAACAACACGCACTTGCCCATACCGATCCACAGATCCGCCGGTGTGATCTGGGCGGTGAGATGCTCCATGAACGCGCCGTGATCGACGCCGCCGAGCGGCACGGCGAAGACCCAGCCGCTCGCGACGCCGAGGATGTTCGTGATTACGTTGAGCAGCGGCGTCACGATCGCGCAGGCGATAACGCCCGGCACCACGACGTAACGCATCGGGTCGACCGACATCACCGCGAGCGCGTCGATCTGGCCACGCACGCGCATCGTGCCGATACGCGCGGCGATCGACGAGCCCGCCTGCGCGGCGACCATCACCGACGCGAGCGCGGGGCTGTACTCGCGGAAGATCGCGGTGCCGAGCAGCGAGCTGAGCATGCGCTCGAGGCCGAACATGCGGAACAGCTCGAGGCCCTGCAGCGAGATCACGGCGCCGACCGGCGCGACCGCGAGGCCGACCGGGATGATGCAGCGCCCGACCAGGATCCACATGATGCGGATCGTCTCGGCGAAGTAGCGTGGGCTCGTCGCGGCGGTGCGCACCACGTCGCCGAAGAACGCCGCGATGGCACCGATCGTCGCGAATGGTTGCAACAGCCAGGTCATGCGACCCCGAGGAGGTCGAGACCCAATTGGACCGCGGGCTTGTCGGCCGGTCGCCACGACGGCCCATCGTCGACCGCCAACCGCAGCGGCAGCGCCGGATGGGCGAGTCGATCGACGCGCCAGCGAAGTGATGTGCGGGCCCGCGCCACCGGTCGCCTGCGGTTGTACCGGAATTCGATGCAGACCGGCTTGCCGGTGTCCGTGAGCGTGCCGTCCTCTTGCGTTGGGCGGACCATGGCGGGCCAGCACCGACGCCGACTCGCGACCGAGCGATCCGCGGCCTCAACCCGCCCCCCGAGCCGTCGATGGGATCGGCGATGGGTCTCGTGGCCGCAAAGGACGACGGCAACGCAGCGCTCGCGGTCGTCTGGGGCCTCGGCAGTGGTCGACGTGCACGTGCGCTGCTGCGCGAAGGTCTGCGCGTCGAGATCCTCGCGATCGACGTCGATCCGACGCGGCCCGAGCTCGCGCGAGTCATCGTCACGTCGTGCGAGCGCCTGCGAGACGCCCATGCGCAGGGCCGGCTCGCGGTACGCGTCGGCACGCCCGCCGCATTCGCGCAGCGCTGGCACGAGCTCGGTGCGCAGGCGGATCGCATCACCGTGCACGTCGATCTCTCCGCGCTCGCGGCGGTGCCACCGGCGGCACGCGACCTCGCGCGAGCGATCGAACGACTCCACGTCGAGAGGCTCGATCTGCATCGGTTCGCGGAGCAGATGCGCACGAACCTCGGCGACAACCTCGATGCGATCGCGAGCGCTGCGCCGCTGTCGGCGTGGACCAACGCCGCGCGCGGACGGCCGGCGTTCGTGCTCGCTGCCGGGCCGAGCGCGCGCGCTGCGATGCCGTGGCTCGCACGCGCGCGCGAGCTCGGACCGCTGGTCGCCGTCGACACCGCGCTGCCGCTGTGTCGAGAGCACGGCATCCCGATCGATTGCCTCGTCAGCGTCGACCCGCACGCGACCAGCCGCGTTCACCTCGCGCGCGGCACGGACGACGTGCACGCGCTCGCGTTCCAGCCGTACTGCGCCCCGTGTGTCGTCGACGCGTTCACCAATCGTCTGATCGCGGTGCCGAGCGGCGACAGGCTCTGCGATCGCGTCGCGCAGGAGATCGACGTGCCGAGCGTTCCGGTCGCCGGCACGGTGCTGCTCTTCGCGCTGCAGATCGCCGCGGTGCTCGGCTGCGATCCGATCGTCGTGATCGGGGCCGACTTCGCCCATGTCGGCGGCCTGACCCATGCGCGCGGCACCGCGACGGCACTTCCGGCCACGCAGACCGGGCGATGGATCGCCGACACTCGGGGCGCGCCGGTGCCGACGACGTCGTCTCTGCTGCGCTTCCTGGCCGAGGCCGAGCGCCACATCGCGGGCTCCCGTGCGAGACACTGGGCGATCGATGGTGGCGGGGCCCGCATCGCCGGGATGCGTACCGTCGACCCCAAGGCGATCGATCGATGGGTACGCCGGAACACAGGTCGCGGCGCCCAGCCCGACGCGCTGCCGGTTTCGCGCGCGGCGGACGAGCTAGGCATCGCCCGTCGGCGTGCGATCTGGCAGCGCCTGCTCGGCGAAGTTGACGCGGAGATGATCGGGCCTGCAACCTCGCCAAGGTGCGAGCGCTCGACCTGCGGTGCTGGATCGCTCTGACGACTGCGAGTGTCGCAGCCCTCGGCACGGTGTCTGGCTGTCGCTGGGGCGAAGCGCCGGCGCGAGCGGCGAGCGCTGCGGAACCCGTCGACACGCCGACTGCCGACCCGACCAAGGGCGCACTCGAGGTTGCGATGGTGCCCGTGCTCGGCACCGCGGCTGGGCGCGCGCGTGCGCGAGCCCAGCGCAGCGCGCTCGGTAGCGACGCCGGATTGTTCGAGGACGAGGCCGGCAAACCGCTGCCGTGGATCGCGGCGCAGATCGGTGAGATGCCGGCGGAGCCCGATCTCGAGGACGACCTGCTCGATGCGTTGCCCGGATCGTCGGGTCTCGGCGGCACCGCACCGACGGACGGTTCGGCGATCAACGGCAACATGCTCGGTCTGTTCGAGCCGATCGAGGGCACCGGCAATCCGCTCGCGCACTTCCACCGTGCACTGCGAGCGCTCGAGGGTGGACACGACGCCGACGGCAAGGTGCGCGTGCTGGTGTTCGGCGCCTCGCACACCGAGGCGGACATTTATCCGCAGTACGTACGCAGCTATCTGCAAGAGCGCTTCGGCGACGGCGGCCACGGCTTCGTCATGCCGGCGCAGCCGTGGCGCAGCTACTCCCATGTCGACGTCGCCGTGGAAGGGTTCGCGCACTGGCGTACCGACCACGCGCAGCGCAGCGACGACGAGCTCGGACGTTATGGCCTGCTCGGCGCGAGCGTGACCAGTCGCGACAAGCGAGCGGTCGGTAAGGTCGTGCAGCAAGCCGGCGTCGTCGCCGGTCGTTACGAGCTGTTCTATCTCGCGACGCCGCGCGGCGGCACCGTCGATCTCTACGCCGACGGCAAGCCGATCGGCAGCGTCGCGACCGCAGCGCGCAAGGTCGCCGCGGGCTACCACGCGTTCGAGCTGCCCCAGGGTGAGCACACGATCGAGCTGCGCATCCGCGGCGACGGCGAGGTCCGCCTGTTCGGTCTGACGGTCGAGCGTGACGACGACGGCATCGTCGTGGATACGCTCGGCATCAAGGGCACGCGCGCCGCCAATGCGCTCGAGTGGGATCCGGCGATCTGGGCGGACAACGTGCGGCGCCGCGCGCCGGATCTGTTCGTGATGGCCTTCGGCACGAACGAAGCGACCGACACCCAGCAACCGATCGCCGACTACGAGGCGCGACTGCACCGGGTGGTCGAGAGCTACCGCGACGCTGCCGGACCGGCGAGCTGCCTGTTGGTCGGACCCGGCGATTTCCCGCAGGTGCTGCCGGACGGCACCGTCTTGCCTCGCGCACGGGTCGGCGAGATCGTCGCCGCGCAAGCGCGGGTCGCAGTCGAGCACGGCTGCGGTTTCTGGGATCTGCGTGCGTTCATGGGTGGCGAGCTCGCGATGGCCCAGTGGGTCCGCTCGACGCCGCCGATGGCCTCGCCCGACTACATTCATCTCTCGCGTCGTGGCTACGTGCGCATGGGCATGGCGCTCGTCGACGCATTGATGGCCGATTACGACTACGATGACCCCTTGCACTCACGTTCGGAGGCGCCATGAATCGCGTGTGTTGTTCGCTGCTCGTGGTGGGCTCGTTGGCGGTCGCATGCGCCGGCAACCCCACCGAAGCCATGACACTCGGCTCGGCCACCGGCTCCGCCACTGGTTCGACGGATCCGAGCTCGCCGAGCGACCCAGCCACCGGCCCGAGCTCGGACGACGACACGCAGGGCTCGTCGGACACCGGTGATCCGTTCTCGGATTGCGGAAACGACATCATCGAGGGGATGGAGCAGTGCGACCTCGGCGACGACAACGGCAGCGGCGGACCGTGCCGTACCAACTGTCGCGTGAACGTCTGCGGCGATGGGTACGTCGGGCCTGGCGAGGGCTGCGACGACGGCAACGCGATCCCCGACGACGAGTGTACCGACTGCGCGGGCGTCTCGTGCGGCGACGGCGACGTCGATCGCGACGAGGGCGAAGAGTGTGACGACGAGAACCGCATCGACGGCGACGGTTGCTCGAACTGCCAGCTCCCGACCTGCGGTGACGGCCTGCTCGACAAGGCGGAAGAGTGCGAGTTCATGATGCCCGTCGAGCTCGAGTGCTCGGAGTTCAACATGATGTTCGACGCTGGCGAGCTCCAGTGCACGATGCGGTGCCAGTTCTCCACGACCGCGTGCAGTGACTGCGGCGACGGCATGGTCAGCGGCGCCGAGCAGTGCGACGGGCTCGATCTCGGCGGTGAGGACTGCGCGTCGAGCGGGTTCGCGATCGGCACGCTCGCGTGTGTGCCGAACGTCTGCTTGTTCGACACCAGTGGCTGCTCGTCGTGCGGCAACGGCGTGGTCGACGGGCTCGACGAGTGCGATGGGCCCGATCTCGATGGCGCGACGTGTCAGAGCCTCGGCCTTGATGGTGGCGAGCTGGGCTGCACCGCGTGCGCGTACGACTTCGGCAATTGCATGAGCTGCGGCAACGCCGTCGTCGACTTCGGCGAGGACTGCGACGGCGCGATGCTGCCGCAGACGCTGTGCTTGCAGCTGCCCGAGAACTACGACCAGGGCATGCTGTCGTGCTTCGGCTGCGCATACGGCACGGACGAGTGCTGCTTCGACGACATCGGCGATGCGTGCACAGGTGGCGACGACGACTGTTGCGACCCCCTGGACTGCGACCCGATCGACAACGTCTGCTGCACCGACGTCCTCGGGATGGCGTG
>Ga0163144_10001239_pt1 | contig 60152 bp, 52 predicted proteins | sample OliLak19BULKMAT1_FD_123175 | JGI IMG/M metagenome (GOLD analysis project Ga0163144, IMG submission 123175) | Freshwater microbial mat bacterial communities from Lake Vanda, McMurdo Dry Valleys, Antarctica - Oligotrophic Lake LV.19.BULKMAT1 | ecosystem: Environmental > Aquatic > Freshwater >...
ACAGCGCTTTCTCGCGTTTGGCGGGTGTCCGGCTCACCGCGATCACCTCAGCGCCGGCGCGGGAGGCAAGTTGGACGATGCCAAGCCCCACCGCGCCGATCCCGTATACCAGCACGACGTTCCCAGGTGAGACCCGGGCCAGGTTCATGGCGTGGATCCCTGTCGTGACGCTACCCCCTATCGGCGCCGCCGCCACGTCACGCACGTGGTCGGGAAGGGGGATGCAGTTGCCGGCCGGGACCTTGAGCGCGCTTGCAAATCCGCCATCCGAGATGAACCGTACTCTGCCTGCAGCGCCCCACACAGGTTCTCATCACCCACCAGACAGTGCCGACACCGTCCGCAGCCAACGTAGTAATAGACGATGACCCGATCCCCTTCTTCGACGTTGGTCACACCGGCTCCGACCTCCGCCACCCGGCCGACCACTTCGTGACCGAGCGTCACTGGCTGTACCCCCAGGTTGAGGAGGCCGGACAAGAAGTTCAGCTCCCTATGGCAGAGACCAGCTGCCTTGACCTCTACGACCACTTGGCCCGGTCCAGCCGTCGGAGCGGGAACTTCCTCTACCTTCAACGGCTGCTTGGGCCCATGGTAACGAACGGCGCGCATACTTGGGTCTGTCCCGATCGTAGTTGATAATCAGGTGATGCCTCTGGGGTGAGCGGTCAGCGTCAGCGCTCGAGTGGTGGATAGGGGCACCGAGCGCGCAGTGCAGCAAGGGGAGGGACTCGCGGGCGTGCGCTATGGTCGCGACCGGGCCGCCGGCGTGCCCACGCGGGGGGGGAGAACCAGCCGCCGGGGAGACCGCCGAACGCCCCCGCACCGCGGCCAGCTCCCCCGGACCGTCCACCAGCCCCTTGCGCGCCGCCTACAGCCGCACCACACTCACCCGACACCGATTACGTTTCCTATCCGGAGAGCTTTCGCGGGCACCGACGAGCACAAGTACATCCAAATGGCCGAGGACGCGATGGCACAATCAAAGATGATGGCTGGTCATTGAACATGTCCCTTGCCTCAATTCACAACTCTTCGTTCGTCCGCACTGCGGGACACTTGTGGCGTGAAGGAACCGAATCACAATTCCTTGATGCGATTCGTGACGGCAGTCTGCCACAGGACGCGTTTCAGCGGTGGCTGGCACAAGATTACCTGTTTGCGAAAGGCCTGACGACTTTCCAAGCGATCACCGCAGCGCGAGCCCCACGTTCGGCGCACAAGGTGCTAATCGCCGGGCTCGGTGCGATGGACGCCGAACTGGAATGGTTTGAACAACTGGCCAAGGAACGCTCGCTTGACCTGAACGTTGAACACCATCCAACCTGTCAACGTTATGTTGACTACCTGATCGCGTCGGCATACTCGCAACCGACCGAGGTTCTTTTAGCCATTCTTTTTGGTGTGGAAGTTGCCTACCTGTGTGGCTGGAGTGCTCTGGACGCATCTGGCCCATACGCCGAGTTCGTCGCTCGCTGGTCCAACGACAACTTTCTCGCCTACGTCCATCAGCTTCACGACTCCTGCATTTCCCACCCGCACGATTCGCAACAGGATCAGTTCAACGAGGTGCTTCGGCATGAACGCGACTTCTGGCAAATGACTTATGAGGGATAGATGTTGCATCAAAAGTTGTGGGACCAGAATGCCAAATGGGCGGCTGACTGCCTGAACCATCCTTTCGTGCGTGGCTTGGGCGACGGCACACTGGATACAGAAGCCTTCCGAAGCTACGTCGCTCAGGACGCATTCTTTTTGCAAGCGTTTGTCAGGGCTTATGCGTTGGCGTTGGCGAAGATCCAGAACATGGAACATGCTGAAGTATTCCATGGCCTCATCGGAGGCGTCTTGGACGAACTCAAGTTGCATGCCGGATATGCAAAAGAACTCGATATCAAGCTCGACACTGTCCGGCCCTTTCCAGTGACGTTGGCATACATCAATTTCTTGATGGCACGCGCTTGGCACTGTGAACTTGCCGAGATTCTCGCTGCGATGGTGCCCTGCATGAAGCTGTACCATCACATCGGGACATCGCTTCTGCCGCAACTTCACCCGACTCATCCTTACAAAGACTGGATTCACAGCTATTCCAGTTCTGCATTTGAGGTGCTTTGTCGGAAGCTTGAAGAACTCCTGGACCGAATCGCGACAGACACACCAGCAGTCCGAGATGCATATCGATACGCGATGCAGTGCGAAGTCGAGTTTTTCACAGCACCGTTGCAACAATCATGATTATCATCATTTTCGAGCGTGGGCAGTTTGCCGGCGGTGTGATGTTTCGAGTATTGGGTACACTGTTGGCAAGAAAGATTGCATCCATGCGCGAGGTGATATTCAGTTGCCCTGTACCCCAATTCGACGAGGCACTGTGGGTAGCGTAGATTTACTACCTAACGGAGGGTCGTCGGATGGAAACGCATCGACGGAAGGCGGATGGACGGCGGGTTTTCACCCCGCAGTTTAAGCAGGACCAAGTGGCACGGGTCGAGCGGAAGACCGGGCTACCTCGCGGTCGGACGGTTACCCCCCCCCGCGACGGTCCAGCGCGGTCAATCCCCGAGCCGCGCTGAGGGGAAGCTTACGAGGGCCTTGAATCGATAGCAGGGGCGGGACTCGTGGCGAAGCCCGAGGCCCAGATAGGTTTGCAGCGGAGCGAAAACCATAGCAGGGGCGGGACTCGAACCCGCGACCCCGGCATTATGAGTGCCGTGCTCTAACCAGCTGAGCTACCCTGCCGTGTACAGCCCACAAATCTACCGGCCCGGGCCCCCACGCTCAAGGCGGGCCGGAAACCACCGCCTCCCGCTGGATCCGGTACACGAACTCCCCTTCCCGGAGCATCCCCCATTGCTCCCGGGCCAGCCGCTCCTGGACCGCCGGATCGGTCAGGATCGCCTTGAGGTTCCGCTCCAGGGAATCGATCACGCGGGTAAGCACCACCACGCTGTCGCGCTCCTGGGTGGCGTCCCGCTTCAGCTTCCGGACATCCAGGATGCTGTACTCGCCACCCACCAGGCCAAAGATCAGCGCCAGCACCACCACGGCAAGCGCCAGCCAGCGCCCCGTGGTCACAGCGGGTACAGGTCCTTCCCCGGATAGTGGGCCAGCTCGCCCAGTTCCTCGGCGATCCGCAGCAATTGGTTGTACTTGGCCACCCGGTCGGTCCGGCTGGCGCTGCCGGTCTTGATCTGCCCTGCCCCGGTGGCCACCGCCAGGTCGGCAATGAAGGTGTCTTCAGTTTCCCCCGAACGATGGGAGATGACGACCCCGTAACGCGACCCCTTGGCCAGTTCAATGCACTGCAGCGTTTCGGAGAGGGTGCCGATCTGGTTCACCTTGATCAGGATGGCGTTGCCGGTGTCCTCCTCGATCCCGCGACCGAGCCGATCCACGTTGGTCACGAAGAGGTCGTCGCCCACCAGTTGGCAGCGCTCACCGAGCTTTTCGGTCAGTAGCGACCAGCCGGCCCAGTCGTTCTCATCCAACCCGTCCTCGATCGAGACGATCGGGTAGCGGTCGCACCAGGAGGTGTACAACTCCACCATCCCTGCGGCGTCCCGGCGGCTCTTGTCGCCCTTCTTGAAGACGTACTCGCTGCCGTCGTACAGTTCGCTCGCCGCCACATCCAGCGCAATCGCGAGGTCCTTTCCCGGCTCGTATCCCGCCGCCTGCATCGCCTCCATCAGGAGATCCAGCGCGGCCTCGTTGCTCGGCAGCATCGGCGCAAAGCCACCTTCGTCGCCCACCGCGGTGCTGAGCCCCATCCGGGTCAGCACCTTCTTCAAGGCATGGAAGGTCTCGATCCCCATCCTGAGGGCGTCCTCGAAGCTGTCGGCACCGATCGGGACGACCATGAATTCCTGGGCGTCGACGTTGTTGCTGGCGTGGGCGCCGCCATTCAGGATGTTCATCAACGGCACCGGCATGACCCTCGCCATCGGCCCGCCGAGATAGCGGTACAGGGGCAGCCCGGAGTTTTCCGCCGCCGCCCGCGCCACCGCGAGCGACACCGCGAGGATCGCATTGGCGCCGAGCTTGCCCTTGTTCGGCGTGCCATCGGCATCCATCATTTCGGCGTCGACCAGCAACTGCTCGGTGGCGTCGATCCCCTCCAGGCGCGGGCCGAGGACGTCGTTGACGTTGCGGACCGCCTCGAGCACCCCCTTGCCGCCGTAGCGCCCCGCGTCGCCATCCCGGAGTTCAGCCGCCTCGTGCTCGCCGGTCGAGGCTCCACTGGGCACCGCAGCCCTCCCTCGCGCACCGCTGGCCAGCACCACCTCGGCCTCCACGGTGGGGTTGCCACGGCTGTCGATGATTTCGCGGGCGTGTACTTCAATGATTGTGGACATGGGGGCGGGGAATGGGGAATGGGGAATAGGGAATGAGAACGGGTGTCGGGTGTCGGGTGTCGGGTGTCGGGTGTCGGGTGTCGGGTGTCGGGTGTCGGGTGTCGGGTGTCGGTCCGGAAGGTGGGCGGATTGGAGCAGTTGTCAATGGTTGCTCGGTGGATGGGAGCCGCCGCCACCTGGCACCCGAAACCCGGCACCCGCTATTCCGGTACCCCCATCCCCAACAGGGCCACCCGACACTCCTTGCTCAGCCGGTCCCGATCCTCGTAGCCCAGTCCGGTAGTCAGGATCGGCTGACCGATCCGGATCGTGATCGGCACCGGCTTGGGAGCAATGCTGCCCTTGGGCATGCTCTCGAAGGCACCGAGCACCGCCACCGGAACCACCGGGACCCCGGCCGCTATGGCCATGACGAACGGTCCCCGCTTCAGCGGCATCAACTTGCCATCGGTGCTCCGGGTCCCCTCGGCAAAGACGATTGCCGAAGTGCCGGCCCGGATGTCCTTCGAGGCGGCGTCGTAAGCGGCAAACGCCGAGCTGGGCTTCTGGCGATCGATCGGGATGTGGCCCGAGGTCACCATCGCCCTTCCGAAGACGGGGACTTTCTCAAGCTCGCGCTTATAGATGAAGCGCACGCTCCCGGGCAGCCGCGCCAGCAGGACCCAGATCTCGATATGCGAGACATGATTGGCCACGAAGACGTACGGCTGCCCCGGGATCAGCCGGTCCAGCCCTTCGAGGCTGGCCCGGACCCGGTTCCAGCGCAGCATCCCTTCGGCCCACCGCTGGTTGACCCGGTCGTAGATATCGCCGGGATGATGGCGCACCCCGCGCAGCGAGAGGAAGAACAGCCGCACCCCGACCCACACCGTCAGGACGGTCACGGAGACGACGAACCGCAGCGCCCGAATCACGTGAAGTGACTGAAACTGTCCAGAGTCACTGCGGTGCCGCCCAGCATCAACTGGGCGCCCTCCCCTTCCTCCACGGCGCCGATCCGCGTAAGCGCGACGCCGGTCTGGCTGGTCATCGCCGCCGCCTCGCGCTCCGTGAATATCGGGGACATCGCCGCCAGCAATTCATAGTCCTCACCGCCTCTCGCGGCCAGGAACACGGCGGCGTGAGGGTCGTCAAGCGGAATCGATGGATGCAGCGGGACTCGATCCAGCTCGACCCGCATCCTGAGCCCGGAGGAGGCTGCCAGGTGGGCCGCATCGCCGGCCAGGCCATCACTGAGGTCGATCATGGCCCTGGCACCCGCCTGGGCCAGCCATTGGCCGGCTGCGAGCCGGGGGTAGGGACGCGCAAAGGCCTCGCGGGCACGTGGATCTGGCTCCCGACCCTCCTGCCATGCCAACAGCGCCGCCCGCGCCCCGCCGAGCGCACCGGTTACCCAGAGCCCGTCACCGGCGCGGGCTCCACCCCGCCCCAGCCAGCGCCCGGTCGATCCCACCACGGTCACCGCCAACTGCAAGGTGGCCCCGGCGGACAGATCGCCGCCCAGCACTGGCGCTCCCACCGCCGACGCCGCGGCCCCGGCTCCGTCCATCAGGGCTACGACATCCTGCTCCGTCAGCCCGGATGGCGCGGTGAGAGCCACGAGGATCCCGGCGGGGTCGGCGCCTACCGCCGCCAGGTCGGACAGCGCCGCCGCCGCCGCCCGCCAGCCCACCTCCGTCAGCGTGAGCCAGTCGCGACGAAAATGGACCTCATCGACGCTGACATCGGTGCTGATCGCCAGGAACCCGCCGTCGATGGGCACCAGGGCGCAATCATCCCCCAGCTCCGCAGCACGCGGGCCGAGCATCGCGGCAATGGCGCGGATCCGATCAAATTCCGCCCCGGCGCCGAGTGCGCTCATGACCGCCTCGGCAGGGGAAGTTCATGGAGGATCGGGAATCTCCGCTGGCCCGCCGCGATGCGTTTCCGCTCCCATTCCCGCCAGAGATCGGGCAGGCTGGCGAGAAAGTCCATGGGACGCAGCGCCCTGGCACCAGTCCGCCTGGCGGCAAGGTCTGCAGCGCCGCCCAGCGCCTGGGCAGCCATCGCAGAGGCGTCGCGGGGCGGCAGCCCCTGGGCCAGGAATGCCCCGGCGAGGCCAGCCAGGCAATCGCCGCTTCCGCCGGTGGCCAGTCCGGGATTTCCGGCCGCAATGGTCAGGGTCACGCCAGTCCCGTCGGCCACGACGGTCGGCACCCCCTTGAGGAGCACCGTGACACCCGCCGCGGCGGCGGCGTCTGCCGCCGCACCCCACGGATCGACCGCGGCCACCGCAGCCTCGGCGGGAAAGAGCGCGCGAAACTCTCCGAGGTGGGGGGTCAACAAGACCCGACGTCCCAGGCAGGCATCGCGCAGGTCGGCAATCCGGCCCTGGAATGCCATCAATCCATCGGCATCAACGACCACGGCGTCACTGGCGCGGAGTGCCGCCAGGACCAGGTCGGCGCGGTCGGGCGCCCGGCCCAGCCCGGGACCGATGACGACCGCATCGGCGCGAGCGAGCAGCGCCTGGACCTGGGCGGTCAACGGCGCCCCGAACTCCTGTGGGGCAAGCTGGAGGTCGGGCTCTGCGGTGGCCAAGACGGCGGCACTCGTGGCGGGCGCAACGACGTGCACCAGGCCGGCGCCCGCCGCGAAGGCAGCCCGGGCGGCAAGTCGGGCCGCACCAGTCATCCCCGTATCACCGCCAACGACCACGACACGGCCCCGGGTCCCTTTGTGGGCGTTGGTGGGAAAGGGTGGCATCAGGTGGACCAGGGAGTCCACCGTAGCGAGGGTGGGCCACCCCGGGTCCCGGGCCGTCAGACCGATATCGGCCAGCACCAGATCGCCGCATTCGTCGCGCGAGAGGAGATGGCCGCGGCGATAGCCGCCGAAGGTGATCGTCATCGCCGCCCGGAGGGATTCGTGGCATACCCCGTCGCCAAGATCCAGGCCGGTGGGGCCGTCCACCGCTACGATCGGCAAGTCCAGGTCCTCGATGCGATGCATGATGCCCCGGACCGGACCCCGTGGCGCGCCCCGTGCGCCGGTGCCGAGCAGCGCATCCACCAGGACTCCCGCGGCGGGCCAGGGACCATCCCCGGCCACCTCCCGCACCCCCTCGGCGCGCGCCAGCGCCGCGACCGCCGCATTCAATGGAGTGGGATCACCACCGACCGGGGCGACCCAGCACGGAATGCCCATGGCGTGGAGCGCCCGGGCCATGACCCAGCCGTCGCCGCCGTTGCTGCCGTTCCCGGTGGCGATGAGCACACCTTGCCGGCAGGCGGGACCGAACCGATCAAGCAGGATGGAGGCGGCCGCCCGACCCGCCGTCTCCATCAACACCCGGGTGGGGATGCCAGCGGCTTCGCTGGCCGAATCCCACTGGTTGGCCTGCGCTGGTGTGATGACGGGGATTGGAGGCATGAGAGGGACGCGGGAATGGGGAATGGAGAACAGGGAACGGGGGTGTGATGTGGGGGTGGTATCACCGCGGCGCCCTGCCCCCGCTGCCCTAGTCCCTATTCCCCGTTCCCCATTCCCCGCTCATTTGGTGGACTGCCCGATGGTCCGCCCGAAGCTGATTTCCCCGTTGTCGATCCGGAGATTGAACCCGCACTCGGGGTTGGTGCACACCCACGCCTTGTAGGTGATCGGTGCCCCGTCCCGGCCATAGTCCGACAGGGGAATCAGGGTGCCTCCGTCACACTTCTGGCACTGCGGCCACTCCATCCGCTCTGTCATCCGCAACCACTCCTTCCCGGCGTCCGCCGCCGCGTCAACATTGCCCGGGCTCGCCCGACCAGACATGCGCCTCGCCAAAGGCATCGGCAAAGTCATACCGGCCGGCAAAATCCTCCTCCCGATCCCCGGGCTGGGTCACGAGGAGGCCTACTTCCACCAGGGTGAACACGATCCGTCCGAAGTCATCGGTGCGGTGCACACCCCAATGTTCCAGCACCGTGCGCGACATCGGGCCAAACTGCTCGATGGCAAAGTCACGGCAGCACCAGGACAGCTCGTCCCCGGATACATGGCGGCGGGTGTCGAGCCTGGACTGGAGATACTCGATGCTGGCCAGGATGAACAGATAGGCCCGCTCGTGGTACCGGTCGCCCCGGGCCCGGATGCGCTCCATGACCTCGGGGGCGAACTGCAGCTCGTTCATGCGCCGTACAGCGGGAAGGCGTCGGCCAGGGCCCGCACATCGCCCTTGACCTTCTGGCGTTCGCCGTCGGATCCCGCCGACAGCGCCCGATCGACCAGTTCGGCAATCCGGTCCATTTCCATCAGGCCCATGCCGCGGGTGGTCAGCGCCGGGGTCCCCAGGCGAATGCCGCTGGTGACGAACGGGGACTCCGGGTCGTCCGGGATGGTGTTCTTGTTGACCGTGATGTCCACCTGCCCCAGCAGCGCTTCGGCCACCTTGCCGGTGAGCTTCTTGGGGCGCAGGTCCACCAGCATCAGGTGGGTGTCGGTGCCGCCCGAGACGATGGCGAAGCCGCGCTCGGTCAGCCCCTGCGCCAGGCGCTTGGCGTTGGCCACCACACGGTGGGCGTAGGAGCGGAAGTCCGGGGTGAGTGCTTCGCCGAAGGCCACGGCCTTGGCCGCGATGCTGTGCTCGAGCGGGCCACCCTGGGTACCTGGGAAGACCGAGCGGTCGATCGCCTTGGCCAGGTCGGCAGTGCAGAGGATCAGGCCACCGCGCGGACCGCGGAGGGTCTTGTGCGTCGTGGTGGTGACGATATGGGCATGGGGAACCGGCGAGGGATGCACCCCACCCGCCACCAGTCCCGCAAAATGGGACATGTCCACCAGAAGAGTGGCCCCCACTTCATCGGCGATGCTCCGGAACGCCGGGAAGTCGATGATCCGGGCGTAGGCGCTGCCGCCGCAAACAATCAGTCCCGGCCGGTCGGCCCGGGCCTGGTCGCGGACCTGGTCGTACTCGATCCGGCCGGTGGCCGGGTTGACCCCGTAGTGGGTCGCCTTCCAGATGCTGCCGCTGTGGTTGACGCTGTGTCCGTGCGACAGATGCCCGCCGTGCGGAAGGGACATGCCGAGCAGCAGCCCCCCGGGCGGCAGGACGGCCATGAAGGCGGCAAAATTCGCCTGGGCCCCGGCATGGGGCTGCACGTTGGCATGGTCGGCGCCGAAGAGCTGCAGCGCCCGCGCGATGGCGAGCCGTTCGACCTCGTCGACCACCTCGCAGCCACCATAGTACCGCTTGCCGGGATACCCCTCGGCGTACTTGTTCGTCAACGGGGTGCCGATGGCGTCGATCACCGCGCGCGAGGCGAAGTTTTCGCTGGCAATCAGCTCAAGTCCGTGACGCTGCCGCAGCAGCTCCCGGTTGACCAGGTTGGCAATCGCCGGGTCTGCATCGCGCAGGGGGGCATTGTGCCGCAGCGTCACACTTCCTCCGTTTCAATCTTGGCAATCCGGCGGTCGTGGCGACCACCGGCGTAGGGGGTGTCCAGCCAGGTCTTCAGGATCTCGATCCCCTCCGCCTCGCTCAGGCAGCGCGCCGGGAGAACCAGGATGTTGGCGTCGTTGTGCTCGCGCGCCAGGCGGGCCACCTCGGGGGTCCACACCACCGCGGCCCGCACGCCGTGGTGGCGATTGGCCGCGTACGACATCCCCAGTCCGGTGCCACAGAGCAGCACCCCGCGGCGCGCGGCGCCGCTGGAAACCTGCTCGGCCACCGGGTGGGCGTAATCCGCGTAATCGGAGGACTCGGCGCTGTGGGTGCCGATATCCTCTGGCGCGTAGCCCAGCTCACGCAGCGTCTCCACCAGCCGGTCCTTGAGCTCCAGGCCGGCGTGGTCCGATCCAATCGGGATTGTTTCAGCCATGGGTTCCAATCTACGGACCTTGCGGTCCGGCGTCTATGCGATCCAGAGTTTCCGAAGCGGGGCGATCGAGGCGATCCGCTCCTCGGCAAGGCGATCCGCTGCCAGATAGGTGGGAATCCCCTGCTCCGCCGCGATGGCGAAGACTCGCAGCGTGGTGTCATAGATATCGCCCGCCTTTCGGCGCGACCGTTCCGCGCTCCAGCCCTCGAGTTCCCCGTACACGTTGATCAGCCCGCCGCCGTTGACCACGTAGTCCGGGGCGTAGGTCAGGCCCTGATCCTCGAGGGCGTTGCCGTGCCGCTCCTCGGCGAGCTGGTTGTTGGCACCTCCCGCCACGATCTCCACCTTGAGGCGCTTGAGCGTCTCATCGTTGATGGTCGCGCCGAGGGCGTTGGGGGAATAGATATCGGCCTTCTGGTCGTAGATCACCTCCGGGGCCACCGCCATCGCCCCGGTCAGCTCCGCGATCCGGGCCACCTTGGCGGCATCGATGTCCGTCACGATCAGCCGGGCGCCTTCCTGGTGCAGCATGCCACAGAGGTGGGACGCGACATTGCCACACCCCTGGACCGCCACCGTCTTCCCGGTCAGGCTGTCGGAGCCCCAGCGCACCTTGGCCGCCGCCTTCATGCCCATGTACACCCCATGGGCCGTGACCGGGGAAGGATCTCCGGACCGGCCATGCAGTCCAGCCACATGCTCCGTCTCCGAGTGGATGTGTTCCATGTCGGCCGGGCTGGTGCCGACATCCTCCGCGGTGACGTAGCGCCCGCCGAGCGATTCCACGAACCGGCCATGGGCCCGGAACAGCGCCTCGCGATCGGTGCGCTTGTTGTCGCCGATGATGACCGCCTTGCCGCCGCCCAGGTTCACCCCTGCCACCGCGGCCTTGTAGGTCATGCCGCGGGCCAGCCGGAGGGCGTCGGTGATGGCGGCCTCGGTGGTGGCATACTCCCAGAACCGGGTCCCGCCCAGGGCGGGGCCCAGCGTCGTGTCGTGGATGGCGATGATCCCGAAGTACCCGGAGGACGGGTCCGACGAGATGACCAGTTGTTCGTGGTGGTACTGGGTCATTGCCTGCTTGAGGTCCATGGGTGGTGTCCCTGTATGGTGATGTGTCAGTTCTAATGGGACGGGAAATAGGGAATGGGGAATGGGGAATCGGCTTTCGTGGCTGAGACCCCCGGCTTTACCGCGGCCTCGGCTCCCAGCGACCCCCCAGACGGTGTCCCGCATTCCCTATTCCTATTCCCCGTACTGATAAAACCCCTGCCCACTCTTCCGGCCCAGGTGGCCCGCGGCCACCATCCGGCGCAGCAGGGGGCAGGGACGGTACTTGGGGTCGCCGAGGCCGTGGTGCATCACTTCGAGAATGGCCAGGCAGACATCGAGGCCGATGAAATCGGCCAGCGCCAGCGGCCCCATCGGGTGTGCCATGCCGAGCTTCATCACAGTGTCGACCGCCTCGGGGGTGGCCACGCCTTCCATCACGGTGTAGACCGCCTCGTTGATCATCGGCATCAAGATCCGATTCGCCACGAATCCCGGATAGTCGTTCACTTCGACCGGAGTCTTCCCGAGCGCGGTGGCGATCGCCAACGTCGCCTGGGTCGTGGCATCGCTGGTGGCATGGCCGCGAATGACCTCAACCAGTTTCATGACCGGCACCGGATTCATGAAATGCATCCCGATCACCTGCGCTGGCCGCTTGGTGCGCGCCGCGATTGCGGTGATCGAGATGGAGCTGGTGTTGGTGGCGAGGATGGCGGTGGGATCGGCGGCAGTGTCGAGGGTCTCGAAGATCTTGAACTTGAGGGCGGGGTTCTCGGTAGCCGCCTCGACCACCAGTTCCGCGCCCGCGACGGCCTCCAGCGCGGTCGCGGTGGCCACCAGGGCCAGGATCCGTGCCGGCGCATCCTCCGCGAGGGTTCCCTTCTTGACCTGGCGATCCAGGTTGGCCCGGATCGTTGCCAGGCCTTTTTCCAGGGCCGCCGGGGCCACGTCCACCAGGGTCACTCCCCAATTGTGCTGGGCAAAGACATGGGCAATGCCATTGCCCATCGTGCCCGCGCCAATCACTGCCACCCTCTTCATGCCTGTCTCCCCTGCTGGACTCGGCGCACCACCAGGGTGGTCATCGCCAGAAAAATGAGTGTCGCCAGGATACCGCCTTCAGGTCCAAACGCTCCGCCGGTCAGCCAATCAGGTCCGCCCGGGGCGTAGTCGAGCCAGGGCATGTTCAAGGGGACCCCGCTGACTGGAGCCGCCAGCGCCGCCAGGCCGAGATTCCAGCCCAGGTGGGCACCCGTCGCGGTCCACAGCCCGCCCGGAAGATAGAAGCATGCGCTCAGGAACACCCCCGCAAGCGTGATATTGGCGAGGGCCAGCCACGTCACCCCAGGGTTGAGCAGGTGCGCTGACCCAAACAGTGTGGCAAGGAGGATGGCGGCGCGCCACTTCCCGATCACTCCTGCCAGCAGGACCAGCGGGACCCCACGGAACACCACTTCCTCGGCCAGCGCGGCCGGCAGGAGGACCGCACCCGTCCTGGTGGCGGTCCAGAGCCAGTCGAGCTGGCTGCCCCCGTCGAGGCTCCAGAAGGCTCCCCCCGCGATCACACCCGCCCCGAGCGCCACGAATGCCGGTGCGGCCCCGAGCCCAACACCCAGGAGGAGCGAAGGCCAGCCAACGCCGGCCGGTGCCCACCGAAGCTCTTTCCGGCCCAATCCCGCCCCGCGAATGCCGATAGCCCAGGTGGCTGCGCCGAACGCCAGGAGCATCGCCACCGACTGGAACAGCGCATCGGAAAGCGTGCTGCTGACGGGAGAGCCCAGCAGGTCGAGCGCCATGTAGGCCGCGACCGACAGGACCGTCCCGGACGCGAGAAAGGCGACCGTCCAGCCGATCGCCTTTGTCGGGTTGACCGGCGACGGCACCGCCGGGGCAGTCAACGGCCAGCGCGGAGCCGGGGCGCCAGGAGCAGGACCACGGAGGCAGCGAGGCCGATCTTGAGGAGATCGCCGGTCAGGAACGGGACGAAGCCGGCGTCCCAGGCGAAGCCGGCGTCGCCACCGAGGATGGCGAGCCACGCGGCACCCCCAGCGTGGATCACCACCATGGCACCGATCATGGCGGGGACCATGGCTCGCAGCCGCTGCACTCCGCCCAGGGCGGCAACCCACGCAGCAATCGGGAAGGCCAGGAGATAGCCGCCCGTGGGTCCAAAGAGGTGGGCAGCCCCGCCCCGTCCCATCGAGAAGACCGGCAGGCCGGCCACGCCGACCGCCAGATAGGTGACCAGTGCCGCCAAGCCCATGCGGGTGCCGAGCAGGGCACCAATGGCAAGGACCGCCACTGGCTGGAGGGTCATCGGCACCGGCGTGACCGGCAGCGGTACCGCCACCTGGGCCGAGACCGCCATGACGGCAACGGCAATCGCCAGGCGAACGGCGACGGTGGCCGCACGCAGCTGGGCGGTGGGGAGACCGGCAGTCCCGTGTTGTCCATGATGCATGTCAGAGTGCCTCGACCGAGAGGGCAACGGCATTGCCGCCACCGAGACAGAGTGTCGCGAGGCCCGTGGCGGCCCCGCGGTCCTGCATGGCATACAATAGGGTGGTCAGCACCCGGGCACCACTGCATCCGATCGGATGTCCCAGCGCCACGGCGCCGCCGTGGACATTGACCCGGTCCCAGTCCCAACCCAGGGCGCGGCCGTCGGCGAGCGCCTGAACCGAGAAGGCTTCGTTCGCCTCGATCAGCCCGTAGTCCCCGATCGCGGTGCCGGCCCTGGCCATCAGGTTCTGGACCGCGAGGATCGGCGCAAAGAAGAGGTCCTTCGGCTCGCCGCCGCCGGTGGCGTACCCGGTGACCTTGGCCAGCGGCGTCAAGCCATGGGCCCGGGCAAAGGCGAGCGAAGCCACCACCAGGGCGCTGGCCCCGTCATTGACGCTCGGCGCGTTGCCCGCCGTCACCGTGCCGTCCTTCTGGAACACCGGACGCAGCTTGGCCAGCGCCTCGATGGTGGTGTCCTTCCGCGGCCCTTCGTCGGTATCGACTGTGGTGGTCCCGGCCCGGGTCTTGACCTCGACCGGGACGATCTCTGCCTTGAACTTGCCGCCCTCGATGGCGGCCACAGCCTTGCGATGGGAATGGAACGCGAACTCGTCCTGGTCCTGCCGCGACACCCCGGCCTTCTCGGCGGTGTACTCGGCGTAGGCCCCCATGTGGACATTGCCAAAGGAGTCCCACAGCCCGTCATGGACCATGCCGTCCTTCATTTCGCTGTTGCCCATCTTGATGCCGCTCCGCATCCCATACACATAGTGGGGCGAGGCACTCATCGCTTCCATGCCGCCCGCCACGACACACTGGGCATCGCCGGCCTTGATGGCCTGGGAGGCGAGCATCACCGCCTTGAGTCCGGAGCCGCAGACCTTGTTGATGGTCAGTGCGGGAATCGATCCGGGCAGACCGGCTTGAATCATCGCCTGCCGGCCGGTGGCCTGCCCCGCCCCGCCCTGGAGTACATGCCCCATGATGACGTCATCGATGGCCGCCAGATCCACGCCCGACCGCCGCACCGCCTCGCGAATCGCGATCGCGCCCAACTGGGGCGCGGAGAAGCTGGAGAGTCCGCCGAGATACTTGCCAACCGGGGTCCGAGTGGCGGAGAGGAGGACTGGGGTGGTGGAGTCGGGCAATTGAGAAGCTCGGGAATGGGGAATGGGGAATCGGGAATGAGGAACCAGACTCACCCCGTCAAAGGGGTACGCGCCTCAAGAGTTCAAATATAAGCTACCCACATCGCTCGACCTTCCCCCACCACTTCCCATTCCCCATTCCCTATCCCCAATTCCCCGCTGTCACGGCACCAACGCCCGCTCCTGCACTTCCCGACAGACCTGATCCAGGAACTGCTGCACCGGCATGACTTCCTGCTTGTTGCCGGCGCCCCGCACCCGGAGGGCCAGACTGTCGGCGTCGGCCTCTCGCTGCCCGATGATCGCCATGTAGGGCACCCTGTGCACCTCGGCATCGCGGATCCGGTAGTTCAGCGTGTCGTTGCCGTCATCCAGCACCGAACGGATCCCGGCATCGAGCAGCCGCTCGTGCACCGCGCGCGCGGCGTCGGCCTGGGCGTCGGAAATCGGCAGCACGCGCACCTGCTCCGGCGAGAGCCAGACCGGGAACGCCCCGGCAAAGTGCTCGATCAGGATGGCAATGAACCGCTCGAACGAGCCGTTGACCGCCCGGTGAATGACGACCGGCCGGTGGTCGGTGTTGTCCTCTCCCACATAGCTCAGGTCGAACCGGTCGGGCGCGGCATAGTCGAGCTGAATGGTGCCCAGCTGCCAGGTCCGCCCGATCGAGTCGGCCACGTCGAAATCGATCTTGGGGCCGTAGAAGGCGCCATCGCCGGGCTTGAGCTCGTAGGGCAGCCCGGTGGCTTCCAGAGCCGCCCGCAGCGCCGCCTCGGCGCGGTCCCACATGGCGTCCTCACCGATCCGCTGCTCGGGACGGGTGGCAAACTTGAGCGTAGCGGTCAGCCCGAAGGTGTTGTAATAGCCGAGGATGAAATCCACCAGCCGCTTCACCTCGTCGGCAATCTGGGATTCCAGCAGGTAGATGTGGCAGTCGTCCTGGCTGAATTGCCGCACCCGTGTCAAGCCCGAAAGGGCGCCGCTCACCTCATTGCGATGGAGCACGTCGTAGGTGCTGTAGCGAATCGGCAGCTCGCGGTACGAGTGCTTCTTTGCGGCGTAGAGCAGGTGGTGGGACGGGCAGTTCATCGGCTTGAGCGACATGTCGTGCTCGCCCGACTCGTTGTCGAGCACCATGAACATGTTGTCGCGATACTTGCCCCAGTGCCCCGACAGCTCCCACAGCCCCTTGTTGTACAGCAGCGGGGTGCGGATCTCCTGGTACCCGCGGCGCTGCAGCTCGCGCATGTAGTCGTTGAGGGCGTTGTAGATCGTAGTGCCGCGGTCGGTCCAGAACGGCGCGCCCGGGGCCCACTGGTGGAACATGAACAGGTCCAGTTCCCGCCCCACCCGGCGGTGATCCCGCTTGCGGGCTTCCTCGAGGCGGTGGGTGTAGGCAGCCAGGTCCTCCTTCTTGAACCAGGCGGTGCCATAGATCCGCTGCAGCATCTGGCGCCGCGAGTCGCCGCGCCAGTAGGCCCCGGCGGTCGTCAGCAGCTTGAAGTGCCTGAGGCGGCCGGTGCTGGGGACGTGGGGCCCGCGACAGAGGTCCACGAACGGCCCGTCGGTATAGACCGTGATGGTGTCGTCGTCGCCGAGCTCGCTGATCCGCTCCAGCTTGAGCGGGTCGTCGGCAAAGCGGTGATTGGCCTGGTCCCGATCGACGACCTCGCGGACGAACGGATGGTCGGCCGCCACCACCGCCTGCATCCGGGCCTCGATCTGCTCCAGGTCCTCGGGGGTGAAGGGCCGCGGCACCTCGAAATCGTAGTAGAAGCCATCCTCGATCGACGGACCGAACCCGATGGCCGCCTGCGGGAACAATTCCCGGACCGCCGTGGCCAGGATGTGCGCGGCGGAGTGCCGCAGCAGGTCCAGGGCCTCGGGGTCGCGGTCGGTGACGATCGCCACCACCGCGTCGGACCCGAACGGACGATCCAGGTCCTGGAGGACACCATCGGCCGTGACGGCCAAGGCGGCGCGCGCCAGCCCCGGCCCGATGGCGGCGGCCAGGTCGCGGCCGGTGCTTCCCTCCGGCAATTCCCGGACACTGCCATCGGGCAGCGTCAGTCGGAGGGCACTCATGGCTGCAACTCCATCTCGATCGGGGTGGCCACCGGGTCCACGTCGGGCCCGTACCAGAGGAACAGGACCAGGCCAGCCCCCACCAGGAGGGCCAGGAGGAGCCAGCGAATCAGGTTGGAACGGGCGAGAGCTGCGGGTGTAGGAGGCATCTTCGGCAACCTGTGCATTTCCGGGTGCGGACGGCCTGCGCGGCGAGCCGTCGGGTGATTAAGTTAACGTCATGCGATGGGGTTCTGCACGTCTTGCCGCGCGCCTTGCCAGGCCTCGCGATAGTGGGTCCACTCCGATGTGGGCGATCACCGGCTTCGTCGTGGGCGCCGCCACCGGATGGCTGCTCGGGGAAATGACCGGCGGAGTCTCCCGCGCCAGGGTCTCCAGCTACCTCACCGCCCGGAAGCAGCCCCGTCCCGAGCCGCAACAAGCGTCGGCACCACGGACCCGGATCCAGGCGGCACTCGAAGCTGACGCTGAACTCGGCGGGCTGAGCCTGACTCTGGTCCCCGCCGGACGGGCCGCCATCGAGCTGCATGGCTGGGTGCCTTCCCGGCGGGTTCGGTCCCGGGCCACCCGGCTCGCCGCCGTGGCGGCAGCTCCAGTTCGCCTGGTGGATTGCCTTCTGGTGCGCGGCGAGGACGACCGTCCCGCAGCCGAACCCACACCGACGGCCGGCTCGCTTCAATCGGCATGACCTCAGCCCTGCCACCGCAATTTGATCCTCGATCGCTCGAGGCCAAGCTCTACGCCTGGTGGGCCGACCAGGGGCAGTTCGCCCCTGCCGCCGAGGGCGACCCGTACGTCATCATGCTCCCGCCACCCAATGTCACGGCCCAGCTGCACATGGGGCACGGACTCAATCAGGCCATCCAGGACACCCTGGCCCGGTTCGAGCGGATGCGCGGCCGCGCCACCCTCTGGCTCCCTGGCACTGACCACGCCGGCATCGCCACCCAGAACATGGTGGAGAAGTTGGTGGCAAAGGAGGGCAAGACCCGATTCGACCTGGGGCGCGAGGCCTTCGAGCGCCGGGTCTGGGACTATGTCGGCGAGACCGGGGCCACGATTCTGGAACAGATCCGGGCCATCGGATCGAGCTGCGACTGGAGCCGCACCTATTTCACCCTCGATCCCGATCTCTCCCGGGCGGTGCGTGAGGTCTTTGTTCGCCTGTTCGAAAAGGGGCTGATCTATCGCGGCAAGTACATCATCAACTGGTGTCCGCGGTGCCTGACGGCGCTCTCCAACGAGGAGGCCGAGAAGGTCGAGACCGATGGCCGGATCTGGAAGCTGCGCTATCCGATCGAAGGTGGCGGTACCATCCCCGTCGCGACCACCCGCCCCGAGACGATCCTCGGCGACAGCGGAATTGCCGTCCACCCGGACGATCCGCGCTACGCCGGCCTGATCGGCCGGATGGTGCGGGTCCCGGTGGCCGATCGCCTGGTGCCAATCGTCGCCGACGAGGCCGTCGACCCGGAATTCGGATCGGGCGCCGTCAAGGTCACCCCGGCACACGATCCCACCGACTTCGAGATCGGCCGGCGCCACCAGCTCGAGGCGATCGATGTGATGGCCGACGACGCCACGATGGCGGGCCCGGTCCCGGCGCGGTTCCAGGGGCTGGACCGCTTCGTGGCGCGGAAGCAGATCGTGGCCGAGTTCGAAGCACTTGGCCTGGTGGAGGGGGTGGACAACCACCACCATGCCGTGGGCCATTGCTACCGCTGTGACACCGTCGTGGAACCGCGCCTCTCCGACCAGTGGTTTGTCCGGATGGCACCGCTGGCCAAGCCGGCCCTGGCCGCCTACCGGGATGGACGCCTCAAGTTCATTCCCGAGCGCCGGGGCGAGGAGTACGCTCAGTGGATGGAGGGGATCCGGGACTGGTGCATTTCGCGCCAGCTCTGGTGGGGCCATCGGATCCCGGTCTGGTACTGCGAGGCGCCGGGTTGCGGGGCCATTTCCGCCAGCCGCACCGACCTGACCGCCTGCGCCACCTGCGGCGGCCCCGCACGGCAGGACGATGACGTGCTCGACACCTGGTTCTCCTCCTGGCTGGTGCCCTTCAGCAGCCTGGGATGGCCCGACCAGACCCCGGACCTGGCACGCTATTACCCCGGTGACGTCCTGGTCACCGCCCCCGAGATCCTGTTCTTCTGGGTGGCCCGGATGGTCATGGCCGGCTGTGAGTTCATGGGTGACATCCCATTCCACACGGTGTACCTCCACGGCACGGTCCGCGACACCCAGCACCGCAAGATGTCCAAGTCCCTCGGCAACGGGATCGACCCGCTCGATGTGGTCGGGGCGTACGGCGCGGACGCGTTGCGCTACACCGTCATCGCGGGGACGGCGGTCGGCACCGACCTGATTCTGGACCACGAGGACATCGAGGGCTCTTTTGCCCCCGGCCGGAACTTTGCCAACAAGCTCTGGAACGCGGGGCGTTTCATCCTGGGCAGCCTGACCGAGGTCCCCCGACCGCTGGCGGGCACCCACCCGAACGTGGTAAGGCGCGAGGAGCTGGGCCTGGCCGACCGCTGGATCATCGCCCGTTGCGATCACGCCGTCCGGGAAGCGACCGCCGCCTACCAGAAGTTCCGCCTCAATGACGCCGCAACCGCAACCTATCACTTCCTGTGGAGTGAGCTGGCCGACTGGTACATCGAGCAGGTCAAGCCGCGCCTCTCTGGCGACCAGCCCGGCGGCGATGTGGCCCGGGCAGTCCTCGCCGCCACCTTCGATGTGGCGCTCCGGCTGCTGCACCCGATCATGCCGTTCATCACCGAGACGTTGTGGCGGCGCTTCCCTGGCCGGGCCGCCCACGCCTCGTTGGTCACCGCCCCGTGGCCGCTTCCGGATCATCGGGCTATCGACGCCACCGCGTTGCGAGAGTTCGCGGCCCTGCAATCGCTCTGCGGTGCGGTGCGCTCCATCCGGTCCGAATACGGTGTGCAACCCGGCGCCACCGTTTCCGTGACGCTCGGCAATGTGGGCCAGAGCCTGCGTGCGGCACTCCGGGTGGAGGAGGGGACAGTCCGGCGGCTGGCCCGGGTCTCGACCCTGACCATCGAGGACCAGATCGTCGCGGCGGCGGAAGGCGGAGGCCATGCCGTCCTCGACGATGGAACGTCCGTGACGGTGCCACTTGGAGACCTGGTGGATGTGGCGCGCGAGTGTCGTCGGCTGGGCGAGGAACTCACCCGCCTGACGGCCCAGGTGGAGTCGCAGGAACGGAAGCTTGGCAACGAACAGTTCGTGGCCCGCGCCCCGGAGGCGGTGGTCGCCAAGGAGCGGGAAAAGCTGGCCGCCTGGCGCGAGCAGGCCACCGTACTGGCCACCAAGCGCGAGCGACTCGGTTGCCAGGGGTGAGGCACCTGGCATGGCGGTGGTCACTCGCCGGCGTGCTCGCCGCCGTTTCCTGCGCCAAGATGGGGCCGCCACCGGGGGGGCCGCCCGACCTGATCGCCCCGGTCCTTCTGGCCCGATTCCCAGACTCCAGCGAAGTCCTCCCCAATTTTGACCAGGACGCCGAGTTCACCTTCGACGAGGTGATCTCCGAGGGGACCGCCCCCAATTTCGGCCTCGGCAACGGCACCCTGGAGACGCTGATCCTGCTCTCCCCGTCCAACGAAGTCCCGGTCGTCCGGTGGCGGCGTGACAAGATCACCGTGCGGCCCCGCGGGGGCTGGCGCAACGGTCTGGTCTACCGGATTGAACTCCGACCCGGCATTGCCGACCTCCGGACCAACCGCCTGGAATCGGGCACGGTGATCACCTTCAGCACGGGGGCCGTGCAGCCGCGGACCACGCTCACCGGCATGGTCGTGGACTGGACCACTCGGCGTCCGCAGGCCGGCGGTATGGTGGAGGCGATCCTGATGCCGGACAGCCTGTCCTATCGCGGATTGGCCGACTCCACCGGCACCTTCAGGCTCGGCCCGCTCCCCGCCGGCGAGTACCTGGTGTACGCCGGCGTGGACCAGAACCGGAACTTCCGGGTGGAGCCCCGCGAGGTCTTCGACAGCGTGCGCGTGGGACAAGGGGAGGTTTCGGTGGGCGAGATCTGGGCCTTCCGGCATGATTCGGTGGGACCGCGGATCCAGACCTTGGCCCTCCGGGATTCCGTCACCATCATCCTGACCATGAACCAGATGATCGACCCGCGCCAGACCTTCCTTCCCAGCATGGCGCGGGTGCGACGGCTCCCGGATTCCACCGAAATTGGTGTGGTGGCCATCCACCCGCCAGCCATCTTTGATAGCCTCTTTCCCAGCCAGGCCCTGCTGACCGGCGCCGACTCGGTGCGCGCCGACTCCGTGGCGCGAGTCCGGGCCCGCGCCGACTCCGTCCGGGCCGACAGCCTGGCGCTGGCCGGGGAGCGCGAAGCACAGCGGCAGGCCCTCGATGCCCGGCGCGGCATCGTCCGGCGTTCGGACATCCCGACCCCCACGCGTCAGCTTGAGCCGCTCACCAGCCGCCCCGCCCTGGTCGATCGATTGCAGCTTCGGGTGGACTCGATCCTGGCGCCCGGCGGACGCTATATCGTCGAGATCAACGGGATCCGGAATCCCAATGGCGCGTCCGCGCCGGGCCTTCTGGTCCTGGTCGTGCCCGACCCGCCGCCAGTTGTTCCCCCGGCCGACTCCACGGCGGTCCGCCCGGATACCGGGGCGGTCCGGCCGCCCGGCACCATCCCTCCGAGCCGCACCCGCCGATGACCGATCCGCGGCGCGGCCTGCCATCGGTTGACCGGCTGCTTCGCGAGGAGGGGATGGCTGCCCTGCAGGAGCGCCACCCGCGCCTCCTGGTGGTGCAGGCGCTGCGGCAGATCCTCGAGGCGGTGCGCGACGGACACCAGGCCGTACCGGAGGATTGGCCGGTCGCGGTGGCCGCAGTGCTCGCCAGCGGAAACCTCCCCTCGCTCCGCGCGGTCATCAACGCGACGGGGGTGGTGCTCCACACCAATCTCGGTCGCGCTCCCCTGGCTCCATCCGCCATCGCGGCCGCCGTGAACGTCGCCCGGTATGGCACCCTGGAATTCGACCTGGCCACCGGCAACCGGGGCAGTCGGCAGGACCACATCGCGGGCAGCCTCGCCCGGCTGAGCGGCGCCGCGGCGGCGATGGTCGTGAACAACGCCGCGGGTGCCCTGGTGCTTGGCCTCAACGCGCTCGCCACCGGGCGGGAAGTGATCATCTCCCGCGGGGAACTGATTGAGATCGGCGGATCGTTCCGCATCCCCGACATTCTGGCACGGAGTGGTGCCATCCTGCGCGAGGTCGGCACCACCAACCGGACCCACCTGGCCGACTATGCCAGCGCCATCACCCCCCAGACGGGGGCCATCCTCACCGTGCATCGCTCCAACTTCGAGCAGGTGGGGTTCGTCGCGTCGCCGGATGCCCGGCAGCTGGCCGAGCTGGCCCGGCAACGCGGGGTCCCGTATATCCACGATGTCGGCAGCGGCTTGATGCTGGACCTGACACCTTGGGGACTGCAGGGCGAGCCGATCGTGCCGGTGGCGGTGGCGGGCGGCGCAGACCTCGTCATCTTCAGCGGCGACAAGTTGCTGGGCGGGCCGCAGGCCGGCTGCCTCTGCGGGTCCGTCGATGCGGTGGCAACCTGCCGGCGGAATCCGCTGGCCCGGGCCATGCGCGCCGACAAGATGACCCTCGCCGCGCTCGAGGCCACCCTGGCGCTGTACCGGGACCCGGCCACCGCCCTGGCAGAGGTTCCGGTCCTCCGCATGCTGACCGCCGGCGCGGCCGAGTTGGCAGGGCGGGCCGGCCGGCTTCAGGAGCAGCTCCTGCCACTCCCCTGGCCCGCCACCCCGCCAACACTTCTGGCCGATTTCAGCACCCCGGGCGGCGGCTCCTTTCCGGGCACGGAACTCCCCACCACTGTCGTGGGCCTGGACCCCGGTCCGCTTGGCGCCGACGAACTTTCCCACCGATTGCGATTGGCGTCGCCGGCCGTCGTGGGCCGGGTCCGGGGTGGCCAGGTCCTGCTGGACCCACGCACCATCGCCGACGAGGAGATCGCCGGGGTGGTTGCGGCGACGGAGCAGGCGCTGGCGGGAGGGGTCGAGTGATGACGGCGCATCCACCGATTGTCTTCCTGGACCGGGACGGTACGATCATCGTCGACTCCGGGTACCTGCGCGATCCTGCCGAGGTGATCCTGCTCCCCGGGGCAGCCGCGGCGGTGGCTCGCCTCAACCGCGCCGGGATCGCAGTGGCCGTGGTGACCAACCAGTCCGGCATTGCCCGGGGCTGCTTCGACGAGGCAGCCTATCGGGCGGTGGCCACGCGGGTAGACCAGCTCCTGGCCGAGGCCGGGGCGCAGATTGACGCGACGGCGATGTGCCCCCATGCCCCGGAAATCAGCGGCCCCTGCGATTGCCGCAAGCCGGCGACCGGTAACCACCGACAGCTGGCGATGGATTTGGACCGCACCGTTCGGGGAAGCTGGTGCATCGGGGACCGCCTCAGCGATGTGGAGCCAGCGCTGGCGCTGGGTGGGACCGCGGCCCTCGTGCGTACCGGGGAGGGCCGGCACCACATCGGTGCCGCGGCCCGGGCCGGATTCCGCATCTGCGATGACCTGGCCGCCGCGGTGGCGCTGATCCTGGGTCCGGAAGACCCCGATCAGTTATAATTAGAGGTTATGGCCGTTCGCATCGCTGTCTGCCTTTCGGGTCGGGGCAGCAACCTCTCCGCCCTCCTGGACGCGCTCCCCGCCGGGGGCGACGTCGTCGTGTCGCTGGTCATCAGCAATCGCGAGAACGCCGCCGGCCTGGAACTCGCAGCCGGCCACGGTATTCCAACCCGCGTCCTGGCGGAGCCGGGCGATGCGTCGGCGTGGCTCGCCGTCCTGCGTCGCCATGAGGTGGACCTGATCGTGCTGGCAGGATTCCTGGCCTTGGTTCCGGCCGGCGTGGTCGAGGCCTACCGCGACCGGATGATCAACATCCACCCGGCTCTGCTGCCGCGCCACGGTGGTCGGGGGATGTATGGCCGGCGGGTGCATGCCGCGGTCCTCGCAGCCGGCGACACCGAAACCGGGGCCACCGTGCACCTGGTCACCGAGGAATACGATCGCGGCCAGATTCTGGGGCAAGCGGCCGTGCCAGTGCTGGAAGGTGACACCCCCGAATCGCTGGCCGCACGCGTCCTGGGCGTGGAGCATCGGCTCCTGCCGGCGGCGGTGCTGGCCGCCGGGGCCGCCGGCCACCCCGTGCCATTCAGTCTGACACCGCAAGGATCTGCCGTGAGAAACGTGCCATGCCCCGCGCCCTGATTTCCGTCAGCGACAAGCGCGGTATCGTCGGCTTTGCCCAGGGGCTCGTGGCCCTCGGTTGGGAGTTGGTCTCCACCGGCGGGACGGCTGCGTCACTCCGCAAGGCCGGGGTGCCGGTCGTCCCGGTCGAGGAGGTGACCGGGTTCCCCGAAATCCTCGACGGCCGGGTCAAGACCCTGCACCCTGCCGTGCACGGGGGCCTGCTGGGGCGGCCGGACGAGCCGAGCCATCGCGAGGCGATGGCCGCCCACGGGATCAAGCCGTTTGAACTGGTGGCGGTGAACCTCTATCCGTTCCAGGAGACGGTGGCCCGGCCCGATGTGGCCGACGAGGACGCAATCGAGAACATCGATATCGGTGGGCCGTCGATGCTGCGTTCCGCCGCCAAGAACCACCAGTACGTCATCCCGGTGGTGGATCCCCGCGACTACGACACCGTCCTCGCGATGCTGCGCGATGGCGGCCTCCCGATCAGCGCCCGGCGTTCCCTCGCCGCCAAAGTCTTTACCCACACCGCCGATTACGACTCGGCGGTGAGCGGCTGGCTCACCGCCCCGGAGGACGGCCTGCCCAAGCGGCTCAACCTGGCGATCGAGCAGATGCTGGTCCTCCGGTACGGCGAGAATCCGGACCAGCGCGCGGCGCTGTACACCACCGAGGAACCGCGCGGCATCCACGACATGGTGCGCCGGCAGGGCAAGGAACTCTCATTCAACAACCTGCTCGACGTGGAGGCGGCGACCACCGCCGTCTCAGTGTGGACCAACCGCCCCGCCTGTGCCATCATCAAGCACACCACACCATGTGGCATTGCCCTGGGCCGGAATGCGGCTGACGCGTTCCAGCGGGCCCGCGCCACCGACCCCGTCTCCGCGTTCGGCTCGGTCATTGCCTTCAATACCGTGGTGGATCGCGCCGCCGCCGAGGCCATCGCCAACCTCTTCGTCGAGGTGGTCGTGGCACCATCGATCCAGCAGGAAGCGCTGGAGGTGTTTGCCGCGCGGAAAAACCTCCGGGTCATCGAGCTGCCAGTGTCAGCCGGCGCCGGCACCCTGGACTGGAAGCGGGTCCGCGGCGGGTTCCTGATCCAGGACCGGTTCACCTTCGACCCCTCCGAGTCGGAGTGGCGTTTTCCGACCGTGCGGAAGCCGACCGAGTTGGAACTGGACGATCTCCGGTTCGCCTGGGCGGCGGTGTCGTCGGTCAAGTCCAACGCGATCCTGCTGGCGCGCGACTCCCGCGCCATCGGCATCGGCGCCGGCCAGATGAGCCGGGTCGATGCCGCATTCCTGGCCGTGCACAAGGCTCGGCAGCAGGGCCATGACACCGCGGGGTGCGTGCTCGCCTCCGACGCATTCTTCCCCTTTGCCGACGGGCTGGAGCACGCGGCCCAGGCCGGGGTCGCTGCCGTGATCCAGCCCGGAGGCAGCGTCCGTGATGCCGAGGTGATTACCGCCGCCGATGCGGCTGGCATGGCCATGGTCTTTACCGGGAAGCGGATGTTTCGGCACTAGTGAAGTGAGAAGCGAGAAGTGGGAAGCCAGAGATAGGCAAGCAGGAAGCAGCGGGCGGTGAGAGGTTGGCCGGGTGAGCCACGCGGTGGGCCGCGCCACCCACCAGGTACTGACGGAGGAGCGGCTGGTGGCTGCTCCCTTTTTCTCTGAGGACTGCATGGATTCCAGCATCCCCCGCACCCCCCCGCCCTACGGTTGGGCCGCCCTCGTCTCGGCGGTGGTGCTGGCCATCTACATTGCCACCCTCGGGCCCACGACCGCGTTCTGGGACACCTCGGAATACATCGCGGCCGCCAAGGTACTGGGCATCCCCCACCCCCCCGGCAATCCGCTCTTCGTCCTGATGGCGCACGTCTGGGGACTGATCCCGATGGTGAGCGACTATGCCACCCGGATCAATCTCTTTGCCGCCGTGACCAGCGCCCTCTCGGCGGGTCTCTGGTTCCTGGTGGCCGACCGCTGGATGCGCTCGGTGGTGAGTTTCCGGCCGGCCCGGCTGGCGGCAGCGTTTGCCGGCACCTTGCTCGGCTCCACGATGTGGACGGTCTGGAACCAGTCCACCGTCAACGAAAAAGTCTATACCCTCTCCCTCCTCTCGATGGCACTGGTCATGTGGTTGGCGGTGCACTGGGCCGACGACCGGCCCGGGGCACACCGGGACCGCTGGGTCATCCTCATTGCCTACGTCATCGCGCTCTCGAGCACCAACCACCAGATGGGTGTCCTGGCGGCGCCCGGGGTGGCCGTCTATATCCTGATGACCGACTGGAAAGTCATCACACGGTGGCGAGTCCTGGTCGGCGTGGCGCTGGCTGTGGCCATCGGGATTTCGATCAACTATCTCTTCCTGCCGATCCGAGCCGGGCAGTTCCCGGCGATCAACGAAGGCGAGCCGATCGGGTTCTTCAGCAACGCGCTGTCCGAGGTCCTGGGCCGGGTGCAGTACGCCAAGCCCTCGGTGTTCGAACGGCAGGCGGAGCTCTCCTCGCAGGTGAGTAACTATCTCCAATACTGGAGCTGGCAGTTCGGCCGGGACTGGCCCACCTTCTCGAGGCTGCTGACCCTGGTCTTCTCCGCCATCGGACTCACCGGATTGATGACCTTGATCCAGAAGGATCGCCGGGCGGGACTGGCAGCCCTGACCATGTTCGCCACCCTGACCGCCGGGCTGATCTTCTACCTCAACTTCCGGTACGGCTTCTCCATCGACCCCACCAACACCGGGCTCGATCGCGAGGTCCGCGAGCGCGACTACTTCTTCATCTGCTCGTTCATCTACTTCGGGACGCTGGTGGCGGTCGGGTTTGGCGCCTTGATGCAGCTGGTGGCGGATGGACTGGCCCAGCGCATGCCTGAAGCCAGGCGCTGGGCCACCGCCAGCCCGATGCTCCTGCTCGTGGCCCTGCCAATTGCGGGCAACTGGTCCACCGCCAGCCGCGCCGGCGAGTACGTGGCCCGCGACTTCGCGGTGGACCTGCTGGAATCGGTGGCGCCCTACGGCATCCTGATCACCGCCGGCGACAACGACACCTTCCCGCTCTGGTACGCCCAGGAAGTTGAGGGCGTCCGTCCGGATGTGACAGTTGCCAACCTCTCGCTCATGAACACCGAGTGGCACCTCAAGCAATTGCGGCGCCGCCCCACCGAGACCTTCGACCCCGCCCGCTCCATCCCGCTCTGGCAGTCGCCGACCGACACGCCCGACCATCCCCTTGGCACCGTGGATTCCACCGGCTGGGTCAAGCCCGCCGCTCCGGTGTTCACGATGACCGAGGCGGAGCTGGCCAGCCTGCCGGAGATCGAGCGCACCCCAGCCGGCGCCCGGCTCCAGGTCGGCGGGATCAACCAGGCGATCGAGGCCCAGGTCCTGACCCGGCAGGACTTTGCCACCATCCTGCTGATCCGGGACAACCTCGGCAAGCGACCGATCTACTTCAGCTGGAGCGCGGCGGGGTATCCCGACCAGACCTTTGGACTCACCGAGCACCTCATTTCCGAGGGACTGGTCCGGCGCCTGGTCTCCCAGCCGGTACAGGAAACGGGGTCGGTCATCTTCTCGCCGAGCGTGGGCTTCGTGGACGTGGCCCGGACCCGCGAGCTGATGTGGAACGCCTACCGCTGGGAAGCGGCCGCGCGGCGGCGGCCGCGCGGCTGGGTGGATGTGCCGAGCGGCTCCATTCTCTCGCTGTACGCACTGACCTACGCCTCCGGCGCATCCCTGCTCCGTCAGGCGGGCGATTCCGCTCTGGCCGCGCGCGCCGACTCGGTCGCCACCGCCATCCGGGACAACATCACCCGCGGCTCCCAGTACCCCAACGACCGGCGGCCGCCGCGCTGACGGCTCCCGTCCGCCGCTCCCCGTCACGCCCCAGCCCCCGCCAGGCGGGGGGACGCCCCGGCTGCCCGACCGAGGCCGCGGACCAGGTCCTCCGCCAGGTCGCGAACATCCTCGATCCCGATCGACAACCGCAGCAGTCCATCGCTGATTCCGGCCACGCGGCGTGCCTCCGTGCTCATCGATGCATGGGTCATGGTGGCCGGGTGGGCAATCAGGCTTTCCACCCCGCCCAGGGATTCGGCCAGGGTAAACCACCGCAATCCCTCTACGAACCGGCGGGCCGCCGCTTCCCCACCCCGCAGTGCAAAGCTCAGCATTCCCCCGAACCCGTCCTGCTGCCGGCTGGCGAGCGCATGCCCCGGGTGGGAGGTGAGGCCCGGGTAATGGACCGCCACCACTTCGGGGCCGGCCTCCAGCAGCATCGCCAGACTGGCCGCGTTCTCTTCGTGCTGGCGCAATCGCGGGTGGAGCGTCCTGATGCCCCGCAGCGTCAGCCAACTGTCGAATGGCGCTCCCGCCAGGCCCAGGCAGTTGCACCACCAGGCGAGTTCCTCCCCCACGGCCGGGTCGGCGGCAACCACTGCGCCGCCAACCACATCGCTGTGACCGTTCAGGTACTTGGTGGTGGAGTGGATGACGATATCGGCACCGAGCGCCAGCGGGCGCTGACGGGCCGGGGAGAGGAAGGTGTTGTCCGCCACCACGAGGGCGCCCGTCGCGTGCGCCAGCGCGCTCACGGCTCGGAGATCGGTGATCCGCAGCAGCGGGTTGCTCGGCGTCTCGATCCAGACCAGCCGTGCCCCCGCCGTGATGGCCCGCCGGGCCGATTCCACATCGGTCAGATCGGCAAACTCCACCCCGAACTGCCCCCGGGCCGCCAGATGCACCAGGGCGCGGTGAGTGCCGCCATAGCAGTCGTGGGCGGCCACGATCCGCTCCCCCGGCCGGACCAGTTGAAGCACCAGCGTGGCCGCCGCCATCCCCGATGCGGTGACGATGCCGCGGGCGCCGCACTCCAGTTCCGCCAGGACGTCGGCCAGTTCCTGGCGGGTCGGGTTGCCGGAACGGGTGTAGTCGAAGTCGCGCTTCTGGCCAAAGCCGGCAAAGGAGAAATTGGCCGAGAGGTGGAGCGGGGGAATCACCGCGCCGTGCTGCGTATCGGTGGCGATCCCGCCCCGGACGGCAATGGTCTGGCGTGGTGCCGGCTCAAGCATGTGGGTCATCGGTGTCCTCCAGGGCTAGCGTAGTAGAAAGGATCCGGGAAACGGCGTCCACTTCAGTCAGGAACGCGTCATGCCCGGATGGAGAGTCGATCAGGTGCAGTTGCACCGGGCCAGCCAGGCGGGAGGCGAGCTCCCGCAGTTGCCGCAGCGGAACGATCGCATCGACCCGGTTGCCGACCAGGGTAACCGGCAGCGGGATCCGTTCCGGTGCGACGTGATGGATATCGAGAGACTCCGACAGCGCCAGATATCGCTCCACCGTGAACTGCGCGGCGAATCGCCGGCCCTGGTGATCCAGGTACGCCGCGACCGCCGTCTCACTCCGGCCATCACTCGCCTCGAAGCGAGTGGCAAACTCCCCCGCGCTGCGATAGCTGATGACACCAAGAGCCCGGGCCAGTTCCAGTGCCTCGCGCTCACGTCCGGCCGCCACCCCCAGCCGGAGAATGCGCCGTTGCACGAGGCGGACAGCGGTGGCCATCGGATCGCTCTGGTGGGCGGCGCAGAGCACCACCAGCTGCCTGGCGCGGGTGGGATACAGTTCGCCGAACGCCAAGGCGACCATGCCGCCATACGACGCGCCGACCACGGCGTGGGCGCGGTCGACACCGAGCTGATCGAGCACCTGCGCCACGACGCGGGCCTGGTCCTGGGTCGTGACAGTGCGTCCTGCCGTCACGATGTACTCCACCCCGATCAGGCAGCATCGTGCCGGATCCAACGCGCTTCCGGCCGAGGCCACCGGTTGCCACCATCCCGGAGTCGGATCCCCTGGATGAGCCGCCACATGGGAGGTCGCCGAGATTCCACCCAGGACCACCACAACGGGATGGGCGAGGCTGCCGATCACCTCGAAGTCACGGGTCCGGCGGGCACGAGTCCCGGTGTCCATAAGTGTCGTCATGCGGCTGCCGCCGCGTCGACCAGATCACTCCAGATGGCGGCAGCGGTCGGAGCACCCCCGGCACCGGGGCCGGAAAGCGTTATCGGTGCTCCCCAGCCGAGTTCGATCTCCAGGCGGTTCTGTTCCTCAACGGTCTGGCCAAGGGCGGAATCAGCAGGCACCACTTCCGGCCGGACGGTCGCGGCAATCCCCGACCCACCGAGCCGGCACTCACCGATCAGGCGCAGCCGTCCGCCACGCTCCCGGGCGGACTGGACCATGGCCGCCGCGTGATCGGGCAGTCCGGTTCGCTGCACCTGGATGGAGCCGGGATCGACACCCCAGGCCAGCCAGGCCAGGATCGCCAGCTTATCGGCTACATCCCGGCCGTCGAGGTCACGGGCGGGGTCCGCTTCGGTCAGGCCACGCGCGCGGGCGGCGGCGAGTGCCGCCGGCAGTCCATCGCCCCCCTCGAGCCGGGTCAGGACATAGTTCGCGGTGCCGTTGAGGATGCCACGGAACGACCGCACCGGCTGGCCCGCCAGCGCATGCCGGAGCGTCCTGACCACCGGCACGCCGCCCCCGACCGACGCCTCAAACCCGAACCACCCCCCGGAACGGCGAGCCAGATTGGCAAGCTCCATCCCTCGGGCGGCGACCATCGTCTTGTTGGCGGTCACCAGCCGGCCGCCTCGACCGAGCACATGTTCCGCAATCTCGGTGGCCGGAGACATCCCGCCGATCACTTCGATGACGACATCGGCCGGGGTGCGAAGGAAGGCACCGAGGTCAGTGGTCCACCGGTTGCCCGGCAAGTCGAATCGGGGCGCGAGCCGCGGGGTACGCACCAGGACTCGTGCCACCGTCACCGGCCGTCCCGCCACCGTGCCGCCATCCAGGAACCGCTCAAGCAGGGGGCGCCCGACCGCGCCACATCCAGCCAGCGCCACCCGGAGCGGTGCGGGGGCGCTCATCGTTCCCCCACCTGATCCGAAGCGACGAAGCTCCCCTCGGGGGAATGGATCGATGCCGAGTATCTCAGGACCCGGAGGGGGAGCCGGGCGGCCGCGGCCACCTGGGCGGCACGCGGATGCACCACCTCGGCGCCGTCTCGCGTCATCTGCACGAGGTCGTCATGCCGCAGCGTCCTCAGGCGGACTGCACCTGGCACCTGGCGGGGATCGGCGGTGTAGACGCCGTCCACATCGGTGACGATCCAGCATTCGATCGCGCCGAGTTCGGCGGCAAGAAAGACCGCGGAGAGGTCCGATCCGCCGCGGCCGAGGGTCACCAGTTCCCCGTCGTCGCGAACCGCCTGGAACCCGCTGATCACGGGGATCTGCCCCTGCGACAGGAGGGCGAGGATCGGCGCCGGGACCAGGTGAACGGGAACCGCCTCCCCGAACTCCCCGCTGGCGCGGATCCCCGCCTCGCCGCCGCGCAGGCTCACCGCGGGCAGGTCCAGCGCCAGCATCGCCGTGGCCAACAGGGCGGCGGACAGGTCCTCGCCGGTACCAAGGGCACGGTCTGCCTCGCGGCGGAGGGCGGGAGAAACTGTGGCGGTGGCACCGGCAGCCCGCAGCCGCTTGAGCAGCAGATCGGTGGTCTGGCCGGTGGCGCTCACCACCACCACCAGGTCGTGGCCGCGACGCCGCAATGCGCGGACCCGGCGCGCGGCGGCGCGAATCCGGCTGGCGGTACCGAGGGATGTACCCCCGAACTTGATGACGATCGTGCCCGTCGCCTGGGCTGCGGAATTGGCGACAGTGGGGTCGGGTGCCTGGACTGCGGTGCTCATGGTACTCCACGGATACAAGGTGAAAAACGAAACGCCCCGGCCATCTCGCTGGGAGGAGGCCGGGGCGCGCTGCCGAACCGATCGGCGTTGCTGTTGGTTACGCTGGCGTGCGCAAACCCCCGGCCTTTGCTCGCATCAGAGCAATGGTCATCCTGCCTCGCATGCTGGCGCGCAGGGTGATGGCAACGAACGTGGGGGCCATGTGGATCCGTCCTGAAAGAAGAGCCAACACAAAAAACCCCGGGGCATGAACAACATGCCGCCCGGGATCCGGTCGCACTTTAGCATTTATTTTACGTGGCTGCAAGCAGCGGCAAATGACCACGGGACATCGATTGTGGGTCCAAGCTATGAACCTCCCGAATAACTGTCAAGGGTGGTTGCGCCCCCCACTGGTGGATCGACGAGTTTCGTAACAGCGATCCTTCCCACCTCCTGGTCGGTCGAGGGGACGAGGCATCGGCGGCCCGATTAGATTCCCGGCGCTTCCGGCGTGGTGGCAGAGTGGTTGAATGCACCGGTCTTGAAAACCGGCGAGCCTGAAAGGGCTTCGTGAGTTCGAATCTCACCCACGCCGCTGGTTCCCCCCTTCCTTCCCCAAACCTCACCCTCACACCGCGAGCCTTCCATGCGCCTCACCGCCGCCACCCTCACCGTCCTGGTCCTGCTGGTGGGCTGCGCACCAGAGGAGCCGCCCAGCCCCCAGGACCAGTTCTGGGCCGCGCTCGAGGCGCTCTGCGGCCAGGCCTTTGGCGGAACTGTCGCAGAGGCCCCGGCGGGAGACACCACCTTTGCCAATCGGGCGCTGGTGATGCACGTCCGGGACTGCCAGGAAGGAGAGATCCGGATTCCGTTCCACGTGGGCGAGGATCGCTCCCGCACCTGGGTCATTTCCCGGATCGAGACCGGGCTCCGCCTCAAGCACGACCACCGTCATGCCGATGGCAGCGAGGACGCCGTCACCCAGTACGGCGGGGACACCGGCGACTCTGGGTTGGCAGGCAAACAGGAGTTCCGGGCTGATTCCCTGACTGCGGCGCTGATACCAGCCGCAGTGACCAACGTGTGGACCATCGAGGTCGAACCGGGGAATCGCCTGGTCTACGCCCTCCGTCGCGAGGGAACCGACCGCCGGTTCCGGGTCGAGTTCAACCTGACCACTCCCATTCCCGCCCCCCCTCCGCCCTGGGGCGCCACCGCGCCCTGACAGCTGGCACACTCCTCGCCATTTAGACGTTCGGGAATAAGACAGTATCCATGGAGGAAGTGTCAAAATATTGACACAACCACCACCGAAACGGCTAACTGGCGGGATTAAGAATGTCAGGAATTGTCCAGCGGTTTTACTCGATAGCCCTCCTCGGTGCCCTCGCCACGACGGCGTGCGCCGCCGTGGAACCGTCCGGCCCATCCCTCCCCGCCCTGGCCCTGAGGATTGAAGCGCCGGCGCACTTCCGGTCCTGGTTCAGCCAGACCGAAGCGTGCAGCGGCCTCTCTGCGACCTTCCAAACTGTTGAGTGGTATGTAGTTCCGGGCGTGAACAGCTTTGAGGTCGAGGGAGCCGACCGGGTCGGAATGTGGCAGCTGGTGGAGGGGAAGTCACAGATCGTCATCGCCGGGAACTACCTGGACCATGAGATGGTGGTCAGCCACGAGATCCTCCACCACCTCCTCGGTCGCGAAGGCCACCCGAACGAGATGTTCGTGGAACGCTGTCAGCTGACCTGGGATACCTGGGCGCTGCGACAGACCCCAAAGACGGTCGCAGCCCGATAACCTGTGGCATCCTCACAACGGGGTGGTGCGACATGGAAACAATCGTATGTGGACAACCTGCCACACTGCCAAGGCCAACGGTTGCGCGGTTGAACGAGGCTGCGTGGCTAACAGTTATCAACATCAATCAGTCGAGTCCCACGCGATTCGGGGCCATGTTGATAAACATCCTACCAGGATTCTGGTCCGCCGACCAATTGACTTCATATATAAATGGCCAAATGGCAGAGTGAAGTGAAGTTATAAACTTTTCCACAATCCAGTTTCCACCCTCCAAAATGGGAGTGTTTCCCCGTAGACAATCTCCCAGCTGAGTGGATTCCCCTTCCCTGATTTGGGTCATGTGGCGATCTTGGCCAAGCCCCATGGAAGATTCCTCTACCCTCCTCCGCGATCTCGCCGTCGTCCTCGGCGTCGCCTCGGCGTTGATGCTGCTGGTTCAGCGCTTCAGGCTCCCCATTCATGTCGGCTACCTGCTCGCCGGGATCCTGATCGGTCCCAGCCTGCCCCTCCATCTGGTGGCCAACGAAGAGCGGATCCAGACCCTGTCCGAACTCGGGGTCATCCTGTTGCTCTTCTCCATCGGCCTCGAGTTCAGTATCCGAAAGCTGGTGCACCAGGGACCGCGGATCCTGGTGGCCGCGACGGTGGAAACCGGCGCGTTGTTCACGATCGGGATCCTCCTGGCACTCGCCTTCGGCTGGACCCTCACCGAGGGGGTCTTCCTCGGGGCGGCGATCGCGGTGGCGAGCACGATGATGTTGTCCCGATCGCTGGCGGACCACCCCCCGGACCGCAAGCTCCGCGACCTGACCCTCGGCATCAGCATCGTCGAGGACCTGGTCGCGATGTTCATGATCGCCGCCCTGAGCGCCCTGGTGGCCGGGCAGCAGGTCACCGGCCTCCTGCTGGGGCGCACCCTGTTCGGGCTCGGTGTGTTCGTGGTGACCGTGGTGGGGGTCGGACTCCTGGTCATCCCCAAGCTGATCCGGGCGGTGGTGCGGCACGAGCGCATGGAGCTCCTCCTGATCACCTCCCTGAGCCTCTGTTTCCTCCTGTCTTGGCTGGCGCACGCGGCTGGTCACTCGGTGGCGCTGGGGGCCTTCATTGCGGGATTCCTGGTCAATGAGAGCGGGGCGGGCCGGGAAATCCGCGAGATCGTCCGGCCCCTGCGGTACCTCTTCGGGGCCATCTTCTTCGTCAGCATCGGGATGCTGGTCGAGCCCGAAGCGATGGCGGCGGTCTGGCCCGCCATCCTGATCGTGAGTGCCGTCGTCATCGTAGGAAACACCTTTTTCGTGGCCGTGGGCTCCTTCCTGGCCGGGTTCGGGGTCAGCACTTCGGTCCGGGCTGGCTTCTACATGTCCCAGATCGGCGAGTTCGGCTTCATCATCGCCGCCATGGCCGCGGCGGCCGGCTCGACCCGGATCTTCCCGGTGGTCGTGGGCACCTCGATCCTCACCGCCACCTTTGCCAACGTGCTGGTCGGTCGGTCGCAGTCGGTGGCCAACTGGATCGACCGCCACATGCCCAGGACGTGGCAGACCTATGTCTCGCTGTACAGTTCCTGGATCGACGCCCTGGCCCATCGTCCGCGGCGCTCGGGGCAGCGGAGCGCTGCACGGCGCCTGGCCGGTTTGCTGGCCCTGGACGCCGGAGGCCTCGCGGTGGTGGTGGTCGTCACCGCGCTGATCCGCGGCGAAGCGGCGAAGGCGCTCGGCGACCGGGTGGACCTGGCCCCGACCGCGGCCAACCTGGCGATCCTGTTGATCGCCAGCGTGCTGGCCATTGTGCTGCTCGCCGGCGTGTTCACCACCGGACGACGGCTTGCCATGGTGCTGTCCGAGCGCGCCCTGCCGCCGGTGGAACACGGCAAGGTCGACCCGGCCCTGGCCCCGCGCCGAGTCCTTCGGGCGACGCTCCTGCTGGGCATCGTGCTCGCCGTCCTGCTGCCGGTGGTGCTGATCAGTCTTCCGTTCGTCCCGGCCTACGGTGGCCCCTCGGTGCTGGCCGCAGTCTTTGTGGTGCTCATGGTTTCCCTTTGGCGGGCGGCCAGCGACCTGGCCAGCCATGCCCGAGCCGGGGCCGAGCTGGTGGTGCATGTGCTGGCCCGGCAAGGGATGGCCCAGGAAACTGGCATGTACGAGAAGGTCGAGGCGATGCTGCCCGGTCTGGGCAGCGTCAAGCCGGTGAAGATCGAGGCGTGGAGCGTGGCGGCGGGTCGTACCCTGGGTGAACTCAACCTCCGGGGCCGGACCGGCGCCACGGTGGTTGGCGTCTCGCGGAACGGGGGGGAGATCCCCCACCCCAGCGCCCGCGAACGCCTGGAACCCGGCGACCTCGTGGCCCTGACCGGCAGCCGCGACGCGGTGCAGGCGGCCCAGCGCGAACTGGAGCGGCGCCCGCCGTCCTGACCGCAGGGTTGCCGGGGGAGCCCGCCGGTGCGAAGTTTCCCCGCTTGCAGGAGCGATGGCCGAGAGGCTGAAGGCACCGGTTTGCTAAACCGGCATAGGGTCAAAAGCTCTATCGAGGGTTCGAATCCCTCTCGCTCCGTGGTGGCGGTGGACAGGTGCCGGGTGGCAGGTGCCAGGTGTCGGGGGCTCCAGCGACGGGCCCCCCTCGCATTCCTGACCAATCCCGGTCGTCCCCCGGCACCCGCCACCCGAAACCCGGCACCCACCAGCTCATGCCCCCACGCGTTCGCTTCGCGCCTTCCCCCACTGGCTACCTCCACGTGGGCGGCGCCCGCACCGCGCTGTTCAACTGGCTCTACGCCCGCCAGACCGGTGGCGTCCTGGTGCTCCGGATCGAGGACACCGACCGGGAGCGCAGCTCCGACGCCCACACCCAGGTGATCCTCGACGGGCTCTCGTGGCTCGGCATCACCTGGGACGAGGGTCCGCTCTTCCAGGGCGGGTTCGGGCAACGGCACCAGGCCGACGCCCTCCGCCTGCTCGAGGCCGGCAAGGCATACCGCTGTTTCTGCACCAGGGAAGAGTTGGATGCCCAGCGCCGCGTGACCAAGGGTGGCCGCGAGGCGTTCCGATATGACCGCCGGTGCCATCGCCTGGCACCGGACGAGGTCCAGTCTCGGTTGGCCCAGGGCGATCCCTTCGTCGTCCGTTTCCTGATGCCCTCCGGCGAGATCGCCTGGGAGGACGCCGTCCACGGCAGGATCAGTTTCCAGGGACACGACCTCGACGACCTGGTCATCCTCCGCGCCGATGGCACCCCGATCTACAACCTGGCGGTCGTCTCGGACGACATCGCGATGCAGATCACCCACGTGATTCGTGGCGACGATCACATTTCCAACACCCCGAAGCAGGTGGCGCTCTATCGCGCCCTTGGGGCTCCGGAACCGGTGTTTGCCCACGTGCCGATGATCCTGGGGAGCGATGGCAAGAAGCTCTCCAAGCGGCATGGCGCCACCGCAGTGGGCGACTATCAGGACCAGGGCATCTTCCCCGCGGCGATGCGCAACTTCCTGGCCCTGCTGGGGTGGAGTCCGGGTGGCGACCGCGAGATCATGAGCGAGCAGGAGATGACGGAGCTCTTCTCGCTGGAGGGGATTCAGCGGAAGCCCGCTGTCTTCGACACCGCCAAACTGGAGTGGATGAACGGCCAGTACCTCTCCGCGCTCGATGCGGAGCTGCTTCGCGTCCCGGTGGAGCGCCAGCTTCGAATCCTCGGTGTCAACGCGGAGGGCCGGGATCTCCTGGCCCTGATCGACGCCGTCAAGACCCGGTCGCGGACGATCGTTCACGTGGCGGAGCAGGTGGCGGTCCGGATCCAGGGGCCGGGGCCCCGCGACGAGAAGGGCGACAAACTGGTGGCCAAGCTCGGCGATGCCTACGCCCGAAACCTCGGGCTGATGCGCGAGGCGCTGGAACCCCTCTCCGACGCGGAGTGGAATGCCGAGATGATCCTGGCCCGCCTGACGGCAACTGCGGAGTCCCACGCCCTCAAGCTGGGCGATGCGATGCAACCAATCCGGGTGGCCCTGACCGGCGGCACGGTGAGTGAACCGGTCAACGAGCTGTTGGCCGTGGTGGGCCGCGAGGCGAGCCTGCGCCGATTGGTGGTGCCAGCCCCCTGATCGGCGGCACCGTCGCCCCCCTCCACGCCTGCAACATACCCGAGACATCGACAGCCCCCGCAGCACCGAATCGGTGCCCGGGGGCTGTCGCATGCTGGCCGACTCAGGATGCGGGCACTGCCCGACCCAGTGAGCGGGTGCGCGCTACGGTGCGCCGACCGTAAACGTCACGGTCTTGGTGCCGGTGGCACCCTGGTTGTCGGTCACCGTCAAAGTTACGGTCGGGGTGGTGCCAACCCGGTACGGGAAAGCTACAATCTGACCCGACTGGCCGGATCTTCCGGTGGCGGTCCACGAGTACGTGGCGATCGTTCCATCGGCATCGGTTGACGACGACCCATTGAAGGCACAATCTGCCCCGACCCCATCCGAGCGGATCACGCATTGGAAGGTGAACGCAGCCACCGGACTCTGGTTTACCGGCGGCGGTGGCGGCGGCGGCGGAGGTGGTGGCGGCGGCGGTGGGGGCGGTGGTGGCGGTGGCGGCGGCGAACCACCGGTATCCAGGATGACACTGGTGGATCCGGTCGCACCCTGGTTGTCCGTCACCGTCAGGGTGATGGTGGGGTTGCTGCCGACCGGGAAGGGGTAGGCGGCCTGGACCCCGGATTTCCCGGGCCTGGTGGTGCCTGGAACAGCCCACGCATACGAGACGATGGAGCCGTCCGGATCGGAGGATCCGCTGCCATCCAGTGCGCAATCAGCCGCCACGCCATCACTGCGCGGCACACATTGGTAGGTCAATGACGCAATTGGGCTCTGATTCGGTGGCGGTGGCGGTCCGCCACCAATGAAACCGGAGTAGAGCAGGAGATTGGGGCTGCCGGTGCCGGGTGAGGTTACCCGATTCGGCGTCGCCTGGCCCACGATCGCTGCCATGACCTGGGCCGGGGTGTGGCTCGGATTGAACGACCGGTACAGGGCGGCGACTCCGGCCACATGGGGACTGGCCATGGAGGTGCCACTCAGTGTGGCCGTCGCATTATTGCCACCTATGTAGGACGAGAAAACCCCGGACCCCGGCGCAAAGAGATCCAGGCAGGTACCGAAGTTCGAAAAGCTGGAGCGGACGTCGGTGATGGTGGTGGATCCGACCGTCAGGGCGCTGGCCGCACTGGCGGGCGATGAGGTGCAGGCGTTGGTGCTGCTGTTCCCGGCGGCCACCGCCGAGACTATTCCGGCGGCCACCATGTTGTTGGTCGCGTTGTCCAGCGAGGTGGAGGGACCGCCACCGATGCTCATGTTGCTCACCGCCGGGGCCACGGCGTTGCTGATGACCCAATTGATGCCGGCCAGCACCGAGGTGGTGGTGCCAGAACCATTGCAATCAAGCACCCGTACCGGATGCATCGTCGCGGTCTTCATGATCCCGTAGGTCGTGCCCCCGGCGGTGCCCGCCACATGCGTGCCGTGGCCATCACAGTCGTTGCCCGTTCCCCCCTGGGTAATCGCATCGTACCCGGATCCCATGCGACCGCTGAACTGCGAGTGGGTCAGCAGGATGCCAGTGTCGATGATGTAGAGGTGAACTGCGACCCCCCCGGTCGGGTACGAAAAGGTGTTGTTCAGGGGGAGCGCGCCTTGATCGATCCGATCCAGTCCCCAGGACGGGGTCGGAGTCTGGTTGGCGACCGCGCGGAAGACCTGCACCGGTTCGATGTACTCCACCGCCGGGTTGGCACGGATCCGCGCCAGCGCGGGACCGTCAGCCCGCATCGCAAACCCATTGAGGGCGTTGCCGAACACCTCGACCACCTCCGCGCCGGCAAGCGCCGCCATTGAGCGGGACTGGGTGTTGACCGAGTTGCGCCCCGGGGGGGCGCCCCGGAGCGCCACGATGTACTCATCTGGCACGACGGCGGAATTGCCTCCCCCGGCCACGCCGAGCAGCGGGGCGAGGGTGGTGTCGTCCGTCGGGGCGGAGGGGCCCCCGCAGGCGGCGAGGGCGATCAGGGCAAACAGGACGATTCCACGGCGATCGGACACGATGCCTCCGGGGGGGGACCAGCAGCAAGTTGAACAGGGTTACCGGCGCGGCGAACCACCCAGTCAGGACAACGTAGGGAATTCTCCTCCACTGCGCAAGACGAGGCGGCAATCCGCGCCCCCGACCGGGCCGGGGATGCGGCATTGGCGTTGGACCGCTCTCTCGGGCTCCCCTCTTTACCCGGCGGGTTCCGGGGCGGGATTGGGGCTGTAGTGGCGCCCCCTGGGCAGCGTCGTTTCGACGACCTTACCGAGGACCAGAAGGGTGCCATCCTCAAGGGCAAGGGAGACACACCCTTCATGGGCCAATCCGCTTCGCGACGATTGCCGGCCGACAGGGCCGAGCCGAACCAGGGTGTCGGCTATGCCAGGGGGGATGGCGAGACCTGACACCGGGGTGGCTGACGCCACCCGGTTGGGAAACGAGACGGGGCCCCCACCGCGTGGCGGGGGCCCCTCCCTTCATCCGGCAGGCAGCGCTAAGGCGCGGTCGGCCTGAGGTGTTTGATCTCCTCCCACCGCTCGGCGAAGTTGAAGGCCTTGAATGAGGGGCTCTTCTCATTGTGACAGGTGCGGCACATCGTCTCGATCGTCTCGGGGCTACCCATGTCCCTCATGCCGGCCTCGATGGATTTCGCCCGGTCCTTCATGACACTCAAGCCCTTGTACCCCGAGCCAGGGTTGTGACAGCGCTCGCAGCCAATGCCCTCGTCCGGCTTCACCCCCGCATCAGGTCCGGCGGTGGTGTGGCAACCGAGGCAGGTTTCGGATTCGGCCGCCTTGGTGGCCAGCCCGGTGGCCAGGGCGATGCTGTCGGCCTGCGGGGTCTGCAGCGTGGCGTAGGCCTTGGAGTGCTTCGATTGCTCCCATACCGCCAGTTGGTTGCCGATCTTGGCAGTCTTGTGGCACTTGCCGCACGCCTCCACGCCAATGTACTTGTACTCCTGTGCCTCGACAGTGGCGACTGCCACGCCTCCGCTGAGGATCATTGCCAGTACCGCTGCGGGAGGGAATGCCAGTTTCATCTTCATCAGGTCCCACAATAGTTGAGGTGAAGGCGCGCTCCCCAGACACCATCTCCCAGTAACGCTGGAGCGCGGCGGGTTTCCCCGCCGCGCCCCGCACTCCCCTCTCAGAAGCCGAAGGTCAGCTGGGCCCAGATCCTGTTGTCACGATACTTCGTTGTCCCTGGAGACGAGATGCTGCCACCAGCAAAACTGCCCCGGCTGGTGAACTCAATCTGCCACCGTGCGCCGCTCTTGTCACTCTGGAACAACATCCCGTTGAGGCCAACCAGGAACATCGTCGAGTTGTTGGCCTCGATGGCGGTGTTCGGATCAACCTGGTCGTAGCGAAAGTAGGCGCCAACATTTTCGGTAAAGTTGTAGTCCACCAGGGCGTTGAAGCCCTGATTCTTCGCCTCGCCGCCAGTGGCGTTGATGACCTCGTTCCCCGTAAAGAAGGTTCCCACGACCCGCCAATTGTCGCGTACGAACCGACCGAGCAGCCCGGCCCGGTAGAAATCGTCCTGGTACAGGATCGGCGTGCTGTAGTCCTGCTTGGCGGTGTAGACCGTGAAGTGGCCGTTGTGGTAGTACCCACCCAGGGCCGACCCGTGGTCATCCACATTCACCAGCGCGCTGCCGAAGACGTCCTTGCTCCCGTCGGCGTCAATCGAGTTGGTGGTGCCCGCGTCGGATCCGTTCAGGATCCCAGCGGCGATTTCGACCCGGTCAGTCACCAGGGCGGCGTCCAGCCCCTGCTGCCGGTTGAACAGCTTGAATCCGTTGGCGTTGCCAACCAGCCCGTCGTTGATGACGATCGAGCGGTGCTCCGCGCTGCGGGCTCCGGCACCGAAGACGTGCAGGATTTCCGGCAGAATGGCACCGGCCCGGAACTTCAGGAAGCTCCCCTTGTCGCCCACGGGAAGGTTGTACGCCACAAACGCCTCGGCCAGCTTCTTCCGGGCCGCATCCCCCTGAACGACGTTGCTGCCTGAGGTCGCGCCGGTGTTCTCGCTCAGGTACACCTCCGCAAAGTAGGAGATCCGATCACTGAGCGCACCGCCGGTGTAGATCGACATCGAATGCTGTTCGAATTGGGTCTTGGGGCGTTGGGTATTCGTGAGTCCGGTCCGCGCGGCGTCGCGGTAATCGGCGTAGTACCGCCCCTTGAACACGAAGCTGACGTAATTGCTCAGGTCCTGGTCATCGGCATCCACCTTGAGCGGATCCAGCCGGTGGCCATTCCGAAGGAAATCCAAGCCGTCCTTGGTGAGCTGCATCGTCGGAGTGGCGTGACAGGTCGAGCACGGGGCCCCCGTCATCCGGCTCCAAGCCGGGATCGCGTGCGCCGCAGTCGGCACCCCCAGCACCAGCAGCAATCCCAGCACGGAAACAACGATCCCCAGACTCTTCCTCATCGTGAAACTCCCGGTTTTCCTGGTGAAGGGTCGGAACCACTCAAGGCTTCCCTACCCCGGTCAGATGACCACCTGCAACGCTCAGGACCCCAAATCGGATTGACGGCGGCAACCAATCTGTGCCGGAATCGTGGCACTAGTCTAAAGCATGCTGGGACAAGGGATTGTGAGTGAATCGTGAAGAAACCTTGTTGCAATTGACCGACGCAGGATCATCTGGGTACGTTCGGGACCAAGCACGGGGTTCGCTGGTTTCCCATGTTGAAGGATTGCTTGATGACCCGGACCAAACCTTGAACTGTGCCAAATGCGGAACCACACTCACCGGCCGGTATTGCGGGCGGTGCGGAGAGGCGACACCCGGACTGCCGGTGGCGGAGCCGGGGCAGCGCCCTGTCGCGGTGATCATTGTCGGCACAGCCCTCCTATTGGTGCTTCTGGCGCTCGTCTGGCAGGCCACCCGATCGAATGGCAACCCGACACGATTGCTGGACACCGCGGTGGACTCCACCGCACCACCCAAGCGTCAATTCGAGCAGCTTGTTACCCTCGTGAGCACTGCCGCCGAGCGCGGCGACGCCGCGTCAGCTCGCGAGTTCTCCCTCCGAGCGGTCCGGATCTTCGAGTCCCTGCCGACCGAGCAGCGCGATGTGGATTCCAGGTACCATGTGGCCATGATGCTCGCCGTGGCCGGAGATCCGGCCAGCGCCCTGGCCCACGCGGACACCATCCTGGCGGACGTTCCCGACAACCTCTTTGGCTACTACGTGCGTGGCGTGGTAGCTGGGCTCGGCGGGGACAGTGCCGGCGAGACGGTGGCCCGCGCGGAGTTCACGGCCCGTTTCGACCCGGAAATGGCCAAGGCAAGACCTGAGTATGTGGAGCACCGCATCCTGCTCGAGGCGTTCCTTCGAAAGCCCTAAGCGGTCTCCCTTGCTCCCTCCGCCCACCGGCCCCACCTTCCCAGCAGTCCCGCCGGATTCGTAGGCCCTACCCGTCGCCGCATCGGGAGCCTGGATGCCCCTTTCTCGCCGTGAATTTGTCCACGGAGTTGCCGCGCTTTGGCTGGGCGCGGCCCTGGCCTGCCGGCGAACGCTCGACCCGGAGGCGGCGAGCCACGCTCCGCCCCCCGACTCCCCGGCCCCGCCACGAGTCCTCGGCTTCCTCACCGAGGAGCAGGCGGCCGATGTCGAGGCCATTGCGGCGCGGATCTTCCCCACCGACGAGACACCGGGGGCCAGGGAGGCCGGGGTGATCTGGTTCATCGACCAGTCGCTCACTGGATTCGCCAGCGATCAGCAGGAGTTCTACACCGCGGAGTTGGCGGCACTCGAAACGGCGGTGGCGGCCGCCCATCCCGTCCAGCGCCGCTTCGCTGCCCTCACGGAAAGCCAGCAGGACGCCCTGCTCACGGCGAGGCAGGACACCCCGTTTTTCGGGGCCGTCCGGTTTGCCACCATTGCCGGGATGTTTGCGCTCCCCAAATACGGCGGCAACGCAGACTACCTGGGGTGGCAACTGATCGGACAGGAGACCGGGCACGAGTTCACCCCCCCCTTCGGGTGGTACGACCACCCTGACAATCAGCGTGCCCTCCTGGGGAGGGTGCTTTGATGCGGCAGTCCCTCCAATCGGGCAAAGTCTTCTCACAGGACACCGAGGTGGATTTCCTGGTGATCGGCTCCGGCCCGGCCGGCGCGTCGGTGGCGCGCGAATTGACGCGCAAGGGATTTGATGTGCTGGTGCTCGAACAGGGTCGGGCGGTGTCGCCCGGTGAGATGGAGCATGACGAGCTTGGCGCGTTCATCACCAACCGCTGGGGCGTCGATCCGGTCACCCAGCCCCAGACCTACCGGCGCACCGCTGCCGACAAGGCCGAGCCGGCCCAGTATGTCGGCTATGCCAAGGTCGTCGGCGGCACCTCGTTCCACTTCACTGGCAACTACTGGCGCTTCCGGCCCATCGATTTCAACGAATTTTCCGTCAAGGGTGGCGTGCCGGGGGCGGCCCTGGCCGATTGGCCGATCAGCTACGACGAATTGGAGCCCTACTACTCAGCGGTCGAATGGGCGATCGGCGTTTCCGGACAGGCCAATGCGGCCCCCGGCGAGCCGCGCCGGTCCCGCCCCTACCCGCTGCCCCCGCTCAACGTTACCGGTCCAGGGGTCCTCCTGACCGCGGGGTGCGACAAGCTCGGCTGGAGCTCCATGCCGGCCCCGATGGCGATCCTGTCGCGACCGTGGCAGGGCCGCCAGCCCTGCCACAACTGCGGCTTCTGCCTGGGGTTCCCGTGCGAGTGGGGCGCCAAGTCCGGCGCCAATTACACCATGATCCCCGAGGCCCTGGCCAGCGGTCGCTGTGAGGTGCGCTCCGAGAGCACCGTGGCCCGGATCGAGACCAATGCCGCAGGCCGTGCCACCGGAGTGCTCTACTTCGACAAGGACAAGCAGGAGCAGCGCCAGCGGGCCAGGGTGGTGGTGCTCTGCGCCAATGGCGCCGAGTCGCCCCGGCTGCTCTTGTTGTCGGAGTCCAGCCGCTTTCCCAACGGGCTGGCCAACTCGAGCGGAATGGTGGGCAAGCATTTCATGTTCAACGGGGCCGCGACGACCCGTGGCGAGTTCGAGCACCCGGTCAACGGCCACCGCGGACCGGTCGTCTCCAGGATCACCCATCAACCGTATGAACTCGATCCGGCACTGGGATTGTCCGGCGGCGGGGGATTCGACTTTCGGTTCGATGTCCCCGCCATGATCATGGCGCTCTCGGTCCCGGAGGATGAACCGCAATGGGGGGCGGCATTCAAGCGCCGGCTCAAGCCGTGGTTCTCCCACACGGCGCTTTCCTATGGCCACACCACCTCGCTGCCGGTCGAAACGAACTCGGTGACCCTGGATCCGGAACTCAAGGATGCCTGGGGGATGCCGGCGCTGCGGACCACCTTCCGGGAGCACGAGCAGGATCTCCGCCTCTACCGGCATTTCCAGGCGCTCGGGCGCGACCTCCTGACCGCCGCTGGCGCCGTGACGCTGCACGACACCGAGATCACGGAGGATCCCGGCTTTACCGTCCACCTGCTCGGCACCTGCCGGATGGGGAACGACCCGCAGCGCTCGGTGGTGGACCGCAACCACCGGGCCCACGATGTCCCCAACCTGTTCGTGGTCGACGGCAGTTCCTTCGTGACCAGTGGCCGGGGCCAGCCCACCTTGACGATCCAGGCGCTCGCCTTCCGGGCGGCCGACCTCCTGGCGGAGGCGGCGCGGAAGGGGGAGATCTAGCAGTTCCCCACCCCGGGCCATCCTGGGGGAGCCGGAACGGGTGGCGGTGGGGGCGGCGCTCCGGAGCGGTAATCCGGCCGGCAACTCAAGATCCCGCTGGCGCCCGACGGCCAGCGGCATTTTCTTGTCCTGGGCCTGTGCACCTGCCGGGCCGGCCCATCGTTGGCGCGGGCCGGCTTCTTGCATCCCAGGCTCCCGCCGACGCCGGCGTCAGGCCAGACCCATTTCCAGGGAGCAGTAGCGATGGCAGAGCGGGAATCCCGAGCAGAGCTGGCCCAAGCGGGGCCGCTGATCCTCCTCGCCGTGTGGGCGGGGCTGGTCAGCGGCCTGGTCGAGGGTCCGGTCTGGATGCTGATCCAGCGCTTCGATCGCCTCACCAACCTCTGGACTCATGTGATCTGGATTGCCCCGGTCCTGAATGGGTTGGTGTTTCTCGCGGCCGGAAGCCTGCTGGCCCTCGGGGCGCGGCTGCTCCCTGACCGCTGGCGAGGGACGGTGCCGCCGTTCCTGGTCGCCACCGCCTTTGCCACCCTCTTCGCGGCCCAGGTCTTCAATCGGTACGTGCACGCCGCCGTGCTGCCGATCCTGGTGCTCGGCATTGCCACCGCCCTGACCCGTCTGATCCGCCGCGACGAGGCGGCCACCCTCCGGCTGGTCCGCCGGACGCTTCCCCTGCTGGCCAGCGCTGCGGTGGCGCTGCTGATCGGGATCGAAGGGTACTACGCCCTTCGTGAGCGCTCCGAGACCCGGGCCCTGCCCTCGGCCGAGGCCGGCGTACCCGATGTGGTAGTGGTCGTCATCGATGCCCTTCGCGCCGACCATGTGTCGGCATATGGCTACCACCGACCCACCAGCCCCTTCATCGACCGGATGGCGAAGGCGGGGGTGCTCTTCGAGCGTACCCTCTCCCCGTCGCCGTATTCCCTGCCTTCGCATGCCTCGCTGCTCTCCGGGTTGTACCCTGACGAGCACGAGGTGGAGTGGCTCCAGTTCAACGTGTTCCGGGATGCAGCCTACCCCTCGATTGCCGAGGCGATGCGTGATCTCGGCTACCGGACCGGCGCCTTCTCCAGCAACCCGTTCTGGTTTACGCGGGAACAGGGCTTCGGCCGCGGGTTCCTCCGCTTCGAGGACTTCTACCACTCGCTGGCCGACATGGCCTACCGGACCGTCCTCGGCAAGATCGTGGAGCGGATCCAGCCCCGGCTCGGTTTCGAGCAGATTCCGGCGCGGAAGGAGGCTACCGAGGGGGTCGATCGGGTGCTCGACTGGGTCGGTCAGGAGGGCGATCACCCAGTGTTCGCATTCATCAACCTGTTCGACGTGCACGACCCCTATATCCCACCGCAGCCATGGCGGTCACAGTTCTCGGAACTGGAGGCTCCTGGGGGGATCTTGAACTGGCGCCTCGGGCGTGGCGAACTGGAGCTCACAGCCGAAGAGCGCCTCAGCGAGATCGAGGCTTATGACGGCGCGCTGGCCTACGTGGATACCGAGATCGAGCGGCTGTACGAAACTTTGCGGTCCCGGCGGCCGGGCCGCGAACTCCTGCTGATCGTGACCAGCGACCACGGCGAGGCGTTCGACGAGCACGGGGGATACCTCCACGCGCGGTCGCTCTACCGCGAGGAACTCCTGATCCCTCTGATCATGGTCGGCCCGGGCGTCCCACCCGACACCCGGATCAACCGTCCGGTGAGCAGCGCTTCAATCCCGGCTACAATCCTGGATCTGGTTTCCAGGGGGTCGGCCAAGTCGTTCGGCGTCCCATCCCTGGCGCCCCTCTGGCGCGACTCGACATCCCAAGCCGACTGGGAGTACCCGCTGGCCGAGGTGGCCCAGCGCGATTGGGCCGGGCCGGTTTTCAAGGTGTACTACGGGGGGATCCGCGCGCTTTGGAGCCCTGATTGGCACTACATCGCCAACGACTCCCTCCCGGAGGAGCTGTACTCCTGGGCCGACACGTTGGAGCGCGACGATCGCGCCGCCGACTCATCCCTGACGGGGGTGCTGGAAGACTTCAGGAGTCGGCTCGCCACCCGTCCCCGCCCGGTCTATCGGAAGAGCCCCAGCCGGGAACCATGAATCAAGCGGGGCTGGCTGGCTCAGGAGATCGTGGTGGCGATCCGGACGGCATTGGCCATCAAGGTGTAGGTCAGGTTCTTGGCCGGCAGCCAGGGGAACCCGGCGCCATCCACTACGTATAGTCCCGCCATCCCCCGGACCGAGCCATCGGCCCGGGTCGAGTGTTCCGTCTCGGCGGCCCCCATCGGAAGGGTGCCGGCATAATGGACGCTGGACCCCCGTGGCAGCAGGCGGGTCATCGCCTTCGGAGCCAGGCAGCCGAGTTCCGCCAGCGCAGCGCGAGTGCGCTCCACCGCGACCCGGCCAGCCTCCAGGTCGTGCCCGTGGTCGGCGTAGTCCAGAACCAGCCGACTCCGGCCGACCTCATCGCAACCCAGGCGTACCCGGTTCCCCGCTCGGCGGGAATCGGACAGCCAGATGTTCGCCACCCCGAGGCCGGCCCGCAGCCGACGGAAAACCGCCAGTGAGGTTCTCAGGTCAAACGGGAGCCCGGCCACGATCGGATGCACCGCGGCGGACTTGAGGGTCGTGATCTGGCCATGCACATCGGTGCGCCAAGTGTCACCGCGGAGGCCGAGCGCAAGCATGTGGAACTGGTAACTGGCGAGGTTGATGGGGGCTCCGACCCGACTGGGAGACAGGAACGGCACCATCGCCTGGCGGTTGTCCATCAGCCCGTCCAGCTCCACCCCGGCCCGCCCGCCGGCGGCGAGGGTCTCCAGGTAGATCTGGGAAGTGGCCAGCGCACCGGCGGCAAGGATTACCCGATCACCCCGAACCTCGATCTCGCCCCCGCCATCGATGGGTAGCGCGGCCACCCCGATCGCCTCCCCGCCCCGCCCCACCAGCACCCGGTGCACCAGGAGACCGGGGCGATAGCTGAATCCTGGATGACTCATCAGCGCAGCCAAGGTCTGACTCGGGGCGTACAGCGCTCCCCGTGGGCACCCCCAGAGGCAGCGACCCAGCTCGGTGCATCGGCCGCGGGTCCCGAGATCGCGGGAGAGGACCGCCACGCGCGAGCGTCCGAGGGCAACTCCCCGCGCGTGCAGCCGCGCCCGGCGGCTCTGGTAACGCCCAAGCAGCCAGGCGGAGTGCGAGTCGGCCGGCAGTGGAGCCAGCGATCCGGGCGTCAGCGGCGAGAACGACTCCAGATCGTCGGCGGTCGCCGCGATCCCGATCCGGCTCGCCACCGTGGCGTAATGCGGCCTCAGCGCGCCCGGCGCAAAAGGAAAGTCCGCCAGTTCTTCGTCCCGGAGCTCGTACGATCCCCCGGTCCACGCCTCCGCCAGCCCTCCCTTGGCAAAGGAGAGGAGCGGCGCAAACCCCTTCTCCTCCAACCGGAATTCCCCTGGTCGCCGGAAAACATGCGCCTTGCTGGGGGGAAACCCATACGGCTTGGCATCGGGGGCGGGATAGACGACGGCCTCACTTGCGGCGCCTAGGAAGTAGCGGCCACCCTCCGTGCCGGCGTCCTTCAATGCCGAGAAATCCAACTCGGGGTGTTCCACTGCCGGCGGCGAGTATCCGACGTCGATCAACTCGACCGTCTCGCCCCTCTCAAGCATGGTCTGGGCAAAGTGCACCCCGGTGGCGCCGGAACCCACGACCAGGTACCTAGCCATCGCGCGCGGTCTCCCGGGGGGAATTCCAGTGATCGACAAGATGCCCCGGGGCCAGCACCAGCACGGCGATCATCGTCCACGCCAGCCAGCGGACCCCGAGGAGGACGACCTCCGTCCAGGCCACCGCGAGGGCAGACACCCGTCCCGTGTCGTACTCGGCATGGCGCTCCGGATCCGCCTCGAGCACGGCAAGGGCCAGCACCAGCTTCCGGCGCAGCAGTCCGTACGGCCGAGTCAATCGGGCATAGCTGTCGGCCAGGACACATCCCACCGGAGAGCGCCGCGCCAGGCGCAGCAGTCGCAGGTCGAGGGCATCGAATGGCACGGCGATGGCCCGCGGGTGACCCCGGCAATAGGCGGCAACTGCCTCGGTTGAAGGGCGTTCGGTGCCAAGGTGCTGGGCCAGCGACTTGAACTCCCGCTCGAGCTCAGCAGCGCCCCCCAGGGCGGCATCATCGCCAGGCGTCGCCCCACCGCTGGGGGCGGAGACCACGCTGCGGAGTGGATCGCCCGGTGGCAAGAGCAGGTCCACCACCGGATGGGAAGTCGCCACCGAATCGTTGAGGAAGGCGGACAACTGGCCTGCGGTGACAGGGAGTTTCGGTCCAAAGACCCCCTCCGCCGCGGCCAGCCCCAACCGCGGCAGTCCGAGCGGCACCGACCAGGGGGAGCGGGCGGGGAGCCCCCGCGCCGCCCGGATTCGTGCCAGAAGGGTGCGCATCGAGTACCGGTCACCGCTGCCGATCTCCAGCGGCTCCGCTCCCATCGGCCGATGATCAACGAGGGCCAAGAGAAGATCGGCAAGGTCCCGAACGTCCACGGGCTGCACCAGGACGTTGCCGCCGCCGAGCACGATCGGAAACCGCCCGACGGCCAGCCGCTCGAGCCCTTCCTGCACCCGGCTGCCGGGGCCGAAGACCATCGTCGGCCGGACGATCGTCGCCGGCACCCCCGAGGCCAGTAGCGCCGCTTCCGCCCCCTGTTTCGAGGCCGCATAGGGGTACCAGCGCTGACGGCGGTACCCCGCCGCGATCGAACTGACGAGGACGAAGTGCCGGGCGTCGGCACGGCGCGCCGCTTCCGCCAGCATCCGGGTCCCATCGACATTGACGCGGTGCATCAGTGCCGCCGGGGCACGTCCGGTCACGGCGGCCAGGTGCAGGACCACGCAGGCCGGCGGCAGGATCCCCGGTGGCAGCGTCGATGCCTGGTTGGAGAGGTCGCAGGCCACGACGCGCCAGGTCGACGGAATCCGGACATCGGGCGGGAGCGAATCGGGACTGCGCACCAGGAGGGTGACCGATCGCTCGGCCCCGGGAACCGCAACTTCCGCCGCAAGCCGCCGTACCAGCTCCCGACCAAGAAACCCGGTCGCTCCAGTCAGGACGAGTGGTGCCGCCTCGGAGCGATTCAACGGGAACGCCTCAGGGGGAAGAGCGCTTGCTCAACTGGCGCGATGGGGCTGATCTGGGGGACACCGCCGCTCGCCAGAGGGCCCAGCGCACCCGCCAGACCCCCTTGATATCGTCCCAGGCGGTGCGCACGATCCGCACCCGGCTGTCGTCGTCCTCGATCCATTCGACCGGCAGGTCGGCGATGCGATATCCGCCCTTTTCGGCGAGCACCAGCAACTCGGTGTCGAAGAACCAGCTCTGGTCGCGCACCGACGGGACCAGGTCCAGCATCGCCTGGCGGCTGATCGCCTTGAACCCGCATTGGGCATCGCTGAACGAGGTCCAGAGGACCGCCTTGACGAAGAGGTTGTAGCAGCGGGAGATGAATTCACGACTGGCGGATCGACGGGTTCGCGATCCGGGAAGGAGCCGCGAGCCGGTTGCCAGATCGAAACCATCGACCGCGATCGCCTGCACCATCCGGGGGAGGGCCGCCAGTTCCGTCGAGAGATCGACGTCGGTATAGCACATGATGTCGGCGTCGCTCTGGGTCCAGGCCTGCCGTAACGCCCGGCCCCGTCCCCGAAGCGGCAACTGGATGAATTGGACGTCGGAATGCGCCGCGGCCAGATCCCGGGCCACCGCTTCCGTCCCGTCGGTCGATCCATTGTCCACGATCACGACCCGCCAGCGGCAACTCGGCGCCGTAGCCAAGAACTGTTGCACAGTTGCAACACTTCGTGCGAGGACGTGGGCCTCGTTGAGCACGGGGATCACCACATCCACGCGCAAGTCGCTGGGCCATTCACCGACGATTCTGGGTTGATACACCGGCATCCAGGGCTCCTGGCGCAAATCAGCGGGGGTAATCCCCCCTGTATCATACCATCCCGGTGCAGGGGGCGTGCCGGACCTTGGCTACGGTCGGGATTCGGAGGCGTCGTCACCCCGCTCAAGCCAGGGGAACCGGACGTACCAGATGCCGAAGATCAAGGCCGCCGTAAATGCCATCACCGGAAGGGCCGAAGGACGCCCCGATAGCCAGGGCGCGTACTGGGCGGACATCTTGCCGAGGGTGGTCAGCCACGGCAGCTGGAACCCTTCCACAAAGGCCTGCATCAGGTTGCGGTGCAGCCCGTATTGATTCCGGACCATCGCCATCGACCAGCTCGCCGTGACCGCCAGCACCACCATGCTGTACCCGATCGACCGTGGCAGGCGGATCAGCACCGCGGCCGCTGCCAGGTACAAGAACGGGATCACCGGCATCAGGTACCGGATGCCAGTGCTCCATTGCAGCCGGGTGAACGCGATCGAGCTGAAGAACACCAGGTAGGCCGCGCCGATGGCCAGGCAGACCAGGAGCTCCCGCCCGGGGATGATCGAGCGCCGACCTCGGAGCAGGAACGGCGACCCGAGGGCCAGCACCAGCAGCGGCGCCGACACCAGCAACCCGAAACTCGGGTGGAAGAGGAGCTGGAGCAGCAGGCCCAGGTTGGGTCCGGTCACGCCCTGGTACCCCTGATCGCTGTAGATCACTGCCGGCATCCAGTGTTGCGGCGGCAGGAACGGATGGCCAAACGCCGCCCACTGGTAGAACCAGAGCATCGCCATCATCGGGAGCGCCCCCAGGGTGTAGCGCACGCCAGCCCGGATCACCCCGCCCGACCCGTGCAGCTCCTGGGCTCTTGCCAGGGCGTAGAGCCCGAGGATGCCGAGGGTCAGGGCGCCGCTGTAGTCGCAGAGAAACCCGAAGCCCGCCAGGGCGCCCGCCAGCACCGTCCGGCGGGCCTCCGAAAGCTGGATCCGGTTGCCGGGATTCCAGAGCAGCAGGAAGGCGAGGAGTCCCACGATGCCGATAGCCAGGTTCTGGTTCAGGTAGGCGGTCCGGAACAGCACCGGCGTCCCGAAGGCGTACAGCAGTGACAACCAGGTGGCCTGTCGGGCGGCCAGCCCGACACCCTCCAGCAGGCGCTGCATTCCGACCACCCCGAGGGCGGAGAGTGGCGCCATGCACAGCACCATTGTGATGATGCCCACCAGGCCGAACCGGATATCAAGCCCGCGCGCAAACGCCTGACGATAGAAGAGCACCCGCATTTCCCTCGGGTCATCGTAGACTACCGTGGAGTCGCTGCCGGGCGGTCGGGAGGCCAGGGCGCGATTCACGATCCGGTCCACGACCGGCCGGAGGGCAAAGTAGGGCACGGCGGCCAGCATCGAGATCCCCGGGTTGGCCCCGTGGTGCACGCCACCCTTCGGGGCCCGCTCCGGGTTCTTGAAAATGTCCTCGTGCAACCCGTAGTACTCGGTCAGGTCAAAGCTTCCCGCCTCGACAATACTCACCACCAGATAGTGCTCACGCACGAAGTCAGTGGCGAAGTGCAGGCTGAAGAGGACCCAGCAGGTCAGGAAGAGGCGAATGCGCATGTCGAGACCGTTGGGAGGGGCAAGAGGGTACTGGCCTGGGCGGCACACCGGAGGGCTCGCGGGCCATGGGGATGAAAATGCCTGCCCCTGCGCAGGAAGACAATCATACCGGGCCGGTGCTCAGCGCGGGGCATGGAGCACCGGCGGCTCGACGTTCATGGCGCCATGGACCGTTGACTCAGGGGCCCCCAGCAGCAGGCGATCGACCGCCTCGACCCCCTGCATGGCGGAGTGGTCCTGGTTCGAGACCTCGTACTTCCAGGCCCCGAATCGTCCCCGACTCAGGACGCCACGAGCCTCCAGCGCAGGCTGCACCTGCTCCAGTACCGCATCGCGTCCCAGCCATGGGGTTGGGTACCCGTGGTCCAGCCGACGATGCCAGCGGCTCACGATGGGGTCGTCGGCGCCGATGAATCCCACCGTTCGGAAACCGGCCACGACCTCGTCCACCAGCCGCGATGCATCCACCGGCTTGGCCGGAGATTCGCTGACCTCCGCCATCAACGACCACTGGGCCCCCGGCTGGGCCACGTTGTTCGGCGAGTAGTTGCTGAACACCGTCACCCGGTAGAACGGGGTGTCGGCCTCGGGAAAATACATCCAGCACTTGGTGGCCAGGTCGGCGGGCGGCTGGCCGGCCAGGCCGATGCCGACGATGTGGCTCGACGAGTGCACGAAGCGATCCGCCAGCTCGCGGACCGGGCCCAGGTCGGCGGCCAGCCGCAGCGTGGCGTCGAGGGGCATCGAGGTGATCAGGGCATCGTACGACTCGCTCGAACCGTCCCGCAGGTGAACCACCCGCCGGTTGGTATCGAGCCCGACCGCCTCGGCCCCGAACCGGAATCGCTCCGCCGGCAGCTGGCCGGCCAACGAAGCCCAGATGGCGCCCGTGCCGCCACGCTTCGGGAATCGGAAGGTGGCATTGGGACCCCAGCTGACGTCATCGCGCCGCAGCACCAGGTTGCGGAGCACCCTGGCCAGGTCCACGGTGGCCACCCGCTCCCCCATCCAGGTCGTGCTCATGGTGTCGGGTGGATAGGCCCACACCTTGGCGTTGTAGGGAAACATGAACGCCTCGCAGAGCCCGCGGCCGAACGACCGCTCCAGCCAAGCGGCAAAGTGGGCCGGCGGCCCGGCATGGGTGGCCCCTGCCACCTCCACCAACCCTTCCAGGCAGGCAATCAGGGTCTCGTCAGGGAGGCGCCAGATGTTGTTCTGGAGGGGATAGGGAATCCACCGTTCCCGCATCCACACCCAGGCCTCACGCTGGTGTTCGAGCCACTCGGAGCCCAGGGCGTGGTCCATCAGTCGATCGAAATATTGGTAGTGCGAAAAAAGGACGTGCCCGCCCAGGTCCCAGGTGAACCCCGCCTCGTCCACCACCGACATCGCCAGTCCGCCGGCAGAAGACCCGGCTTCAAGCACCAGCCAGTCGTGGTGCCCATGTTCCGCCAGCCGCCACGCCGCGCCCAGCCCTGTCGGGCCCGCGCCCAGCACCACGATGCGCTGGCTCAGGTCGCCGCTCGACGTGGCAGTGAGCGCCGGAACTCCAGCATCTGCCGGAAGGCCGTGGCGCAGAATTTCAGGAGCTTCCACCGCCGGATCGATACCGTCCCGGTCTCGCGATCCCGGTGCCCCACCGGATGGAACGCCACCGCAGCTCCCGTCCGCGCCGCAAAGACCGCCAGGAACAACGACGGCGCGAGAGTGCCATCGGGGATGAACGGTCGTGCCGACTGCCACAAGTCTCGGTGGAGCAACTTGAACGGGACATTGGCATCGTGCAGGCGGACGCCGAACAGCAGTCGCAGGCTGGCCCGAATCACGACGGTCAGGACCCGTCGTACCGCGGCGTCATTGCGGACCCGGCGCACCCCGAAGGCAGCCGGCGCGCCGGCCTGGACGCTGCTCCAGAGGACCGCAAAATCCTCCAGCGGAATCTGGTTGTCGCTGTCAATCAGGAAGAAGTACTCCCCCGCGGCCACCCCCAGGCCGGTCAGGATCGCCGGCCCGTGCCCGCCATTGGGCTTGTGCACCACCCGGATCCTGAAATCGCTGGCGGCCCGGGCATCGAGCAGCGCCCCGGTCTGATCCCGGGAACCATCGTTCACGACCACCAGTTCCGAACCCGGGACCAGGTCGAGCACCTGAGCGCAGACAGCGTCGATCGCCACCCCGATCCCCTCGGCCTCGTTGTAGGCGGGCATCACGACCGAGAGTCGGCCCGGCGCGGTCAAAGAACTCATCCAGTCTCCACGCGATAGCGCCACAGTCTCGTGGCGGCGGGCCAATCAGGTAGCGGACGAAGGACCACGCCGGCGGGCCGCTCGGCGGCCAGCGCAGCGTCGGCATCTTCGCGCAGGGTGAACAGCGTCCAGACTTCATCGCCTGGACGAATCGGGAGGTCGTCGGGGCTGCGGCGAAGGTGAGACATCCCCACCAGGACCAGTTCAGCGCCTCCCAACTCCATCCGGGTGGCCCGATTGAACGGCAAGCCCGGGGCGAAGGACTGCACCTGCACACCGGCCGCCTGAGCCAGGAAATGAGTGATCTCGGAGAGTCCCGGGGCCACGAAGAGCACCACTCGCGCCCCGCGATGCCTTCCCGTGGCCAGGCTGTCAAACGCCATGGTCAGCGATTTCTCCGACTCTGTGGAGGGCCGGAATCGGACCAGGCTGCCAGGTTGCCTCGGATGGGACTGGCCCATACGAAAGGTCTTGTAGAGGAGTGCGCCGGTATAGACTGGCCCGTCGTGCGAGGGCATTGTGGCGTCTACCAGCCAGCTGCGCCTGATCTGGGGAGAAAATGCACTCAAGCCGACAAAGAGGTGCAGGAAGGCTGCCCCGCCTACGAGTGCCCCACTCAGTTGCCGGCGGCGGCCACTCCGGGCCATGCTGCCCCACACCCCCACTGCAGTCGCCACCGACAGCGGCAGCATCGTGTGCAGCAGGTATCGCGGCGTCGTGGTGCTGGTGAAATAGAACGCCGCCACCGGCAGCACCCACGCTCCGAGTACCGCGAGCAGCGCCGGACGCTCTCGCTGGAGGTCGCGGGCCCCCGCCGCGGCAAGCAGCAAGGGAATCGGCGACATCGCGAAGAGCAGGAACTCCGGAAACCTGGTAAAGATCGGGTTGTCGGTGTGGGAGGTCACTTGCCGCACCAGATCACCCATGCGCGGATCGAGCAGGAGCGCCAGGCCGAAGGCGGTGCCGACACCGGCGCCGGTTGCGATCAGGGGCATCAGGGCACGCCAGACCGAGCGATGGTGCCACCAGAGGAGCGCGAAGATCCCGCTCGACACCAGAACCGCATCGGCCCGCACCACCATGGCGGCCCCAAAGAGCGCCATCGCCAATGCCTCGCCCTTGCCACCAGGCCGGTTCGACAGCAGCGCCGCGGCTATCGCAGTGAGTGCCACCGACACGATCGCGGTGTTGCCGTACTGGCTGCTCTGCCAGATCAGAGGGTTGGCGACCAGCAGCGCCAGGAGGAGCCAGCGCTCCCGCGGCGCCAGCACTCCGCGAAACGCCAGCAACCCCGCAATCGGGATGATTGTTCCCGCCACCACGGAGAGCCACACCATCAGGTCGGGAATGAGGTAGACGCCGCCGCCGAGGAGCCCCGCCAGGCCGAGCACCAGCCGGTAGTACCCGAACTGCACGCCATACCGGTACAGGTCCGTCGGCATCTCCTGGTGAATGGCGGCGGCGCCGGCGGCGAGCGCGATTTCGTCGCCCTCGCTGAAGGCACCAAAATGCGCCGCCAGGTAGCGAAGGATGAGCACCCCCGCCACGGCAGCAACCAACCATCCCCGTGGCGACGCGATCGGCAACGACCGCTCCATCAGGAAGCCACGACGGGCGCCGCCGCTCGCCGGGAATCGATTCCGGCCAGGAGAGGCAGCTTCAGGATGGGCCAGCGTACCAGCATGCCAGGGCCTGTGCAGGAGACGAAGTGCGTGGCGACAAGGGTTGCCAACGGTTGTTGCGCATCGGCTGCGGACCCGACAAAGGCACATTCCATGCCCGCGCCCTCCGCCGGCCGGTCAGGGCCGCTTTGCGCCGAGCCGACTAGCGCCCCCCGCGGGGGACAATCGGAAACCGGGCCAGCGCGGCTCGCAGGGACGCTGCGGTATCGACCCATTCGGGATGCTCAAGGAGATCGCGGCGCTCGAAAGGATCGGTCACGATATCGTACATCTCCTCCCGGTCTCCCGGTCCCGCAATGAAATGGTACCGCCCGCGAACCAGCGAGGTCATGTCGCCCGCGGAGACCGGATACCAGTCGGGTTGGTTGGCCACCCAATAGAGTTCCGAGAGCCCTGGCGAGCGATCCGGAACCGCCCCGCCCGCCCAGAGGGGGGCGAGGGAAACTCCCGGAATGGCGCCGTCGCGGGTGGCGGCGACGAGGTCCAGGATCGTGGCGGGCACGTCGGCGAGGGATACCGACTCCTTCACCTCCACACCAGCGGGCACCCCACCCGCCGGCCATCGAACCAGTAACGGCACATGCAAGGCCGGAAAATGCAGTCCATTGCCGTGGGCAAGGTGGCCATGCTCGCCAAACTCCTCGCCGTGGTCGGCTGTCACGATGATCAGGGTACTGTCCAGGCTACCCTGCGCCCGCAGAGTGGCGAAGAGTCGACCCAGTTCGGCATCCAGCCTGGCAATGGCGCCGTCGTAACTGTCCCGGAGATCCTCGATCTCCGCCGCGGAGTGGCGGCGGCCGAACTCGATCCGCCGAAGGGTGCTCTCCCCAGTCTGGAACATGCTGTCGTAGGGCGCCTCCGGGGCATACGGGTCATGGGCGTCGAAGAGGTTGAGGAACGCAAAATAGGGTCGGCCATCCCCTCGCCCCTGCCACCCCAGGAATTCGTCGACGACCCGTCCCGCATCCTTCCGCCCGGGAATGACATCCTGGTCGAACCAGGCATTGAACCGCCCGATTGCCAACCGGCCCAGCATCGTCGACCCGATTATCTGACTCGGGATGAGGGCGTAGTCCTGGTACTCCTCGAATCCCCGGTCGAGCCCGTATTCACGTGACACGTACCGCAGGTTGGCGATAAACCCGCCGGTCCGGTATCCCCGATCCCGGAAGTATTCGGCAAGCGTGGGCGGGCCGGAATCGAGCGGAGTGCTCCAACCCACCGAGAGGTCCCGCTGGAACCGTCCGGTAAAAAGTGTGGCGTGGGTGGGCAGCGTCCAGGGAGCGGTAGCGACCGCCAAGTCAAACCGCACCCCGTCGGCGGCCAGCTCGGCCAGGTGGGGGGACGTTGCCCGGGGATACCCGTACGCCGAGAGCTCGAGCGCGCGGACCGTGTCCAGAATCAGCAGGATTACGTTCGGTCCCCCGCCTTCCACCGGAGTCGATCGTGATGGCAACCTTCCCCCGCGCATGGCCGTGCCGATCCCCCCCGTGATCGCCACCACTGCCAGCAGTGCCGTGCTGGCCCGCAGCGCGGACGAACAGAATCTCGGCCACGCCTTGGCAGATCGAACCGCCACCGACGCGAATCCGGCGGCGAGAAGGACGATTGCAATGCCATGTACCCGCGGCACCAGAAGCAGGACATCCAGGCCTACCAGGAAGGTTGCGACGGCGAGTGCCGGCAACCAGGCGGCAGAGCCCCCGCGGCGGCGACCAATGGCCCCGGCAATTCCAACCAGCGGGCCGAGACAGAGCAAGGCGGAGAGCGGGCCCAGCCAGACCGAGGCCGGGTTGAGGAAAACCGTCTCGGGCAGGTAAGCCCGGGCCGCGAGTCGGAGCAACCACTCCCCGATGCCAGCGGCGAGCGCGGTCCACACGATCAGCAGGGCCAATCCAGGACCTGTCGTGGCCGCGATGTCCTGGCCCGGGGGGGTACCGATGGGCTTCACAAGTCTCCCGTTGCAAGAAATGAGGCGCGGCTCAATTTAATATTGGGCCCCTCCGGCCAAGCAGACAACTTCCGTGCCCGATTCAGTCGGGGCGCCGGCGGAGGGTGGTCGTGATGGCCGGGCTGGAGTGGCGTTAGTCTCCCAGGACAGGCAGTCGCAGCGGATATACTACACCTGTCGCTGTGACACAACATCACGACGACAGGCCTTCGCAGCCAGTTGCCCGTGGACTGTTCCGACGCCTCCCTGGCGTTTGGCGGTAACATGTTGAATCGCTTCACACGACGAGCCAAGTATCGGCAGCGCGTGCCGACCAGGTGGGCGCACACCCGGCCGGTCGGTGAAATGGCGCGGGTACACTTCATGCGAGGCTCCGCCACCCGCCTCCTTCGAACAGGTGGGCCGATCTCCCGATCTGCCCGCAATGCAGGAAGCCTGAATTCCCGGGCCAGCCCTGTTGCCGAAAAGGAGAATCCTGATCCAACCGGCTCACCCCGGTGGATTCTACCTTTCTGAAGGGGAGACTCGACGATGACCCACCGCCTGTGGCAGACCGCGGTTGCTTGCAGTGCCCTCGGACTGCTGGCGGCCTGCGCCGATCAACCGGACATCATGGCGCCTTCCATGGAGGTGGTTGCCGCAGCTCAACCCGAAGGCGCGTTGACGATCTGCAAAGCCGGCAACGCTGCCGGGACCTTCGGCTTCGCCTGAGCGATTACCGATCCCAACAGCGTGCCGTACGCCTCTGGGACGCAGTCGGTTGCGGTCGGGGACTGCGTCCAGGTCGCCCAGATCCCGGCCATCCCGAACAAGACCCGAGTGCTGGCAGTAGTCACCGAAACCACCCTGCCCGCCAACTGGGCCCTGACCGCCATCGATGTCGTGGTCGGCCCGCCCGATCCAACTGGGGTCGTTCGAGTTATCGACCTGCCCAACCGCACCGGCTCGGCCATCTTCCTCGCCAACGATGTCGGTGCCACAGCAACGTTCACCAATACCTGCACTCCGCCCCCGTCGCCACCGGCGTACTGCACCCTGACCCAGGGCTACTGGAAGAATCACACCGGCGAGTGGGACCAGGCGGGCGAGAAGTACGTCCGCAGCGGGCAGACCTTCTACAATTCCGGCCTGAGTTACATC
>Ga0163144_10001240_pt1 | contig 60131 bp, 47 predicted proteins | sample OliLak19BULKMAT1_FD_123175 | JGI IMG/M metagenome (GOLD analysis project Ga0163144, IMG submission 123175) | Freshwater microbial mat bacterial communities from Lake Vanda, McMurdo Dry Valleys, Antarctica - Oligotrophic Lake LV.19.BULKMAT1 | ecosystem: Environmental > Aquatic > Freshwater >...
CAATGAGGTCGAAGATCAGCCAGAGAACGGCCCGCATGCCCCATTTTCTCAAAAGCCGTGAGCAGTTCAAGTCTGCAAAATAAATAAGTTTTATGCTAAACTTGGAATTTGTAGACCCACAGGATGCGGCTGTTGACTGAGATTCTTCAAATAAGAATAAATACTGTCAGAGAGCCCACCATCTGGAGTGAGCTTTGTTTCCTTCAGGAGATTCACGCCCAGGATTACTTCTTCTCCCCCAAGATCCGAAAGTTCGCCTAAACGAGCGAGGTAGAGAAAGCGAAAGGCGCGCTCAAGTCCGCTTAGTGCGCTCGCTGCGATCCCTGGAAGTTCCGCTTAAAGGCCTGGAACTTCGCGAAATTCTCTTCTCCAAGAATCTCTCGATCCTGCTTTTCATACCGATCGCGGATTGCCTTCACGGAGTCGGTGATCCGGGCTCTGACGTCGACGGGCTGACCCGAGGGCGTCGACGGATGCGCCAAAAAGTTGATCATGAAAGCCCGCGCTTCGTTTTGCTCCTTGTCGGTTAAGCTCAGATGTCTTGCGATCGTCTCATCGTCGAGGCGTAGTTCGGTCCTCATGAAGTGCGTGGATTCCGTTTTCCACGCTTCACGCAGGTGAAGTGTCTGCGCCCGCGCCGGAGAGTTTTCGAGCTCAGAAAGGAAGCCTAAGACGGCCGGATTTTGCGCGGACTGGTCCATCGCTCCCTGAGTCAAGGTATGGGCCGGAGCTTTAGAACGAGGCGCAAGAGTGAACATATGCGACCGAGATGCGCTCGAAGTCGAAGGGAGCATCTCAGAATCCGGCTGTGGCAGAGGTTGATTTCCACGCTCGGAGACGGGCGGAATCGGTATTGAAGTCGGCGGTCGTTCTCGCAAGACATACGCCGCGCCAATAGCCGCGGCGAAGGTGATCACGGCGGCAAAAATCCGAGACTTCGACATGCCTCTAGCTTGGACGGGACATTGCTGTTTTGGCAAGGCCAACACCACTCTGTGTACTTCGAAACACATCTGGTGATTGATTGGCCGTTTTCAGCTTCTTAGACACCGCTTTCGACGGACGTGTCCCGGCGGACAGGCACATTTTACTGTTGATTTCCGGGTTCATGGAAACCGGCACGCGCGGTGCAGAACTGGTGTGTATTCGCTTAATGCTTTCTTAGGAGTAGTTTAATGAAAAATTTGAAATTGGTTTCGGTCTTACTGATCGCCGCATCGTTTGCCGGCGGAAGTGTTGCTCTAGCTGCCGATAAGTGCACGGAAGGCTACTATTGGAAGGGCTCGGACGTCTGCCTCGGGATTGTCTGCGGACGCGTTGATTCTGAGGGCGTGATCCAAGTCGAGTCGGGTATATGCTACATAGACCTCTTCGGAATTCTCTACATGTTCTGAGCTCGATTTCATCTCACACCGAGGTCGGCCCGATATCAATCGAGTCAAGGTGTGTTTCGAGGTATGCCATTACTAGCTCTAAGCCTTCGCCCGTCGCGGATAAAGGTCGCGCGCGACGGAAAGTCTAGTATCCAGTGGTTGCATCTCTCGAACAGTAAATCTGATCATCCGGCGTTCACTGCCTGCGCGAGCGCCTTCATGTTTTCGCGAAACAGAATCAGTAATGAGCGGAACCCCGCCGGGCAAACCGTTTCGCGCTTCTGAAACGCCGAGAGTAGACCTTCGTAGTACCAAAAAATCTCGGCCGGGGTTTTACCGCCGAATCGTTCCCAAACCTTGTTTCCTTGTACTAGGTAATCGTTCAGGATTGCGCGTGAATTGATGGCGACGAACTACCTCAAGTGTAGCCACTTCTTTGTGATCGTGCCGAATGCATCGGGCCTCGAGTTTCTTTGTTCCGATCACAGCTGTGACAAAGCGGTCTTTAATTCCGACATGGAAGTGCAGTTTACCTCCGGACCGGTGCTGGGTAGCGTAATTTTCCGTCCGAATCGTCTGGGATGACGGAAGATCATCAAAATGTTTAGACAGTTTTCGTTTTTCCTATGACGATAGGCCCTATGAGCAGGGCTCGCTTCCATCCCATTTTCATTGTTGGAATGTGCACGCGTGTGGGTACGAACTACCTCGACGCTCTTCTCCGGCTTCACCCAGATTGTACGATGGCTATTCCAAGAGAAGATTATCTTCTCGCCCACACGCGGCATCTTGCCGAATTCGTGGATCGGCTCACAAAGCTTTACGAGGGAGAATCCGTGGCATGGGGATGGCAGCCGGAACTAAAGAATAAAATCAAAGCGGTTTTAGAGCAGGGAACCGTGAACGCTCTTCAGCAAATTGTTTTTGCGCTGGGGGACGCCTCTCCGCGTCCTGTCTTCAAGACACCGGGCTCGGCGGGCCTAGAGCACTTTCAACGGTTTTTTCCGAACGGAAAATTGATTCTTCTCGTTCGGGATGGCCGCGACACGGTACATTCGATGATGAGAACGGAGTGGCTTTTATCGTACGGGGCCGATTTTGAGCAATGCGTAGGGTGGTGGGCGGAGGGGGCGGCCTCCCTGCTTCGGTTTATGGAAGAGCATGACGAAGCGCCTTTTTGGAAGCTGGTAAAATATGAGGACCTTTGCCGTGATCTCCGCGGTACTCTGGCAGGCCTGCTCGATTTTTTGATGCTATCAAATGAGGATTATCCGTTCGAGCAAGCGGCCGCGCTCCCTGTTTACGGATCATCTAGTCTAGGAGCATTTGGGCCGGTGCCAAAGTCCCCTGGCTTCCAAAGTGTTGGGCGGTTTGTCGATTGGCGCTCTGAGCAACTATTTCGGTTCGAGCAGCTCGCCGGTGGATGGCTCGAACGGTTAGGTTACGCGCGAAGCTTTTGAGATGGACGGCAGCGTTTGGTTCTCGTTAGTCTGGGGCAACGCATTGTCTTATGCACACACAAACACCTTGGCTAGCCAATCGCGCCTACCTTGATTGGTTTCTACTTCAGTCAGAAGCAGGCGCGCTGCAGTTTCTCAGCCAGAGCGCAGAGATGCCGTCGACATTCGGGCAATACTTGGGCGCCGTTGGCGAGCCCTATGATGCCGAGATCCGGCCTACTTTTCTCACGGGCATTCACGATCTTGAGCTACTCGATGCCGCATCCGAATGGTTGGTTCGAGATGGACGCATACCTTTATCATTGTTTTTCACTGCGCATCCCGCACCACTATGCTGCGTTGCAAAACTCTATATTGAGGATTCTCTCAGGGACCTCGTGCCCGATCCCTGGCGGATGCAGATCGGCACTTATCAGCTAGTGAATCGGCTAGTGGGAAAGGATCAATCCCGATACTCCAAATTGTTGATCGTGGGCGTGAATTCAGCTGCATACTGCGAGCTTCCGGAGGCAGCTCGGCTGCTTCAAGAGGCGGCAAAAGGATTTGAGGAGCGGCATGGCTCAGCGCCCGACGAAGTCATTGTGCATCTCCTACAGAAGCGGGAGCCGCTCCAGGCCGTCGAGAAGACAACTCGACATACGGGAGAGCTTTTGCTTGAGGTGTGCCAGCTGTTTGGAAGAAAGCTCCGGTTCCTGAATCCTGACGAGTTTGAAGCAAGTCGGGGGTTTGACGGATGCGAGATACTCGATCTGAATCAAAAGCTGGTCTGCGCTGATTCCAGTCTTGTCCATACCGCGCTCACGAAAGGCGCACGACTGCCGCCCCCATCCGCCGTGTCGGATAATTCATACGACCGCTTGATCCAACTCGGACTCACTTACGCGTTCGGCATCCGAGCCCCCGATGCCGTCAATCATTCTACAAACAGGCCAACATATTCGTGGATGACCGGATTAGCAGCACGATCCTTTCCTTGGACTGCTTGGTTTCGTGCGCCTTGGCCATATGTACTCGTGACCTCCGAGCTGACCGGGACTAAATCAACCCTGCTCCGAGCGTGCGAGTCTGGTGGTAATCGCCGGGTGTTCAGGCCCGAGACGACCCGGCTGGGTCAAGTAGATCTTGCCCAGCGCACATCCAAGTCGATCGTGATCCAGGGATGGGCGCTAGACGTGGATTTCTCCTCTTCGGCTAACGAAGTGCTCGCTTTCGTAGATTCAAGAGCCCTTCCGTGCACATTCAGCCGAATGAACCGACCGGATGTGCTTCGGTCGCTTGGAAGCGATGTCGAAGGATTGGGTGATGCGCTACTGCGCAGTGGGTTCCGAATTGAGGTCCCTCTCTCAGCAATCGACGAGTCATTGTCTGAAAATGTGGTGAGCGTGCTGGCGACGCTTCAAAGTGAACTAGTCGTGCATTTGGCTGACTTAGTATTAACCTCTGGCACTTCGAAGATCGCTCGGCTGGATGAGGCTCTTGGAGAAGTGCGTAGGGCTGAAGTGCAAATGAGCGATGAATGGATCCGCTTCCACGGCTTGGAGCGTCGATTCAAGCTGGATAAGCTCACCGAGTGCGGACGAGTCGATTCTTGCGAAGTCGTTGACGGAGGAGGGCTGTCGATTCAGGGTTGGGCGGCCGACATCCATAACGAACGGCTGGCCGAAGCAGTGCTCGTCGTGGTTCCCCAAGGGGGGGCTTGGATTGTCCCCATTCGATTGCTGCGCCCAGATGTTGCTAAAAGCCATGCACCACGATTCCAGCTGGCGGGATTCCGAGCGGTGCTTAGGGAAGCCGCAAATGCAGTCGATACATTGCGCGTCTTCGCATTGTTTGAAGATGGCCGCGCCTGCGAGCTTCCTCGCGGCGTTGTCCAATGACTCAAAGTTCGTGCCGAGTCATCCTGCTACGGTCACCCCTACAGTCTAATTGGGTGAGCTGTGTCTCGATTGTCGACAACTTGGAGCGTGCCTACGGCCGCTCGTTTGGTTCGGCGCTTCGCGTCCGCGCAATCGATCCGATGGCACCGCCCGAAGCGATCGCGCAGTTACTGGATGAGATCTTAGAGTCCGCTCCCGAGCTCCTCGTATTCGCTGATCACCATAGCCATGCTCCTTTAGTCCTGAGGCGTCTGGCTTCTCATGCCCGCTGGCGTTTAGTGGCTTCCGGTATTGCCGTTCATGCCTACGGCGATTTCTCGCTTTGCGCCAGGGAATGGATCGGGGCTGAGTCAGCGCTGATTTCAAAACGGATCCGCTTTATCGGAGCGTCTTTGGCATCTTGCGAACAGCTCCGCACGCTCGTCGATCCAGACACGGTCGGCGTTCTCCCGTTTCCAGTCGATCAGGAGATTTTTCAGCTAAACGATGCCGCGTGCTCACGCTTTCGAGCACGACTGGGGATTAGTCCGGACGCTTTCCTGGTCGCCTATACAGGTCGGTACTCGTTGCAAAAAAATACGGATGCGTTGATTCGTGCGCTCGGAGTTTGTGCCAAAAATCCTATTCACCTGGCCTTGGCGGGGAGTGTGGATGATATCGGAGCGGATTTTTTTGGGATTGCGCCGGTCCGAGGCGCTTACGGCCGCAGACTGGCCCAGACTCTAGAAACGGAAACGGCTCACGGGAATCTTGTCATCCACTGGATGGGGGACTTACCACCAAATCTGCTTTCAGAGCTTTATGGCGCATCGGACGTCTTCGCGAGCCTGAGTACCCATCACGACGAGGACTTTGGCATGTCTCCAGCTGAAGCCTTATGCTGTGGGACCCCCGTGCTTCTTTCCGCGTGGGGAGGGTTTCACACGTTTCAGAAATTGATGAAAAGTTGCGGGCAGGGTGATGAAGTTCAACTGGTGCCTTTGATCAATGCGGGCGATGAAATTGTCATCGATCTGCAGAATTTTAGAGAGGGGCTTGAGTCATTTCGCGCACGGGCACGGACTCGCGATAAGACAGCTCGAGCGAGTTGCGCCCTGGCGGCCGCCCAGACTATTTCAATTGAGGCAGTGTCGAAAGAAGTGATTCGTGCCAGACACTTGCCGACTCGATCATTCATTGGGTTCCGCCCATTGTTTCGGGAGCTGGCGCAGATTCCAGACAGCGAGCCCCGCTTCGGGAAGAATCGCTTCAAAGATCCACGGTATTTGAAGCTCTATCGCGGCTATTGGGCCCTTTGAGTTCGTTCGGCAACTGACCACCCAGCCAGGTGAGCAATAAATTTTTCGGCCGACGGAGCTGGTTTTCAAACTCATTCTTCCAATACGCGCTGCAGGGCGCTTGAGGGTTTTCAGGCTCGGGATTCAAGACTAGAGCGGCCGCAAAAGACAAAGCGATCTGTGGCCCCTCGAACTCGGACCGCTCTCGCAATCTGTGAATCGCGTTACCCCCATGCACTCTGTAAGCGATCAATGCCTCGCTCACCAAGGCGGGTTCGGTCTTGAGCAGGGATCGAAGAATAAAATCGTAATCATGAACGAGCTGGAATTCTCGGAAGCCCCCAACACGCTCGAAATGCCTACGGGTAAAGAGCAGATTGCCAGTCGTCACGGCAATGTTGTTGTGCAATAACATGAACCCCATCGTGGGGAACCGGCTCATCAAAATTTCCGCGTACCACCTTCGTATTAGGTGATCATAGGGGAACTCATTGCCATCATTGTCGACGTGGCGAACGACACTCATAGCCAGCTCGGATTTTCCAGGCTTCAGCGCACGCACCAAACGGGAAATTCGGCCCGGGAGATAGTAGTCATCCGAATTCAAGATGGTTAGGATCTCGCCCTTGGCGAGACTGAGCCCGAAATTAATGGTTTTAGGTGCGCCCCGATTCGTCTCCGCGCAGAATTGAAGCTGAACGCCCGAAGCTCGTTTGCCGCGATGTTTTCGCACGAGTGACTCAATCAGCTCGGGGCTTCCGTCCGTGGACCCGTCATCCACTATGATGAGTTCTAAGGGACGCCAGTTCTGCGTCAAAACAGACAAGATCGCTTGTTCGATATATGCCGCGTGATTGTACGACGGAATGATTACAGAGACGAGCTGACGTCGACTGGTCATCGAATCATCCGTGGTACCTGGGTGGCCTTTGAGCGAGAATCTCGAGGCGCTGCAGATAGGTGCGCGAGACGCGGCTTACCGCGTACTCGTCCAAAAATCGGCGCTTACCTATTCGACGTTTTGCCGCTACTTCCGGGCCGGATTTTCGCACCTTCAGTAGCTGCTCGGCCGCATGTTCAACGTCAGGCTCGGCCCAGGTACTGCCCGCGGGGTAGACTCCGTGATCTCGTGTAGTTTTCACGAGATCGTAACGTACCGGAAAACTATTACTCTCATCGAGAAAATCGGTGTTTCCAGACCAATTCGTGGCGATCACCGGTGTGCCCAGTGCCATGGATTCTAGAAGCGTGAGCCCGAATCCCTCCGCTCGGTGCAAAGACAAGTAACAGTCGACCTCTCGAAAAAGCGCTTGCATCGTGGGTTCGGATAGCGGCTGATCTAGGATGCGCACATTTCCACCAGCACCCATCGACTTCAGCCTACGCACGGCCTGAGCGTCGTCAGCGTTCAGGCACTTAATCACTAACTGGGCGGAGGGGTCCTCTCCGAGAGCCGCCTTGAACGCGCGGACAACCGCTTCCGGGTTCTTCCGTTCCCAGATGCTGTGATAATCAAAACAATAGAGCACGGTGAATTTCTTGTCTTTACCAATAAGATCCCAGACGTCGCCCGCGGTGGCGGCCCTGGAACCGAAATCGTCTGGTAAGGAGTGCGGAACGCGCACCACTGGAACCGGAGAGCTTGGCAGAAGGGCATTTTGGACGAATCGGCTTGGCACCCAGATTTCATCAAAGAACTGGTACGCGTAACCAGCGTCACTGGGAGGGCTTGGAAGTTCCCAAACCCAGTAGCCGATATTATAGCGTTGCCGAAAAAAGTCGGGACCGCGGGCCGAGTAGAAACCTCGCATATCTGCCGCATTCATATGAATGAGATTGATGCGGTAGGGGTTCTCGAGGCTGATCACTCGGCGCGAACCGGATACATTTTGGATACGGACACTCGAATCGGTCACGTTATGAAACCCATGCGGGACCCGTGCCCTATTCAGGCATTCCGCATCGGCGCGAACCGCGGCACCCACGCCCTTCGGGCTATGGTGAAAGCCGACGAGATTGACGCCAAAGACCGGAGGCTGCGGCAAGACACTGGCTACGACGGATCTTTTCAATCGGTTACACTGAACCTGCGCCACCATTTCAACAATCTTCCCCAATTTTTTATCGAGTTCAAACTCGGCGGCGGCCCGCACCGATACCCATTCGAGCAGTTTGATTGCGTCTGTCCCTAATGGGTCGGGAAACGCCGCGCGTAGATCGGGACGAGAGTTCCGCATTTCGATAAGCAGCGGCGGGACCGATCCGTACTGGATGCTGAGCATCCATTCGAAAAAGCTATTTTCCGAATCAACACGGAACGGATTACCGAAATAGGTAGTGCCCGACGACACATGCCTCATAAGACTGCGGACGATCGGCGGAATAGCGATGCCGTTGTCGAAATGTGCAAAAGGAGTAGTTGGTTTGGTCTTCAGCTTTCTTGAAGAATGGACATAAAGAAGCAATAAATACTGGGCGATTAGCTTGGCCAACGCGCCCCCCGGACTCACGTGATGGCGATTCTGGTGGCGGGACAAGAGGTGTGGCAATTCCAAACTGAAGCCGCTGAAATGGAAAAAAACGAGTGGCCGCTCACCCGCATACAGACCCGTCTTCCCTTCGGCTAGAGACCTTTCATGCAAGTTCCAATAGGCAACGTTATAGCCCTTATCTTTGAGGACAAGCGTTCGCTCAAAGAGAATCGGAACCGGCGTGCACCAAGACTGATCGAGCAGGATGCCATCGCCCCGATCCTGAACGCAGTTCCGCAGCAGACGCTGGCTCCACCATTCCAGGAAACGATCGGTCTCTTCTCCAGATGAGACGCCGAAGAATCCTAAGTTGAAAAGGCCCGAGCGGACGACGGCGGTCTCGGTTGGGAGCAAGCCGTCGAGAAGCCCGGGAGTATCGGCGCTTACGAAGTGCGGCGTGAGCAGGATCGAGTGATCATTCAAGCCTTCGATGGCTTCTGTCATCCGGCCTGTAAAAAACAGATCCGAATCCAGGTAAAATACTTTCCCCCCCTTTTGGGTGTCGAGGATGTGCCGAATCAAAAATGGCTTCAATGCACAGCAAAGCTCCATTGCGTTGTAATAAAAAGCCATTTCAAAAAGCTCGGGACGCTTGCGCGCGAGAGTTTCCAGAGAAAGGATCTCAATGCCTTCCTTCTGTAGGGCGGTGTACTTTGCATCTTGATCGCTTAGAACGAGAAGAACGCAGCGGTGTTCCGGGTGGTATTTTCTGTAGCTGCTGAACATCGCTTGCGCGAAAGCCAAGTGAGTTGGGGTAGTCACGGCGCAGGCAGTGATAGGCGCCTGTGCGCTAGATTGGCGTGATCTCATTAGATTTGCCCTAAATTTATCATCGAGAGTTACGGGCCAGCTAGTGTTGGCCCGCCGGGTCACTTGTTAAAGAGGCTACTATGCGATCTTTTTGTGTTGAAGTAAAGTCCCCATCTCCATCATTGACCGGGCTTTATGAGGAAATGCGCGCCGCTCTTCTGGGCGCTGCCGGATGCGAAGGACATGATTGCCGCTCGCGCTAGCTCGTACGCCTTGGTGGCCTGTCTGAAGCGTGGCTATTTAGTCCGTGCTAGATTGAAACCGTGCTCGTCAAAGTCACAGGAGTGGGAACCGCTGGACAGGAAGTCATCAAACGATGGCGAGAGAGTCTCTCCATCGTTCTTCGGTTGACACGACAACGACTCCGTCCGCACCCACTGGAACTCCCGGATCAAGCTTTTGACCGCTATCTCCTATGGAAAAGCTCTTTATACTCCACAAGCCGTCGGCTTTCGTTGCGTGCGGGTGTATCGATGCGCCCAGCGTTCGTCTCCAAGAGTCGATCCCTGAGCTCAGACGGCCTCATCTCGGATCAAATTAAGTACAGCCCACTGAACGACGAATTTGCATGGCTTTCGCGAGGGCTTCGGGCGGCTGATCCCAACGCCCACTACTTGATCAGTGTCCTTATGAACTACAATGTCGTTCTTTTCCATGAGCAGAATCACAGGCTCATCAGGAAATGGTTTCCACCTCATCCCGAGCTTGCGGCTTCGCTGGCGCCGCGGCGCAGGTACCACAATCTTCAAGAGGCCTGGGTTGGAACATTAGATATCCTCCTGTCGGACGAACTTCCCTCAAGTGTAAGTTCAGCGCTCTCGGCCGCCGGCGTCCTTTACAGCGAAGGGCCGTCGCCACCGCGCTATGCGAAACGCGCTGACATTTTAGAAAGTACCATCGCCACTTTACAGAGCTCGTGGTTGAGGCTTGAGGGCTTCGATTTAGAACGCGCTCAGCAACGAATGGTTCGCACGGGAAACCTGCGCTCCAAGGTTCAGGTCGCAGGTTTTTTACGCGGTTGCGTCGGCAACGATGGGTTTGACCAGATAACGAATCCCTTTTGGCAGGCCGCCTATGGTTTGGAAGCCGCGCGTACATGGTCGCGAAGGGGACGTGGAGCTTTGCGTAAATCGGACATCGATGGGATTGATGCATCTCTCTGTACGCTCGCTCGGACTGCGCCGGTCGTAATGAAGCGGTTCGGTCTATAGGGTGTCCGGGTCAGCGCGTGCGCTGTAACAAGCATTCGCGCGAAGGATTTGCAACACCATCGGCCATGCAGTTTTTGCGGGCGGGGTAACAGAGCTGAGTGGTGTTGTTGTACCACCAATTCTTTTTACAGAGTCCGTCACCCTCCACCTGGGTCGGAGTGGCGGGTGGAGGCGTGTCCTTTGCTCCAGTTTGCACGCCGACTCCGCCGATTGGGGTTCCACCGCCCTGAATGGGAGTACCTCCGGATTGCGAGTCGCCGGTCATCGAAGGAGGGGTTGTCGGTACTTCGTATTTCGGGGCGATCGGGAGAATCTTGCTACCTACGGCCACGTTTGAAAATCTGCGTGTTAAACGACATGGGCCGGGATCACAGTAGCGGCTCCGAAGGCGCCGCACGAAGCGGCGCTGATACTGAAGTGACGAGAGTGAAGTTCGTCGTTGTTTACCCAGACTCGCATAACCCTGTGATCTTTGTTCGACTTCAGCTTGCCAACGCTCGAAGCTTTCCGTCGAGTGAGTCGTGAAAAAGGGTTGTCCAGACTCGGGGCCGGCGGGACTGAACACGCCTACGTCGTTGGTCAAGCCTCCCACATTTCCGATTCCAACCGCGATGCCGGTCCCGGATCCACCGGAACAATTGCATCCGGAGGCGGTGATGGTGGAACCCAGCATTTCCCACGCGAAGATGTCTCCGGCGCGTACGGTTTGGCAATAAGCCGGTCCACCGGGAATCGGCCCGATCGTGCCGCTCGATCCCAGTTCGCCGCACGAGCCACCACAAGTGTAGGTGAAGGTGCAGCTGTCGGCGATCGCCGGGCGTTCACCGAGCAACATCGGAGTAATTCCGAGTAAGAAGAGAATTATTTTGCCAGAGTTCGTTTTCATCTGGCCTCAAAGAAGAAGGTGTATCCGGTCAAGAAGGCGTAATTGCCGTTGGTCGCTAAGCTCGCGACAAAATCGATGCTTCCTCCGGTGCTGACGAAAATGCTGACCCCACCGAGTGCGGCGGCCGTCAAAGTGGAACTCCCTCCTGAGACGGAAAAGGCAAGCTGGGGGCCCGCGTTCCAACTGACTTTCTCGTCGATCGGAAAACGAAGCCGGCTCGAAGCGCTGAGCGAATAGGAACCATTGCCGCCTGCTTTAGAAAAAGCCTGCGCGAGGGAAAAATCGGCCCGTTCGCGGAAGAAAGTCGTGCCGACGCCCAGAGTAACGCCCCAGGCGGAACTATTACCGAACGAAAACTGGCCGCCTCCAAATCCAAAAAAACGTCCACGTTGAGGTTGCCGGGTATAAGGCGCCTTGAAATCATCCCATTCCGAAATCGACTCACCGCCGCTTGGACCACACTTCCACAAGGTACCGCCGCCCGGCCAGAGAACCAGGAGCTCCGGATCATGGCCGTCGATGGCCGGTGGAGCAGTCGCCCGCCATTTTTCACAAGCGGAACGGATGGCCTTACGTTGATCGCTCGAACTGAGGCCGATGAGTTCTTCGGTCGCATCCAGGACCAAACGGGACTCCGGGGTCAGTCGGGGATGCACGAGCACGGAGGGGAGGCCGGTCCCCAACGCCTGAAGCGAAACGGCTGATTTAGTTTCGACCGCGAACGCCGAGGGAAGAGCAAACGCTAAAGCTGGAGCGATGAGAAGGAGAGAAAGCACCGCCGTCATCATGACCCCATCCCGCGGAAATAAAACGTATAGCCCAGCGAAAAGGTGATGACGCCTTTTTGGGCGCCCAGGATTCCGATATCGAGCGTTGCGTCGAGCGAACTTTCTCGGATGAAGTAGCTGGCGCCCGGAGAAAGCAGGAAACCAAACGTCGAAGGCGAGCTGACATAGTCGACTTTTGCGCCTGCCGTAAGATTCATTGGCACGGCGCCGGGAAGGGGTTCATGATAGCGGCCCGAGATGCCGAGAGAGAACTTCGAGGACTTCGAAAATCCGGTCGCGAGTGAGACATTGACGTGATCATCGACGAATTTTCCGGCCTGCGCATTGAACGCGTAACTCGTCGATCCGCCCCCGCGGCTGAAACCGCCGCCGGCGTAGGCGGTATAGGTCCCCTGGAGGGCTTCATTCGGCTTGAACCGTGCTATGGGTTCATGCGTGGAGAGTTCGGCCTGGCGCGCAGTGAGAAGGGTACGAGTGTCTCCGTCAAGATCAGTGGCCATCGCGATCTCTTGCCCGGCTGCCTGGGCGGCGGCTTTGAATGCGCCCAGCTTTTCCAGCGCGAGCGAGTAGGCTCCCCAGCTCATCGGCTCCTTGGGGTTCCGTGAGGTGAGTCGGGCCAGACGATCGACGGCGGTTGCATAGCGCGCCTGTAGAAGGAGGCCATTGGCCGCGAGCAAGTCTTCCTTGAAATCACTTTCGACGGCGAAAACATCCGAGCGAGCTACTCGAGAGTCAACGCGTGAGCCTGGAGCCACTATCTTGGCTCCCGCGATCCAATCCGGGGCGGGTCGTGCCAGTTCTTCGGCGACTGAACGGTAGCCGAGAGCCGCGAATAGAACGGAGCTGACGTAAAGGACTTCGTTGTCTGCGGCATCCAAAAGAAACGCGCGGTCCAGTTCCCAAAGCGCAGCCTCCGTCAATCCGTTTGCCGCCAGCGCGAGGGAATATTCAGCACTCAGGGCGGCGCTCGAGCTGCTCTTCGCTAGTTGACTGTACTTTTGCAGCGCGATTTTACGTTGTGCTGAATCGGTACCCGCCTGCTTCAGGGAATCACGAGCATCTTGCCAGGCGGCCGCGCTTGCATGCGCGGAAAGTGCCGAAAAAAGTGACAATATAATTGTGGAAAAAAATCGGAAGTTCATTGGGGTTTCGTAATAATGTGAGGGAAGGCCATACGATTGACAAGCGGTTTGCTTGGACCAACACTGAATACCAACGAAAGAGGAACCCGCTATGAACTTCCACGACTCCCGTGTGGTTTTTTCAATCGCATTTTTGGTCATGGCTGGAACGTCTGCTCACGCCGGAAACCGTTTGGGACTCAGCGCCGGGATCGTATCCACGAGTTTTTCGATCACCCCTTCGGCCGCGGTTCAATCCAAAACCGGTATTACTTTAGCGGCGAGTATAGAGAAGGAGTGGGAAGGAATATTTTCGTTTGAGGCAGGATTCGGCTATGTGCCGAAGAGCTTCAAGGTGAGCACCTATCAACAAACATCGCATTATCTTAATGTTCCGTTGCTAGTGAAAACCAAGCTTCCCACCTTCGGTCCCTTCACGCCGTTCGTGGCGGCAGGCCCCGAGATCAGCTATCTCTTGGGTGAGTATTATTCGATCCTGATCGCGGCGGTTCCCTTAAATAAATTCGATTTCAGCTTCAATGTCAGTGCGGGGATTGAAAGCGCGCTGATCCCGTTTGTCGCTACCTATATTCGCGCGGGGTATTCGACGGGGTTGCTCAACGTCGTGGATCAGGTCGCGGTTCCTGGGGGTTCCGCAAGGTCCAAAGTGTTGGCGCTCACTGTCGGCATGATTTTGCCGCTGTGAATGATGGGTTCGTATCGAAAGAATTCATATCGCATAGGGCTTAGGACTGAATCCGATCACCTTCTCCAGCGCCGAAATCAGATCCGGACTTAGCCCATGCAAATTGTGCACGAAACTCACGAGCTGTCGGCGTAGCTCTGGTCCCTGCGTTCGGTCATCATCGAGCCCGATGATTTTAAATAGACCGGGGTTCTTATTGGACCAGAGAAATCGAACTTCGAGCGCCTGAACAATACCCGTCATGCCGACAAGCTCATGAGCCGAGAAAAAGAGTTCCATGCTCGACTCACCGTCTGAATAGTTTGTCGTGTGAGTGTGGCCGGGCACGAAACTGCTGAAATTATGAAACGGCATCAATGAAGCCGCGGTGAGTTCGAGTTCGAAGGTGGTCCGGATCATCTGTCGAATGGTTGAGGAGGGCTCGATGAACTGCAGCGCGGCGCAGGCCTCGCCGCCATAGACCATTTTGGTGGTCACTTCGGCCTGGATCGGACCAAAAAAAAGGCGAGCCGCGATGGGATGCCCGGTGAGACTGATCAGCTTGGTTCCATTGGTCGAATATTTCGCGCCTAGTTCTCCGAGCACCGTGACCGGAAATTTTTTTTCACCGAGCTCCGGATAGTTGACGAAGACCGGGCAACAGCTCCGTTGAATGTCGACGCGCAGAGCTTTTCGCTGACACGAGAACTGCGTCCCCGTATCAGTGAACGAGTTACGTAAATTGTTCATAGATGTCTCTCCCCGGTTGGCCCAAAAAAATAGGATTATGTTTGTTACTTAATATAGTATAGTTTAATAAACAATTCAAGATTCGATCGTAACTAGATGATTTTACAAGCTCCAAAAGTAGGTAGGTGATCATGAGTGAGTCAAATTCAATAAAAACGAGCATCAAGCCCGCCGTCACGCCCAAGCACTTGGACTGGACACGCCCGGTTGCAACTCAGCGTGAATTTCTTGGGGAGAGATTCGGCAATTTCCTTCTGATCAATGAAATCGCCCGGGGGGGCATGGCAGCCGCGTTTTTAGCGCGCCCTACGAACATTGCGGCCAACGGCCGGGTCGTCGTCGTGAAGAGAATTCTGGCCCAAGTCGCAAACGACCCTGAGTTCTTGCAGATGTTCCAATCGGAAATCCGCGTCTGCATGGGTTTCACTCATCCCAATATCGTTCAGATCTATGACTTCGGTCAGGTCAATCATCAGCCGTATATCGCGATGGAATTTATCGAAGGAAAAACTCTTCGCGAAATTTTGGTGCACTTCAATAAGAGCGGGTTAACTCTGCCCGTCGGTATCTCCGTAAGCATCGCCGCCCAAGCCGCGGCCGCCTTGCACTACGCGCATACCTTCCGAAGTCGCGTCACGGGCGAGATCATCAAGATCATTCACCGCGACATAAGCCCGCAGAACATTCTCCTATCCTACGACGGCAACGTAAAGGTCATCGACTTCGGGATCGCCAAAGCAGTTGTCGACGATATCGAGCAAACCCGAACCGTAGGCATTCGAGGAAAGGTTTCATATCTCTCCCCAGAGCAGGTGAGGCGAGAACCCTTGGGGCCGACCTCGGACGTGTTCGCGCTCGGAGTGGTGCTTTGGGAACTTCTGACGCAGCAGAAGCTTTTTGCGATGCCCGATGCGGATGATTTCCAGCTCATGGAGATGATCAGGAACTGTGCAGAAACCGTTCGTCCTCCGTCCAAAATCAATGGCGCGGTCCCCAAGCAGCTGGACGACATCGTCATGAAGGCTCTGCACCGTGACCCCGCGGAACGCTATCAGACGGCGGAAGATTTCCAGAAGGGCCTCCGGGACTTTATCATCTATTCTCTTCCGGGGTTCGGATATTCAGACGTCGGTAAGTTCATCCAGTCGGCGTTCCAGTACGAGGTCGTTCAAGAGCGTGAATCCATGAAGAGCCTCAATGAGAAAGCTCAGAGTTTCCTTGAGGCGCATTTCGCCAGCGAGACGACGGCAGTTTCGCTGCCCCATATCCCGGAGGCGGAAGCGGCGGTATCGCCCCTCTCAGGCGAGACTCGCTCCAATGTTCATCTTAACGTTCAGTCCCCGGTACCGCTTTCACGAGCCATCACGCCACTGACCGTGACCGGTTCCGGGCCCATCGTCGAAGTGGTGCCTCGCAAAAGTTGGATGCCGAAAATCACGCGAGTCCGCGTACTGGGAAGCATTCTCTATGTCCTGACGATTTACTTCATGAAGGTGGACCGCGAGTATCTCTTTTTTGAACGCTTCTTGGTGCCGACAGAGACGATTCGCTTGGCCAGTCAGGAGCCACCGACCGAAATCGTCGCGACGCCTTCGGTCGTCATTCCTAAGCCCGTGCGTGCGAAGCTTCGTGATGTCCTGCTCAAAATCAATATTCAGCCAGAATTAGCGGAAGCTCCCCCAACTATCTTCGTCAACGGCGTTCGGGTGGCGACTCGAGTCGTTATCGTGCCACTCGGAAGGAAAATATCCGTGCGCGTGGAGCGGAAGAACGCCTATCCGTATCAAAATGAATTCAAATTGAATCCGGCTGATCTCCACGGTGCCAAGACGTTCAAGCTCGACGTGAAGCTGAAAAATCGTCGCTAAAAATCCATCACGCGGCGAGGGGCCTCGACGTCTTGTAAGTGAATCATAAGCGAAGACTTGCGCTTGAGACCGGAGGCGATGGTGGGAATTTGTCCGGCCACGGCGGCTTCGAGTAACCGGTTCAACCTAAGGATTTGTCTGAAATCATCCGCAACGATTGAACCGAAGTGGGGCGATGCGAATTCCTTTTGGGAGTAGGGCCTCCAAACGAAAAAGCCTTGAAGCCGAAGCCAATTCATTCGTGGATGCCCGGGGTCAAAGCCACGTGGAATGCGACTGGAAATTCGCTCGTTCGAAAATCCGCCCTTGAAACGAATGGCGAATGCCTTGGAGGCAAAGAGCCGATCAAACGCGGATGCGTTCGTGGCGATCGCTTCTCGAATTTTACGAGTTTGGTGAGACGAAGGCATGTAAAGTCCGCCGGCGACCAACACCGGATCGTCTAGGTCCTCGCTATTGACGAGGAAGTAGAGATTGGGGTTGTTCTCAAAGCGCGACACGCGGGGTCGACTGGCGGAGTAAGTGAACCAATCTTTGTAAAGTCCGCCGCCGTGTTGCGCGATTCGATGAGCGGCGCGTCGGATTCGCCCGAGTCCTCGTTTTGGAAAGTGATAGTCCGGAGCGAGTGGTCGGAGATCGCGGGAGACAGTCTCAGCCAAATGGAGGAGCGGGAGGCGAATGAGCTCATCATACTCAGCCTGATTGCGCTTCAGCCAGTCCGGGTGCTTCTGGCGGGAGGCTCTTTTGAGAAAAGCGATGGTGTGGTTTGAAAAACGATTCATGGTGCGAGTGAGCGTCGTCTTAGCCTGAAAACGCATGCGTTAGACAGCCCAAATTCGGCGCGGTCCGTCCCGAGCGAATCACGCGTCCGGCTGCTTGGACGGCCCTTTAGGGGGCCGGAACCGGCCTAGAGAGATGTTCTTCGACTCTCACGCCCACTTTTTGTGCGGAATACTGCGTGATGCCTTCGTGATCGAGAATGTCATCACTCGACGTACGAAGCCATTGCAAGATCTTCGGATCCTCCGGGTGGTGAGCCCAGCGTTCGCCGCCAACCGGTTTCCACTTGCCGAGTTCTTCCGCGGAAACCACGCTTTCGCGCGAGTAGAGGTCGGAGACGTGAATCAGGTGGTCCATCTGTTCGGCTTCGGGAAGCTTATTGCCATGGCGGTCGATCAGGCCGCGTCGGCGGTAGTAGTCTTCGATGGTTTTATATTCGGGCTTATTGAATGAGTCGCGAAGACGGTTGAATTCCGCGAGCTCATCGCCCGTCATTTTGGATATATCCTTGCCGTAAAATTTGTAGAGCGCCGTGAGCGTATTTTTGTCAGTTACCTTTTTATAATCATGTAAAACGCCGGCGACGTCATCGATCGTCCGACGTCGCACATTGGGAAACAGGTGCTTAAACTCGGGATTGACGCTGATAGCGCGCGCGTAAGCACGGACTTCGCGTTGATGGAGCCGATAATGCCACCAGAGATCCTTGGGGCCCTGAACGAATTTGAATTTACGTTTCGGCTTCGGTAAGTCATTCACCATTCTGCGGGCAGTTTTGACGGCAAGCCGCTGAGCGGTGCCGGTAGCGTCGTGGACCACCTCGAGCGGGCCCACTCGGATGGCGGTCAAGCCGCGCCGGGTCCGTTTTGATAGGATCAGCATGTGTGCGCCAATCCTCCCGGTCGTTAAAAGTCGCTTCAGGCCGAGAAAAATTCCCGTGATTCCGGCTCCCGTCGCGGCCGCCGCGATGGCTTGTCCCCCGAACTGTCCAAGAACATCGCAAAGTATGTCGGCGCGCTGTTCGGGACTGAGCTGACAAAAACCCGAAACGGCGGATGTCGCGACTGTTTGAAAGTGCGTCACCAGTCCGAAGAGTTCCTTGGACGCTACCTTGAGATCATTGAAAAGCTTTCGAGGCTTGAAAAGTGAACCGATCATTCGGAAGTTGTCGCCCGCGCCCTTTCCAAATCCTTGCCAAAATTTCTTCGTGAAGCCGCAGCCCATCATGAGTTTGAACACGCGACCGAGACTCGTGCTGCACTTGTAATCTTGAAAAAAGGTGATCGCCGGTTGGCCGAGGGTCGGGTGGCCGCTGTACGGACGACAGCTGTCGGTCCGATCTTGTGCGTAAGCTTGGGCGAAAAAAGAAGGGAACCAGGCGCGGGCCGTCTCTCGCGTGGCTTGAATATCCCGTGCCACGGCTTCCGCATCCCCTTCTTCGAAGTCGATAAAGTAAATTACGTAGGGGATTCCGGACGACGTTTGGCCATGAAGCGCGAGATCCGATTCAAAACCGACCAGTTGGTCGGGCGGAATCGGGGAGCCTTCCACCCCGAGATTGAGTTTTAGAAAGGCGATCGAGGTGAGCTCCGGATCCACGAAAATCTGATCGGCCGCCAGCGGGCCGACTTCTCCGCGCCGAGTATCGTCAATTTCCAGATATCCGAGCCGTTCAAATGACTGAGCGATTTCACCGATATCGGAACGGCGATCGGCTTCCGTGGCGCCCGTTCCCAGGACTCGGTATCTAGCCGCATCCCAATCGACATAGGTAGCCGCGCGGGGCGAAGCCGAACTCCAAAAAAGGAGGGCGAATGCGATTATGGTGTGAAACCCCCGCCTGACCATGGACTCATCATTGCACGCCGTAAACATTGGTGTTGTCAGGCAATTGACTTGATTGCGAAAAAACTTGCCGACTTGCCCGGTCGGACGCTCAGCTTTAAAATCAATGACTGAAGGACGCACTTCCATGACAAAAAAGAACCACCCGATTGGAATCGCCTTATCGCTCTTGAGCATCGGCTGCCCGGCAATCGCAATTGCCGGTAAAGGAAGTGGTTTCACGATGTCCGCGGACATGGGTGGCGCCGGTGGCTCGCAAATGACGACCGTCTCCGGACAGCCTTCGATTAAATACGGAGCGGAGCTGGGTGCGAGTGTGGGTAATGGAGCCCACTTCTTCGGGCTATACGGCGATCGTTTCGACCAAGAAATCTGGAATGCGGGAGTCACCGGAAAAGAATTCTTTGGATCCAAGCGCCTTTTTTGGATTCTGATCAAAGTTTCAGTGATCGGAATGAGCGAGATGGTGAATTCCACCGACAGCACGGTCACCTGGACGAAATTTCTGCAGGGCGGACTGGGGGCGGGGCTGCGAATTCCGGTGAGCGCGCTCATGAGCCTGCAGCCTTATTTGGAGTTCAACTCGTTCACTCCAGTCGTGAATATTTATACGGTCGGCTCGCGAGTCAATATACCGACCGCTGGGCTTCGCCTCGCGCTCGAACTCTGAAGCCTTACGACGAGCGACGTCTTACGCACTTGTGCTGTCGTGACTTTAGACACGACGTCACATTGAATAACTCTTAGGTCCGGACTTTGCTTGGTCGCCCGTGGGAGATTCCATGCACTATCTCGCTTTGGCGGTCGATTACGATGGCACGCTGGCGACCGACGGGAAGGTCGCTTCCCCGACCTTGAAAGCGTTGAAGCGCATCAAGGGTTCGGGACGCAAATTGATTCTCGTCACGGGCCGCGAACTCGAAGATCTTATTGAAGTGTTTCCCGAGGTCGACCTGTTTGATCACGTACTCGTCGAAAACGGCGCTTTGCACTATGAACCGATCCGCAAACGCGAAACGAAGCTCGCACCCAAAGCTGACGTGACGCTTGCGGAACGCCTGAGAAAGCTGCGGGTCAAGCCCCTCTCAGTGGGACGCACGATCATCGCAACGCGGCAACCGCATGAAATCGAGGTCGTTGAATCCATTCGAAAACTCGGGCTCGAACTTCAAGTCATATTCAATCAAGGCGCCGTCATGGTGCTCCCGCCGGGGATCAACAAGGAAAGCGGCCTTCGCCACGCGCTCCGGTTGCTCGGACTCTCGCCGACCAATGTGGCCGCGATTGGGGATGGTGAAAATGACCACGCGCTGCTCGCCCATGTCGGATTTTCAGTGGCGGTCGCAAACGCCGTTCCCGCGCTGAAGAAGGAAGCGGATTGGATCACGGAGCGGAGCGAAGGCGCCGGCGTGATCGAGGTCATCGATAGGTTGGTGAAAGATGATCTGGAGAGCCTGGAGGATCGATCCAAGCGTCATCGCATCACGATTGGTGAGGACGATCGCAATAAGAAAGTCCGCATCAATCCGTTGAGTACCTGTCTTTTGATCATCGGCCCGTCGGGAAGCGGTAAAACGAGCGTCGCGGGCGCAATTTTTGAACGCGTCATTCAAAAGGGATTCCAGCTTTGCATCGTCGATCCGGAGGGGGATTATGACAATGCTCCGGATTCCGTGAAGCTTGGCGGGCCGGAACATCCGCCCCTCATCGCTGAGATCATGCAGCTTTTGGAGCATTTTGAGAACACGGTCGTCAATATGCTCGGGATCAAGCTCCGGGATCGACCCCGAAGTTTCGCCACGCTTATGGCCAGCATCCAGGAACTTAGAGCGCGCACCGGCCGTCCGCATTTTCTGGTACTCGACGAGGTTCATCACCTGCTGCCGGCTGAATGGAAGGCAACGGCGCTCGCACTGCCGATGTCGTTCGAGGGCACGGCGATGATGACGGTTGATCCCTCCACGATTTCTAAGGAAGTGCTTTCGAAAGTCACGCAAGTCATCGCCGTAGGTGATGACCCCGAGGCCAGTATTCGGAAAGTTTGCGAGATGATGAAAGTGAAATCACCGCGCGTGCCAAAGGACGGTCGTGAAAAGCTCGATGTCATCTTATGGACTCGTGCGGATAATAAAGCGATCCGGGTACGGCTCCGTCCCGGTTCGGTGGATTACGCCCGCCATCAACGGAAGTACGCGAAGGGCGACATGGAAGAGGATGCGTTTTTCTTCCGCGGTCCGAAGCGCCGGTTGAATCTGCGTGCGCAGAATCTGATCATCTTCTGCCAGATTGCCGAGGGTATCGACGATGAGACCTGGCTTTATCATCTGGAGCGCGGCGACTACTCCAAGTGGATCGCCAACGCGGTACAGGATAAGGAGCTCGCCAAGCAGATCGAACAGATCGAAACCCGGGGCTTGTCCGCGCGTGCGAGCCGAGAACAAGTGGTTGAGGCGATATCGAAAGCCTACACGGCGGCCGCATGAGGAAAAGCTTGTCGTTCACGCAGCGAATCCTTAAAGTTTCAGCATGAATGCAGTCGACACGACTTGGATGATCGTTTCCACGGCCTTGGTTCTTCTCATGACGCCGGCTTTGGCATTTTTTTACGGCGGGTTGGTTCGCTCAAAAAACGCGCTTAATACGATGATGATGAGCTTCATCTCTCTCGGCATCGTCGGGGTCGTTTGGGCGCTCCTTGGATACTCGCTCGCGTTCGGTCGTGGAAATGCCTGGTTGGGCGATTTTTCATTCGCGCTCATGAAGGATACTGACTTCTCCCTTCAAGGGTCGATCCCACGCCTGCTCTTCATGGGATTTCAGGGCACGTTCGCGATCGTCACGGCGGCGCTGATCTCGGGCGCGATCATCGAACGCATGCGCTTCGGCGCCTACATTCTTTTCATCGCGCTCTGGGTGCTGGTCATCTACTGCCCGGTCGCGCACTGGGTCTGGGGCGGCGGCTGGATCGCGCAGCTCGGCGCGCTCGATTTTGCGGGCGGCACCGTCGTTCACATCAATGCGGCGGCGGCGGCTTGGGTCGCGGCATTGACGATCGGCGCGAGAAAAGATTACGGCCGTCGGGCTTTCATCCCGCACAACGTCCCTTTCACGCTCCTCGGCGCCGGTCTCCTATGGCTCGGCTGGTTCGGGTTCAATGCCGGTAGTGCGTTGGCCGTGAATCAATCGACGGTGCTCGCGTTCATGACGACGTTTCTCGCCCCGATGGCGACGATCGTGATTTGGGCAATGCTCGATTTGAAAACCAACGGAAAAATTACTGCAGTCGGTACCGCAACGGCGATCGTGGTCGGGTTGGTCGCGATCACCCCGGGCGCCGGTTACGTGAGTCCGTTGAGCGCGCTTCTGATCGGCGCGATCGCGGCGGTCCCGAGTTACTACGGCCTGCTTTACCGCGCGCGGAAGAAACTCGATGACTCGCTCGACGTCGTTGCGGCGCACGGCTTAGGCGGAACGGTGGGAGCGCTTCTGACTGGGGTCCTCGCCGAGAAGACTTGGAACGGCACGGTAGACGGGATGTTATTCGGTAATCCCAGGCAGGCGCTGATTCAATTGATCGCGATCGTCGCGGTTTTGATTTACAGTGGCGTCGGTTCTTTCGTTCTTCTCAAACTCATCGATCGCTTCATTCCGATTCGTTCGATCGCAACCGACGAAGGACTCGGACTTGACCTCGCTCAACATGGCGAAAAGGCGTACTCCGAAGGAGAAGGCGCGATTCTGATTCCCGGAGGTATGCAGACGTGAAACTCATCGTCGCCATCATTCGACCCGAGCAGCTTGGATCGGTACTCGAAGAGCTGTTCAAAGCAAAAGTTGAAGGCCTCACGATCAGCCGCTCGCAAGGGCATGGGGGTGAGCGTGAGCAGGTGGAGACGTTTCGCGGCACGCAGGTCGTTCTCAAGCTGACTGATAAGATTCGCGTGGAAATCGGCGTATCCGATCACTTCGTGGAAACCACGGTCCAGGCGTTGGTTCGCGGTGCGCGCACCGGGGATGTGGGAGACGGAAAAATATTCGTCTTGCCGGTCGAGAAGGTTTATCGCATTCGCACGGGCGAAGAGGACCAGGCCGCAGTGACGCCGGTGCATCTGCCGGGTTCTTGATATCAGCGAGCGATATTTTTCAGCACGGGGAGCAAGCAAGTCTTCGCTTCGGTGTCATCGATCCGTCGGCGCTCGATCGCGCGCATCAGCAGTCCCTTTCGGACGCTCGCTACGGACTCGTCGATCCGCTTTTGAAGTGCCTTCAGTTTGTCGACCGCCTCGGAGGTGGCGCGAATATTGTCGGTTTTCATTTCGAGCTGAATCGATCTGAATGTAGTCGTGAACACATTCCAGTTTGCCGACGTCGTTGCATAGAAGGGTACGTGGGCGGCCGTCCAGTCGATGAGCCTCCACTCACGCGTGGTCAAGTCAAAGACGAGCTGTTCGGTGTGGAAGTCACCGATTTCCGCAAGTCCCATGGTTTTTTTCGCGAAGTCCTCCAGCCTGTCGGTCAACTCCGCTGCGCTGATCGGCAGCTTGGCGTGCGGCTGCAAAAGAACCGCGTTCAGAAACTCAGTCAACTTCAAACTCCCGGCCGAAACGCGATCGACCACCACGAACTCGCCCTTCAAGTGCTGATGAATCGCCACTGCCGGGACGCCCTGATTCACCAGTTGAGCCGCGCCGTCAATGAAGCGCGTGACGTACGATCCACAAGGCTTACCCATGCAGAACTCGCTGATCGGGATTCGAAGGACATGCGCGGGATCGCCCACGATCTCAAATATCCGTGTGGTGTTTCCTTTGCCCACCTCTCGGCCGACTTGAAAACGACTCCCGTCCGAGAACGTCACGTAAGTCCCGGGCTTGAGGTGAGCAACCGTCGCGTCGTAACCTTCGATCGGAAGGCTGAGGCTAGGTCGCGTCGTGAACAGCTGAATGGCGGCGAACGGCGGCGGTTCCGCGGCCAGGCATTCCGGTACAACGGCCAGGATGGCGAGCGCGTATAAAGACAGCATCCCAACTACAGATCGGTCAATGGCGACCAGTTCTCGAATGCCCACGATCGCCGACTGTTTTTAGAGCAGAAGATGTGGTCGCCAAAAAGTTGTCAGACCGGTTAAGTCGCGACAAGGAGAGCATGCAAGGTCGCCAATGCCGGGCCGGCCGCCCGCGTGGCGCCACCAGACGAGCGGCGAAGGTAAGCTGAGAAGCGAGTAAGTCGATCGCGTTCCGATCAGACCTTTCGAAGCGGCAGAATCTGACGAAGCTTGGGCTCTCGCAAGAATAAAGCGGCCCAAAAGACCACGCCAAAGAAGACGTGAAGTCCGACTCCTTCGCCGATTCGTAAGTGGGTCGCGATCGCGCCACCGAGGTACCCCGTCAGGAGAATCGCCCCCAGTATCGCGGTCTGCGGAATGAGGTAGAGAATCGTCGAACCCAGCTCGAGAATCGCCAGGGTCCGGATCATGCTCTCGGGCCAGCCGAGATGAATCATGCCTTCGGCGACTTCAGGCTTACCCAAAAACTTCATAGCCGCGCTGATGACGAAGGGAAGTGCGATCAGGACTGTAAGTACGCGACCTGCGATCACGAGTCGCTTTTCGGTTTTGGTTGTATTCATGGCTCCATACTATTCCGCAAAAAACGGATTGGCCACGTTGATGGGCCTTCGCGAACTGTGAATCGGGCTTCGGGCACGAGAACCAGGGTGGGGTTCCAGTCGCCGACCTTTGGGGTCACGATCGGTCCGGTCAGAGTTTGCCCGACGTGGACATTCGGAAGATCCACTTTTTGCGCGAGCAGCAGAAAGTAGACCGTGCGATTGCGAATATTTTCCGCTTGAGCTCCTGGTATTTACCGAGCACAACTTCGTCGTTGTTGCGCCTTCCCGAAGCGGGAGCGAACAGCGCCATCTGCGCGTTGACCACGAGGAGTAGCGCGTGTTCCGAAGCATAATCCGGGCGGGTTCGCGGTGTGCCCGATTTACGTGTGATCAAAATTTTGCTGAGCGTGGTGAGATGTGATCGGAAGTGAATGGGAGACGTTCGTGCTTCACGGAGCCTCGTATAGCAGGCGCCCGTACGCTGACCAATTATTGATCAGTCGTCGTTTCGCGGAAGGCGTGGCGGATGGGCCACATCCCTGAATTCGTTGAGTATTTTTATGGCACTGATATTGGAATATAGAGCCCAAATGAAGACTTTCAGATTTATGACGGGCACCTTGAAGTACACCTGTGTAGCAATCAACCACGACGACGCACTTCGAGTCGCGTGGCAAACGCTCCGGCCCGAGCCAAGGCAATGGCTCCTGATTCAGTCAACTCTCTATGAAGAAGAAGCGGCGAAGATTTTTTATGCGGAACCGGGCCACGAGTACGAAGAATAATTTTAAGCTACTTACGGCCAATCGACTTTAAAAGCCGGCTGACCGTTCCGCTTGATCCATTGAATGGGGATGGAAATTTTCAGCCGGCGATAGCGATCTTGAAAGTCTTTCGCGCTCGGCGGGTAACCGGATTGCGGCAGGTGAGCGGGGAGCAGGTCGACGTCAACCCCGTGAGCGTCCACCCACCAGCGACCTAATTCGTCCTGGTAAGTTTGCGGACGTCCTAGACCCCAACTCCATCCGTATCCTTCCGTAGCCGCTCTCAACATATCCTCGAAATCATCGCCGGCCGCGTTCAGAGCCGGAGTGTATTCACCGATGGGCCCCGCTTTGAAAGGACGATAAACGAGGTAGGCCCCGTACTGAGTGGGCGTTTCGGTACCAACGCGTATTCCTCCGCTCGTATACTCGCCGCCGCTTCCGGTCATGACGTAATAGGATTCGCCTTCGATCACGACCGCGCGTGGCGCGTGATTGAAGCCTTCAACCAGGACGGGAGGGGTGGCTTTCAAGTTTTCAGTTTGAAGGCTCACCTTTCCGTCGAGCCCGATCACGCGTCGCTCGATCGGAGTACCTTGATTGTCAAAGAGGGTTCGCACCGCAGATGGCAATGGTTTGCGAGTGCCGGGAAAAAAAGGCGATGTAAAAAATACCGGCGCGTCCGCTGGATCACCGTTCGGGAGTTTCGTGCCTCGAGGCACGACTTTGGAGGGATTTTTCGGATCCATGCGATAACCCACGCTTCGAGTCTCGGTGGGATTCATGCGGATGCTTCCGTCGGGCATTCGCACGGTGGTTTCCTCCGTCACCATGTCGAAAACGCGCCAAGTGTAACCGTCCGGATCCACCCACATTTTGCGCGGGTCTCGGGGATCGGGGATGAAGTTCTCACCGTAGCCATGGGCATGCGTTAGTGTTCCGCTCGCGTCCGCTTCGATCCAACGCCGCTCCGTCGAAGGCCGCTTGTTGAGGATGCTGCCTTCGTCTGTCACGTAAAGCCGAGCCGGACGGCTTCGAGTCGCTGGTTGATATTTCTCGATGCGGTAGATGTGACGAGAGCGCGTAGGATTATCTTCCCATACTTGCGGAAGGTCCGGGCTACCGGGCTGCGCTCCCTGAAGTTTGCTCGGAAGTTCCATCGAGCCCTGGGTCACGATCAGCTCGTGTCCCCCTTGAGGTAAGGGTTGATATTCGAATCGTCCGTCCCATCCCCAGGAGCTGTTCGGAGCGGCATACCCTCCGCGCTGGGCGACGATCTGCCCGCTAGGACTACGGAACTGGTAAACGATTTCGAACCGCTCCGAAGCCCTCGGACCCCCGCGCAGTCCGCCGTTGATCGTCGGCGAATAATATCCTGATCTTCCGGAGTTCAACCAGTAGGCACCTTCCGGCATATTTGCGGGGCGCGGATCGGATTTTCCGATTACGAAAGGCGGAGCGGCATCGGCGGACTCGTCAAGGCCGCCGCTTTGGAAAGCCTTTCGCTCGATATTGGTTTTTATTTTCGGCCGCCGCTCCGCAGGCGCGCCGGCCGGCGCCGTGTCAGCACGGCGCCAGGCGGTCTTGGCACGCATGCGCCAGATTTTTTTCTCATCATCGGGAGTCAATGCTCCCAGTCGCGGCCTGAGTTCGTTGATGGCCGGCGCATAAACGCCTTTTTCAAGGTCCCCGATCGCTTGCGCGAGGTCCGGTCTGATTGCAGTTCCCTTGACCAGTTCGGCCAGAGTTCGCGGGATGCACCGAGGAGTTCGATTCGAGGCGGACCATGCGGCTTCAGGCCCGACGCTCAGAAGCATGCTGATTAGCGTTGGCAATACGGATCGAAGGAACGACATCTGCGATTGATTTTAGCGGAAAATACAGGCGAGTCGCTAAATTACCCGACGTCAAGGCCGTGACGGAAGCAGCTTCTACCGCGTCAGTAGGGTGCCTTCAGTCGCCGTAAATCATCGAGTCGCGCGGGTGGTAGGAATGTAAGTCCGACTTGATAGGAAGCGTTCATCCAGCCGAACCCTTCGTGAGTTGCGTACTTGAATTCCGTCCCGACGTTGTCGAACTGAATTCCGGCGCTCATCTGTTGCGAGCACTCCTTCATGTCGAGTTTCTCAGGTACCGTTCCGTTGAAGTCGCGAACGTTTTTGGTGATCCCGTACAGCCAACGATAGGCGAGGTCAGCGGCGTCGTCGTGCAGGCCGTAATTTCGGAGACCTTCCCAGGCGAGCATCTGATGGGGCGCCCAGCCGTTCGGATAATCCCACTGCCGCTTGGGGTGGTCTTCCGTGATGGGTCCGCGCGAAATCTCGGCAGTCGCGGCGAGTCCGCAGTTCTCGACCAGCGAAGTCCGGGCTTTCGCCATCACTCGACGGGCCTGCTCCGGGGTCGCGAGTCCGGCCCAAAGCGGGTAAAAAGTCGTCGCGCTAATGTATTTCGATCGGCGATTCTGAACCTGATCGAAGTCGAAAAACAGCCCAGCGGTTTCGTCCCAAAGGAGGGCATTGACGGCCTGTTTGCGTTTGTCGGCTTTCAGCCGCCAAGCGGCTGCCGTCTCCGTGCCGAGCTTTCCGCCGAACTGTTTTTCGATCGCGCCGGCGACGTCGGACTCGACTTTATAAAGGAGCGAGTTGAGATCCACTGTCAAAAAATCGGAAGTGCGATCATCGAAGCGATACGTGCGGTCGTGTCCGGACTCGCGCAGCGCCCGATCATCGAGAAAGTATTTATCGAGCTCAGGGTCTTGAATTTTACCGGCGATGAATTGTTTTTTGAACTCGACGATCGTCAAGCCGCGCTTCGCCGCTGGCGGCCCGAGGACCGGCTCGTAGATTTTAGGTTGATTGACTTCCGGACAGGGGCCCTTGCCGACGCCCCAATAGCGGCTGAGCCCGGACTTCTCGTCCAAGCGCGGTGCGGCGGCCCATTGTTCACGGTACTCGCGGATGGCGGCCAGGAGCCCGGCCTTGAGCCAGGCTTTGCTTTCGGGCGTCTTGGGGAGCTTTTCGTAAACCGCGAGGGTCATGGCTGCAAGAAACGGCGGCTGCGAGCGCGTGATGTAATACGTGCGGTTTCCGTTCAGAACACGACCATATTGAACGACTTGATAGACGTGATTATCCACCATCGCGCGCGACTCATCAATTTTCCCGTCCTGCAGAAGTCCGAGCGTGATGAAGTAACTATCCCAGCCGTACATTACGTTGAAGCGTCCGCCCGGTACCACGAACGGCGAACCCACGAGTTCGCCGTCTTTGCCCATTTTTGAATGAAGGGCGAGGATGCCGTGTTTGCCGTCCAACCCGTCGAGGAAAGCCTGGGTGATCGGCTGAGGAACTGGCAAAACTTTCATTTTGAGCGAAGGTTCGGAAGCTTCGAGCGCCTTGTAGTAGCGATACGCAGCGCGGTCCGATTGAGGAACATAGAGATAACGATAGCCGTCGGCAGACGGCATTTTTGGATCCGGCAGAGTGACGGGCAGGCCCTTTCGATCGATGGTTCGCGAGAGTCCCGCCCAGAAGCGCTCACGAATCATACGCGAGGTTCGGTCGACGGGATTTTCGAGGATCGTATCGGACGCGAGTTGAATGGTCGTTTTGCCCGCACTCTGAGCCATGCCGAGTTCTTGAATCAAAACTGAAAGCGGGTAGACGCCTTGAACTGAATGCCGAGTGCCGTTCAGCTCGGTCAGTTGAAACGTCGTCGCCCGGTCCTGGATCGTGATCCGTTTATCTCCGTCCGTATCGGCCTGGTGCACGAGGCGTTGCAGATTGCTTTCGACTTCGACGCTCCACCTTTGATTTGGCGCAACATGCGTCGTGGAGGCGCAGGCGGAGCAAAACATCACCAGGAGGGCTCTCGCGAATACGGCACGAACTTGTTGATTCATGTCTTCCATTATCAGAACTGAGGCGCCATTGACACATGGTGATCCGGCCGGAACTTTGTCACCATAAGATACATTGGCAATCCACTCATTGAGAACCGTCGTCCTCTCACTCGCAGTTCTGCTGGTTGGCTGCAAAGGGGGTGACTCCGTAGGATCCGGCGGGGGTGATTGGTGGTATCACTGGAACTGCCATGGTGATCCGGATTGCCTGGCCCTCAATCCCACCGGTGCCCCTATCGGCGACATTAACGAAGGACCCGAAGAGCGATACTGCAAGCCGTTACTGGAGTTTTCTTCGCGGTTCTTCGGACCCGCTGCCGAAGATGCCTGCACTCAGTCTCCGACCTGGAGCGGGAGTGCGCCACCACCGCCGGTAACGGTTACTAGGCTTGTGGTGAAACCGGTCAATCACGCCATGAACGTCGGGCAGACGAAGCAGTACAGCTCCACGGCGTATTTCTCGAACGGAACGTCACAAGTTGTAACGTCGTCCTCGACTTGGACGTCAAGCCTGACAGCAATCGCATCCATCAGCGCGTCGGGCTTGACGAGCGCGCTCACGACCGGGCCCACCACGATCGGGGCGACTTATCAGGGAGTCTCGGGATCCACGACGTTGAACGTGAATCCGAATTTCTCAGTCACTCTCTTCAATCCACAATCGACGTCGCCGGGTATGAACATTACCCTGACCGGCGTTAACTTTCCCCCGACCTCCGCCGGAACCACGGTGACCCTCTGCGGAATCGTCGCGACGATCATCAGTCAAAGCACGACCCAAATCGTAGTCACGGTTCCCGGAATCACGTCGACTCAGGAGTGCGCGGTTTCGGTCACGACTCCGGGCGGGACGGCCTATGGAAGCGGAACGATCGTCGTTTTTGTCGGCGGGCACGGTCCCGGTGTTTACTTTACGGAACGCGGAGTGGCGGGAGGCGCCGGACAAGGTCTCGTGAAGTTCACTTCGAAAACCGTGGGCGGCCCGGTCTACACCCTGGCTTCGAATCTTTACGGGCCTTCGAAGATTCTTGGGAACTCCACACACCTTTTTTGGACGGAATTTCAGAACGGAGTTACGGGCGCGGTTCGGTGGTTGCCGATCGGGGGCGGGGGAGCTTCTTTCGTGCAGTCCGCAGTACCCGTCATGAACAACTTTTCGCTCAGCACTTCGGAAATAGTTTGGAGCCAGATGGCGGGCTCGACGCCTGGCTCGCTCAATCAGGCATCTCTGAACACCTTCAGCCCCGCTTTGGTTGCGGGAGGGATCTACGGCGAACCGAACGCCGTAGCGAGCGACGGCACATACGTCTATTTCACGACGAATTCTCCGTTCAATCTGAACCGGATCCCCGTCGCGGGCGGAACGGCGATCGTTTTGGCCAATGATCCCGGTGTCGGAACGACATGCTATCTTTCGGCCCTCACGATCGACGCTACGGACGCATATTGGATCAGCTTCTGCCCGGGTAACCTCCCCGCGAGCACGATCCGCAAAGTCAGCCTGAGCGGCGGCGCGGTCACTACGCTGGTGACGGGTCTCCAGTCCGGCTCCTTATTTCCTACGACAATTCTTTTGGACCTGACCACGCTCTACTGGTCGGATGCGCTGGGCGTGTACAAGGCGCCGATTGGTGGAGGCGCCGCCACGCAAATCGCGAGCGGTTCGATCATCACGAGTATTGCGATGGATTCCACGCACGTTTATTTTGTCGATTCGGATTCGGTGAAAAAAGTGGCGAAAAGCGGTGGAACGGTTTCAACGCTTGCCAGCGGATTGCTGAGCCCGTACGGCGTTTACGTCGACCCGTGACCGTCAGTCAGAGCGTCGGGGGCGGGCCCGGTAATTTTTTGAAAGGCCGCCCTTCGAGCGTGTAGCAAGAGGCGGTGTGAAGTAGCCCGTGACAGACGGGGCAATTCATCCGCTTTTCCGACTTTAAACCTCGCACATCTATTTGTTCGAGCATGGCGGTCTTGCCACAATGAGGACAGAGAAGTTCAAACGAGCGGCTGCTGATGTCTTCGCGTTTTTCTGGAATCGCTTCTTTCAGGATCCGAGCTTCACGAAATGACGAGTGAATTTGCAAATCCGCGACGTTCGCGCCGTCCGAAAATACCGTCACCGGGCCGTCTTCTGAAATCGTGATCACCAGGGCGGATTCGATGTCAAACGAGTAGCGCTGCGCCGACGTGTGGCGGGTTCCGCGCAGCTCGGGCACGAGTTTTTTACTCAGCTCGGAGTATTTCAATTGCACGCCGGTGCGTACGAGCCTGCCCACGGGATCAAGAAACGTCGCGCCGTCCACTTGCGAAAGCAGATGGCAGATCGTCTCGGAGTGCGCTTCGTCCATGATCGAAAGATTGAACATCGTGAGATCGTCGCCCTCCGGCAGGGCTTTCAAAATGGATTGTTCCGATTCGTACAAGCACCAGACGAACGTTCCACCTACTCGCGACGTGGGACTGAGTCGGTGAAACGAAAATTCCAGGATGCGATTCAGAACGGTTCGGTTCACGCCGTTAACGCATTGAGAAACCTTCCAAGCGGCCTCTTTGACGTGAGGCTTGGTGAACCAGACGCGATTTTCGTGAATGACGATGCTATCGCCTTGAAAGAATTTCGTCACCCCACCCGGTCCGCGCTGGACGACCATGCCGCCAGACGCGGGTAAAATTCGAACGAGCTGCAACTCGGTGATGACGGGTTCCTTGAAGTGGGCCAGGCCGTAAAAGCGATCCTTGTCAAAAAGCAAAAAACAGTGAGTGCCGCTGGCCAGATGCCGCGAAAGGTTGAGCTGCTCGAGGGGCATCGCAACTCGCTCCACGCCTATAAGCGCCGTGACGTCGTCAGCGTAGATCACGCCGAAGGGAGCCGTGCGTCCTTCGTGCGCCTGAGCCACGACGGACGTTGCGATTTCCCGGACGACAGTTTCCGATGACATCCAAGGGAACTGCCCGAGGTCGACTCCGTTCACGGCGAGCTCTTGAACGAGGATGCTCTGCATTTCGGGGCTAAAGCCGGGCGCGACCTTCATGAAGTATTTCTATACGTTTACGCGGCGCGCATGTAACTCAGGTTCTAGTGATCCCTGCTGGGTGCTATCAAGCGGGAGTGACATGGACCGCGAGCAGCCTCACCGAAGTTTTAAACACGTCATTCCTTCCACGGTGGAATACGAAAATCGTGGCCGGAAACTCCGAGCCCGTCTATTTGCCGAGCTTCGGAACGAATCCCGCTGAGATTCGCTTTACGCAAAATTATATTCGAAGTGCCCTTCACGAACTCGCCCACTGGTGCATCGCGGGTGAGGATCGTCGCAAGCTCGTGGACTACGGCTATTGGTATCGCCCGGACGGCCGCAACCCGGAAGAGCAGAACGAGTTTTTTCAGAAAGAGGTCAAGCCCCAGGCGCTCGAGCTCGCTTTTTCGAAGCGGTGTTCCGTGCCGTTTGAAGTGAGCTGCGACAATCTCGCTGGCGCTGAAATCCATAAAGGTGATTTTGAAGCGAAGGTTCATGAGCAGCTCCGTTGGTATGAAGCGAACGGCTTTCCGGCTCGAGCCGTGGCCGCCATTCAGGCCTTGAATCTCCCTGACGATTCCAGAAGAATGGGTCAGTGAAATCGATCGGTTTTCCACCCGCCCAAGGCCTTTACGATCCGCGATTTGAAAAAGACAGCTGCGGCGTGGGTTTCGTGGCTGACATTCAGGGACGCAAGTCTCACCTCATCGTCCAAAAAGCGCTGAAGGTGCTGGAGCGACTCTCGCACCGCGGAGCGCAGGGTTGTGATCCCTGCACCGGCGACGGCGCCGGCATTCTCATTCAAGTGCCCCACGAGTTCTATGCCCGGGCAGCGGGTGCAGTTAATATCAAGCTCCCGCCGGCCGGCGACTACGGCGTCGGCATGATTTTTCTCCCGTCCGATCGCAAGCAAGGTGCAAGTCTGGCCCGCGCGCTGGAGACGATCGTCACGGACGAAAAGCTCACCGTGCTCGGCTGGCGCGACGTACCCGTTGCAAACCAGCACATCGGCGAACGCGCTCGGGAGAGCGAACCTTGGGTCCGACAGATCTTCGTCGCGCGCGGGGCTTTGCCGGCCGATGCATTTGAACGAAAACTCTACCTCGTTCGACGGCGCTCGGAGACTGAGCTACCGCAATCCGGCCTACCGGGGTGCGGACATTTTTACCCCGTGAGCTTTTCCGCAAAAACCGTCGTCTACAAGGGATTGCTGCTGCCCGAACAGCTCGGGCTATTTTATCCCGACCTCGCCGAGCCGCTCATGACGAGCGCGCTCGGACTCGTGCACTCGCGGTTCAGCACAAACACGTTTCCCACTTGGGCCCGGGCCCACCCTTATCGCTACATCTGTCACAACGGCGAAATCAACACGATCCAGGGAAACCAGCACTGGATGCGCGCGCGCCAGGGGCGACTGAAGTCTGATTTGTTCGGAGCCGATCTCCAAAAGCTTTTCCCCATCATTCTCGATGGCCAAAGCGACTCCGCGTGTCTGGACAATGCGGTGGAATTTCTCGTGCAGGGAGGGCGTTCGCTCGCCCACGCCATGATGATGCTGATCCCGGAACCCTGGGCCGCGAGCTCGCAGATGGATTTCGAGCGCCGCGGATTTTACGAATATCATGCGGCCATGATGGAGCCCTGGGACGGACCCGCCGCGGTTTGCTTCACCGACGGCTCCGTCATCGGCGCCACGCTCGATCGAAACGGCCTTCGGCCGTGCCGGTACGAAGTCACCGACGACGACCTGGTGGTGCTTGCATCCGAAGCGGGCGTCCTTGAAAACGATCCGGCGCGGATCCTGAAAAAAGGGCGACTCGAGCCGGGCCGGATGTTCATCGTCGACACCGCGCGAAAGCGCATCATGGAAGACGAGGAGATCAAATCTGAGATCAGCCGACTCAAGCCCTTTCGCACGTGGGTCACTCAAGACCGGATCACGCTCAGTGAGCTCCCGGAGCCGTTGAATATCCCGCAGCCCAATCACGATACGTTGAGGCAGCGGCAACAAGTATTCGGTTATACCGTCGAAGAACTCAAGATGGTCATCACGCCGATGGTGGTCAACGGCGAGGAAGCGCTTTCGTCGATGGGCAACGACACGCCCTATGCCGTGCTTTCACGCCGCCCTCAGCTCCTGTTCAAGTATTTCCGGCAGATGTTCGCGCAGGTCACGAATCCTCCCATCGATTCGATCCGCGAACAGCTCGTCATGTCGCACGCGACCAATATCGGGCCACGCCCCAACCTTTTGCATCTGGACGGACTCGAAGGCTGCAAGCGCATCGGCGCGCCGTCGCCCGTCCTGACGAATGCGGAGATGGAAAAAATCCGTCGCATTCATGACCCGAGTTTCAAGATTCGCACTCTCAAACTCCTATTCCGCGCCGAGGACGGTCCGAAGGGCCTGCGCGCGGGACTCGCCTCTCTCGCGCGTCAATCGGCTCTCGCGGTGTCGCAGGGAGTGAACTTTCTGATTCTGTCCGACCGCGGGATCAACGCCGAATGGGCGCCGATCCCCACGTTGCTCGCAGTCTCGGCCGTCCATCAATACCTGGTGCGCAAATCCCTGCGCGCCGAAGTCGGGATCATCGTCGAATCCGGAGAACCGCGCGACGTCCATCACTTTGCCTGCCTGATCGGCTACGGCGCGGGTTCGATCAACCCGTATCTGCTTTTCGAAAGCCTGAACGACATGGAGGTCGAAGGATACCTCCCGCAGGGTATCGACCGCGCGACCGCGCATTCGAAATACGTGCAGGCCATCAACAAGGGGCTGCTCAAGATCATCTCAAAAATGGGGATATCGACGCTTCAGTCCTACTGCGGCGCTCAGATTTTTGAGGCGCTAGGGATCAAAAACAGCGTGGTTCAGCGATATTTTACCGGCACGCCGTCCCGGATCGAAGGCATCGGACTGAAGGAAATCGCCGACGAAACCCTGCTCCGGCATCGCGAAGCCTACACCCGTGTTCCGATTCGGATCCTGGAACCCGGCGGCGACGTTCATTACCGGGTTGGCGGGGAGCCGCATGCCTGGAATCCCGAGACGATAGCGAAGCTCCAGCATGCAACGCAATCGAACGAAACTTCGAGCTACCGTGAGTTCGCGGCCGCCGCGAACGACGAGAGCGGGGGGCTGACGAATCTCCGGGGTCTCCTGGAGTTCGACGCCTCCGGGCCGCCCGTCTCGCTGGCGCAAGTCGAGTCGGCCAAGGACATCGTGAAGCGCTTCACGACCGGCGCCATGTCGTTCGGTTCGCTCAGTAAAGAGGCGCACGAAAATCTCGCAGTCGCGATGAACCAGATGGGCGCCAAAAGCAATTCCGGCGAAGGCGGCGAAGATCCGGAACGCTTCGGCACCGCGAAAAACTCGGCCATTAAGCAGATCGCGTCCGCGCGCTTCGGCGTCACGGCTCATTATCTCGTCAGCGCGAAGGAACTTCAGATCAAGATGGCCCAGGGCGCAAAGCCCGGCGAGGGCGGACAATTACCCGGCCATAAAGTCGACGAGGTCATCGCGCGCGTCCGTCATTCCACGGCCGGCGTCGCGCTGATCTCACCCCCGCCTCACCACGATATCTACTCGATCGAAGATTTGAAGCAGCTGATCTTTGATCTCCGGAACGGCAACCCGGAGGCCGAAATCTCGGTCAAACTCGTGTCCGAGGCCGGCGTCGGAACGATCGCCGCGGGCGTGGCCAAGGCGTTCGCCGATAAAGTGCTGATTAGCGGCGACTCAGGCGGCACGGGAGCCTCTCCGCTCAGCTCCATTAAATACGTCGGCATGCCGTGGGAACTCGGCGTGGCCGAAACACATCAGACGCTCGTCTTGAACGGACTTCGCGGTCGCATTCGGATCGAAACCGACGGCCAGCTCAAAACGGGGCGCGACGTCGCGATCGCGGCTTTGCTCGGGGCGGAAGAATTCGGTTTTTCGACCGCGCCCCTGATCGCCGAAGGCTGCATCATGATGCGAAAATGCCATCTCAACACTTGTCCGGTGGGGATCGCGACCCAAGACCCCGAACTCCGAAAAAAATTCCGCGGCAAGCCCGAGTACGTCATCAATTATTTCTTCTTCGTCGCCGAAGAACTTCGAGAAGTCATGGCCAGTCTCGGATTTAAAACCGTGGCTGATATGATCGGTCATACCGAGAAACTTAAAATGAAGCCGATCTCGGATCACTGGAAGGCGAGCGGCATCGACCTCTCTCGGCTCCTTTACAAGCCCGAAGCCGAGCCCGGCGACGCCACTCGTTGCGTGACGAAGCAGGACCGGGGCCTGGATCATGTGTTGGACCGGGAACTCATTCGCGTTTGCCAACCGGCGATCGATAGCTCGAAACCGGTATCGCACGAACTCAAAATAAAAAACACCGATCGCACCACCGGAACGCTCCTTTCCAGTCAAATCGCCCGAAAATATGGCGCCGTCGGCCTCCCGGACGACACAATCCGCCTCACGTTCGATGGCTCGGCCGGACAATCATTCGGCGCGTTTCTCGCTTCGGGGATCACGCTTCGAGTGCGGGGAGAGACGAATGACTACGTCGGCAAGGGCCTCTCGGGCGGTAAGATCGTGGTGACTCCTCCCGCGTCGGCGCGCTACGCCGCCGACGACACGATCATCGTCGGCAACGTCGCACTTTTCGGCGCGACCGCGGGCGAAGCGTATTTTAACGGGGTTGCGGGCCAGCGCTTCGCGGTCCGCAACAGCGGTGCACATGCGGTGGTCGAAGGCACGGGTGACCATGGCTGCGAATACATGACCGGCGGGTCGGTCGTCGTCCTCGGGCGTACGGGGCGAAATTTTTCGGCGGGAATGTCGGGCGGGGTCGCCTTCGTACTTGATGAAGATGAAACGTTCCAGGAACGCTGCAATCTCGGAATGGTCGAATTGGATAAAGTCACGCAACCGGACGATGTCACCCTGCTGCGGAAGCGAATCGAAAGACATTCGGAGTTGACCGGCAGCCCGCGCGCGCGTTCGATCCTGTCAGACTGGAACGCGTTTCTCCCGCGCTTCGTGAAAGTCATGCCGGTCGACTACAAGCTCGCGTTGGAGAGAAGCAGACGTGGCTGATCCCAAGGGCTTCATCAAATACGGGCGAGAAACTCCTGCTCGGAGGCCGGTAAAGGAAAGACTTCAAGACTGGAGGGAGTTTTACCTTCCACAAGATCAGGAGACGCTCAAAGCCCAGGGCGCGCGCTGCATGGATTGCGGCGTTCCGTTTTGTCAAAGTCCCCACGGTTGCCCGGTTGAGAATTTGATTCCGGAATGGAACGATCTTGTGCATCGCGGACGCTGGGTGGAAGCGTTGAAGGTTCTCCATCAGACCAACAACTTTCCGGAGTTTACCGGCAAGCTCTGTCCCGCCCCATGCGAATCTGCCTGCGTGCTCGGACTGACGGATGAGCCGGTCGCCATTCGTCACATCGAATCGAGCATTATTGAGCGGGGTTTTGAAGAAGGCTGGGTCAAGCCCGTCCTCGCTGTCCGAAAGACCGGGAAAAAAGTCGCGGTCATCGGCTCGGGTCCGGCGGGTCTCGCGGCCGCGCAGCAACTCGTGCGCTCCGGTCATCGAGTCACCGTATACGAAAAGGCCCCGCGTCCGGGGGGACTTTTGAGATACGGGATCCCCGATTTTAAAATGGAGAAATGGATTTTGGATCGTCGAATCGCGCAGATGGAGGCCGAAGGTGTGGACTTCGTCCCGAACGCGAATGTCGGAGTGGAAATCAGCTCCACGACTTTGCTCAAGGCGTACGACGCCGTCTGCCTGGCCATCGGGGCGGAACAGGCACGGGAGTTGCCTATCCCAGGGCGCGAGCTCCGCGGCATTCATCCCGCGATGGATTTTCTGATCGCGCAAAATCGCCTGAACGCGGGTCATTCTACCGCGGGCTCTCCACTTACGGCCGCCGGAAAACGTGTCGTCATCATCGGTGGCGGCGACACCGGATCGGACTGCCTCGGCACCGCGCACCGCCAAGGGTGCACGGAGGTGAGCCAGTTTGAGCTACTTTCCAGGCCTCCGGACCAGCGCGACGGAACCACGCCGTGGCCCTTCTGGCCGCTCCAACTGCGTACTTCGCACGCTCACGAAGAAGGCGGTGACCGCAAATGGAGTTACCTGACTTCGCACTTCAGCGGCAACCCCGAGGGGAACGTCCAAGCGGTCCATGGATATCGCGTGCAGCTCGAAAGCGGGAAATTCGCGAAGATTCCGGATTCCGATTTTGAAATCAAAGCGGAGTTGGTCTTGCTCGCCCTGGGTTTCACGGGCATCCCGAAAGGTGGGCTGATCGAGAGTCTCGGGGTGGCGTGCGGTCCGCAGGGCGTCATAGTGGCGGACAAGGAATATCGAACCAATCTGGAAAAAGTCTTCGTCGCGGGAGATGCAAGGCGCGGAGCTTCGCTGATCGTCTGGGCGATCGCCGAAGGCCGAAAGATGGCGGCGGCCGTGAATCGGTTTCTCGGTTAAAGGAGGCGGTGGCCCATGCCACCGCCCTGGCTCCCATTAAGCTGAAGCGATGGTCTTGAACCCGCCCCAAATCATCCGCATTCCGTCAAAAGGCATGGCTTCCCACATCTTCATCACGCTCTCATCCTTCATGATTTTGGCCATCACCTGGTCACGATGCGCGCGTGACTTGTAAACCGCATATGAGAAAATGACCGATTCACCGCTCTTCAGTTTCACACTTCGTGGAAACGAAGTGATCTTCCCTTTCGAGACGTCATCCGCGAGTGACTCGACGTATTCAAGCGCGCCGTGCTTGACCCAAGCCTTGGCCGCGACTTGCGCGAACTTCGTGTAAGCTTTGAGATTCTTCTTCGGAACAGGAATGATAAATCCGTCGACGTAGCGGCCCATGAATGTTCTCCTGGTAAGTGGTTTTGCTTGGAGTCTGGGAACTATCACAGACTTACTGCCAAACCCACTCGTTCCGGGTTCACTCAGTACCGGCGCTGACATTCGTCGAGCGTCGGGTAAACTTGCGTGCCCAAATCGTTACCCGAGTGAACGTCGTACATCGACCACCAGGCGCTTCCTTGATGCATGTAAGTTGTGCAGAATATTCCGCGGCGGGCCGAGCGGACGGCGGCCTGACACGAATGGAAGTCGGCGATCGTTACGTTGCCCAAATCCTGCCCGTCGTAGATTCGATACACGGAGTAGGCCGTCGTTCCTTGATTGCGATTATAATACCTGGCGCAGGCGATTCCTTCGTCCATCCAATTGGCGAGTGCAGCGGCTTGGTTGCATTCTTCGGCACCGTTACTCCAAACGGCATTTCCCAAATCGACCCCATCCCGCGCACGGAAAAGCGAATAACCGGAGGTACTACCCCGACTGTAATAGTCACAGTACACACGTTCGTAAGAATCGGCATTGGCGGAAACCGACGAAACCAAGCAGAATAACACGGCAAATGCTTTCACGGCGAGACCCCTTTGAGTTTGGACTTCAGGGCCGGATCGGCACTGCTGTCTTTATGTTTGTGGCTACTCAGCAATTTCTATACCCGCGCGTCAACGGATGTAATGCAGCGCAATAGATTGCTAATCGATTTTGGGTACGTGTCGCCCAAAAAGTCGGCCCGCTTGCACCGCCCTGTCGACCGGCTTGAGGTCGCCATTCACGGCCAAGCGCCAATCGAAGACGAAGCACTCGCCGGAAAAATGAGCGGCACCGTTTTCTTCGAAATAGCGAAGAATGCCACCGTCGAGCTGATAAACGTCGCGCAGCCCGAGTTTTTGCAGAACCGCGGAAGCCTTCTCGCATCGGATTCCGCCCGTACAGAAGGTGACCACCGGAACCTGATTCCATTTCTCCGGCTGTTCCTCCAACTGCTTGGCGGCCTTGGCCGCGAACTGTCGGGAATGATCGATTTGCAATTCTTCGGCGCCGTTGAATGTGCCGACTTCAATCTCGTAGCGGTTACGAGTGTCGAGAAGGATCATCGGTCGGCCTTCATCAAGCCAGGTTTTGAGCTCGGCCGGCGAGAGCCGCTGCGCAGTCTGTTCGTGGGGACGAAGTCCAGTGTCTCCGACGGAGATGATTTCCTTTTTGATCTTTACGAGGAGCCGATGAAACGCGTCGTTTGCAACCGAAGCCACTTTGAAATCACGGTCGCTCACGCCGAACACTTCACGGGCAAAAGACTTGAAGCTCTCAACGGACGTGCGCGCGCCCGAAAGCATCGCATTCACCCCTTCGTGTGAGAGAAGAAACGTGCCCTTGAGGTCAAGTTCCGTGCAAATCGCGCGTAGGCGAACGCGGAGGGATTGCAGGGCAGCAGTGTCACCCGCATCATAAAACCGGTAAAAGCTCAGATGGATCAGATCGGCATTCATGCTAGTTCTACCTATCATGTCTTCGTTGGTCCTTCACTCGTACCGTCGATGTCCCTTCGCGATTCGCGTCCGCATGACGCTTGAAGAAAAAGGCTTGGATTACGAGGTCTTTGAGGAAGATCTGTCCGATCTCTCGCCCGCGATCCTGAGTTTGCATCCCGAGGGCAAAGTTCCGCTTCTGATCCACGACGGATTTCCCATCCATGAGTCATCGATCATCACGGAGTATCTGGACGAGGCCTTTCCTAAACCCGTACTCCGACCGGCTACTGCCCGAGGGCTCGCTGTAATGCGCCTATGGACTTACTGGTGCAATGAGTTGTTCAAGCCGGATCTGGACGCGTTCAAGTACCCGAAAGCCGAGGTCTGCGACGCGGAAAACGCCGCTTTGCTCGAACGCCTCCAAGAGCATTTGAAAAAACTTGCGGTTCCGCTCAGCCGGGCGCCTTACTTACTGGGGCCCGACCTGACGCTCGCGGATATTCATCTCTTTCCGTTCTACCGGCAAATTCTCAAGGCTCGGCCAAACGCACCCGAACTTCTTCGCCCCGCGTCGGTACTGGACGAGTGGTTGAACCGGATCACGAGTCGACCGAGCTTTGAACGCGTGATGAAAAAAAGAATCTGACTGAAGCCCCGCGCGTCCGCAAAGCTAGGAAAGGAGAAGGACTTCAGGCGCCTCTCGCAAAACGGCTTGTAGGATCCAGTCGGCGTATTCCGTTTCGCAAAAGTTCGAATACTCCAAACAGTTCCGCTTGAAACTCGATGTCACTGATCGACTCGCGATCCAAGAAGCGACTCAGGAAATAGCGATTGGTTCGCCGGTCATTGAATCCCGGCTCGCAGGTGGCGGCATTGTGAATTCCGAGCTCGCGAAGCCATCCTCCTTGCCGAGGATCATGAGTGCCGTTCGGAAAACAAAACAAGTCCAGGGGCGCCGGAACTCCCATCCGCTTTAGGGAAGCGCGATTCTCCTGAATCTCACTTTCGGCTTTCTTCCGGTCCACGGTGGAAAGCTGATGGCGATGGGTATGAAGCTGAAGTTCAATTCCCCGCCCCTGACAGGCTCGAAGCTCCTCCGGTGACACAAATCTGAACATCCGACTCCGCTGAATCTTTTGGAAATCGAGGCCCAGCTGCGCGGCTAGTTCGGCGGCCAGAGTTTGCCTCAGTTTTGCATTCAGGGCTTCGCCTCGCGCGAGAACCTGGTCCAACGCGGATGAGCGATCCGCGGTATTGTTCAGATCGAAGGTCCCCGACAAGGCGGGATCGAGAATGGCCAGATCGAGAATCCGGCTTCGTGTCTTCCAAAATGCGTAGCGAACGAAGACGTTGAAGATCTCCGTATTTTTTTCGAGATAGTAAGTCGTCAAGTAGACGGTCGCGGGGTAGCCGACCTCCGTCAGGATGGGAATCTGGTGACTGAAAGTGGTCCGCCAGCCGTCATCGATGGTGATGGACGTGGCGTCGGCCGGGAGAGAATTCGCTGCCAGCCCGTCTACCGCCTGTCGAAGCGGAAGAATGGGAAAAGCCCACTTCTTAAGCAGTCTCATGCGACGTCGAAAGGTTTCAGAGCGCATGAAGAGTACGTCTTCGAACGCATGCTGATCACCGACGGAAATGCCGTGATAGCAGAGAATGCGAAGGCGACGACGAGTCAAGCGCCGCGCGAGGTGAAAGACTCCGACTAAGCGCAATGCATGCAGGATGCTTCTTTTCAGCGATGCCTTCATATTTCCGCTCCCTCTCTGCGCCGGGCGCGCGTCCAGGCGATGAGGGCCCGGCGGGGCCAGATTAAGATGTAATTGGTGGGAACATATCGACCCGTCTCGTGCAGTCTTCGGCGAGTTTCGGATTTCGCGGTCGCATCACGGGTTGCGGCGTCGGCCGGTCCCATTCGGAAGACCGCGGCGCCCCCGCCGATCGGAATCTGCCGAAGGTAGCAGAGGCGCGGGCTGATGGATTCCAAGACCGGGTCAAAGAGCCAGCTCATTCCGAACATGCCCCGAACGTCGGGGTTCAGTTCCAAGTAGTCGGAAACTCGCCCGTAAACCCGGTTTCGGCCTTCGGGCGTGAATTCTTCAAGATTTTTTTCAGACGTGTGGAGCTGCAGGAGGGATCCGAACGAACGATGACGTAGAATAAAAAGCCTGAATGATTGCACCGATTGTTTGAGCCCCCCGCAGAAGAGAATACTTCGGGGAACCGCCGACCATCGCTCAAAAAGCTGCGCGCCGGCGGGAATCAGCCGCTGTGCGGAGAGCGCCAAATCCTTGAGAAAAGAATCGCGCGAAAGATCGTAGTAGCCTTCACCATTCACTTCCGTCTCTCGGACGATCCGGTTGAATTCCCGGTTCTGAACGACTCGAATGGATGATGGAAGTCGACTCGAAAACTGATCTCGCCGCTCGATGAAGGTCAGCAATACGGCCCGATGATAGGTATCGAGCAGCGGGCGTCCGCCTCGCTCCAGAAGGACGCCGCAGATTCGGCGGACTTCATTTGGAATGTCGCGGTACGAAGCGCTGCGTGAACTCCCATGGATCAGGGAAAGGTAAGTTGTCAGAGCGAGCGCGGAGTCGCCGAGAATCGACCTATCGCATTGGTTCAGCTGTCCCAGTGCCCGGCACTGGGCGGAGGCGAGGGCTTTCTCATCGACCAGTTGCTCGAGGGAATGATTTGGCGAAGGCACATCATTCGGGCTGCATTTGCCATTCCATGACCCGCGTCAGAGTGACGCTGTGTGCAGGCGCTCGTCAGGAGTCCTAGTAGCCAGGGGATTCCGTTGCGGCTTCCTCCGGCGCGTTTCAATCAGATAGGTCTCGAGTTCGCGGGCGCGCGTTTCGGCCGTATGGCGGGTGAGCACTCGTTCGCGCGCGCGTTGGCCGATCGCGCGCCGTTCCCGTTCGGGAATCGCGGTGAGGTACTGCAGAACTTCATCCTTGGAGCGGGCGACTAGGATCTCTTTTCCGAGTTCGAAGAAAGTGTCCAAGCCTTCCCAGTAATCCGTGATGATCGGTACTCCGCAAGCGGCCGCTTCGAAGAGTCGGACGCTCGGAGAATAGCCCGCCTGGATCATATCCTTACGAGTAATGTTCAGCGTAAAACGCATGCCGTTATAAAATGCGCGGTGATCATTCGGCGCTACGTGATCGATCCGTTTCACGTTTTTTCCCCATTCAACGCTCTCCGGGTACTGCGGACCTGCCACAACGAAGCGGCGATCATCGAGTATTCGCGCGGGCTGCACGAGCAGACGCAGGAGCGTCCACTGGCGGTCCTGACTGTAAGTCCCGAGGTAACCGAGGTCCCAGCGAAGTTCATTTTCTTCGACGAAATAGCTACCGGTATCGACAGAACAGAAAAGCGCGCGGGCCCGCGGTGAGCCGTACTCATTCTCGATTCTCCGAAGAGTCGGTCCCCCGGTGAATGAAAGATAAACGTCGTAATCCGGAATCAGCGAGGCATGGAGATAGTCGCATTCGCCGCGCTCGAGCTTGGCGAGCGTGACGGGGGTATCGAGATCGTAAAAGGCCGTGATGCCATGGGCTTCATCGATGACCCAGCGTCCGATCATGGCCCCGTCCTGCACGTACGAGCCGACGATTACGGCGTCGGCTTGCTGAATGTCCTTGATGAAGCAGTCCTTCAGTTCTTCCACCGACCGATAAAGCGCGACGCGGGCATGTGGGAGCGAGTCAAGGTCGCGGTTCTCGGTAAACCACGACTTTTCGCGCTCAAGGAACAGAATCTCGTGCCCGCGGAGCGCCATCTCTCGAACGAGGCCTCGATAGGTCGTTGCGTGGCCGTTGCCCCAAGACGAGGTGATGGAGAGCCCACAGATCACAATTTTCATACAATCTCCTTCAAGAGGCGTTCTTCAGTACGGTGTCCACTTGCAGGGCGCGCTGTTCGTAAGTGTGTTGGGCGCAAATCCGACGGTGAGCGGCTTCTCCGATTTCGCGAGCGCGGCGGTCGCGAAGCCTTCGGACTTGATCCGCGACATCGTCTCCGTTGTAAGCGACGAGGACTTCCTTTCCCGGCTCTAGAAACAGTTCAATTCCTTCCCATGCATCCGAGATCACGCAGGCTCCGGCACCGGCGGCTTCGAACATCCGGGTTGCGGGTGAGAATCCAACAGCGGCCCTGCTGTTGCGGCTGAGATTCAGGACTGCAGTCACGGACGAATTGAAGGCGTTATGTTCATGCGTGAAGACATGCCCGAGGTACCGCACATTGTCGGGAAGCGGTTTGTCGCCCCAGCCATTTCCGCCCAGGATGAAACTATCTTTCGGCATCTGCGACACCGCATTCAGAAAAAAATCGTCTACGCGTTTTTCCCGGTCTGGCAGACGATTGCCCAGAAATCCAAGGGCGCCTTTGTATTTAGAGTCAGGGTTGACCCGAAAGTGCGTCGTGCGGTCCAGCGCATTGTAGATCGGTATGCAAGCCCGCGCGTTGAACTGTTTATATTTATCGACGACCGGTTGGCCGCCCCCGCAGGTGAAAATCAGGTCGTAACGGGAAACCAACGCTCGGAACGGGTCGTTTGGATTGCCGGCCATTCGTGCAAGGGTCGCGGGTGCATCCACATCCCAAAAGATGATGCGATTGTGTGTATTCTTGAGACCTAGGGCGGCGGCTTCCAGTTCCGGGTCAAAAACTCCGGCGCCGCTGCATTTGACGATGATGTCTGCGTCCTTCCCGAGTTCAAGCGCCCGCGCCATGCCGGCGTGATTGTTTTCGTAGACGTGAATACGCGCCCACGCTGGATCGGGGATATCGCTGTTTTTCTGCCGATCAATGGCATCGGGCTCATAAAAGGTCACATCGTGGCCGCGGGCGGCGAGACTTCGGATGATTCCTCGGTAGTAGGTCGCGGCTCCGTTCCGGTACGCGGACACCAGACTGGAGCCGTAAAAGGCCCATTTTAATCCGTTCTTCCGTGAGAGCGTCGTCATACTTCCTCCAGCTTTGTGTGAATTTCCAGAAGCTCGTCGTTTCAGTGGTTCAAGTCGTAAATCAGCGATCCGTCATCCACTCGAGGGCGTAGTTGCTCTCGCGCACGTCCAAATGCGGAATGCACTCACAAGGCGAGCCCTTTCGTCGCGAGTTCCTTGCGCATCTTTTCCGATCGGTCCAGGGGGCTCTGACTTTCTAGCCACTGCGCCAGGTCCTGAATGCCGTCGTTCAATGTCATGCGCGGCTTGTAGCCGAGAATATCCTGGGCCAGTTGAATGTCGGCAATGCAGTGCCGGATGTCGCCCACGCGATATTGCCCCGTGATCTCCGGCTGCAGATGTTCCTTGCGGAGCGCAGTCGCCATTCTAACCGCGATTTCCCGAATGGTTGCGTGATGACCGCTGCCGATATTGTATGCCCGTCCGGCCACCTCTTCCGTCTCCATCGCGAGTCGGCAGGCATGCGCGACATCCGCGACATGCACGAAGTCGCGCATTTGTTTGCCGTCTTCGAAGATCAGTGGTGCTAAGTCATTGAGAAGTCGCGAACCGATGATCGCCATGACTCCGGTGTATGGATTGGAAAGGGCCTGTCCGCGGCCGTAAACATTGAAAAATCTCAAAGCCACCGTGGGAATCCGATAGGCTTGCCCGATGAGTAGGCACATGCACTCCTGGTCGTATTTGGAGAGCGCGTAAATCGACGCAAGGTCCGGGCGCTTGGACTCCGGCGTCGGTATCGGGCGTAAAAGTCCTCCGATTTCGTCAAGCGGTTCCCATTCATGGGCTTTGAGTCGCTCGAGGTTGCGGCGAACCTCGGCGTGCACGGAACCGTTTTCGCTTTGATAAAGGCCTTCGCCGTAAATGCTCATGCTCGAAGCGACGATCAAACGTTCGACCGGGCTTTTGATCAACGCTTGCAGAAGGTTCGCGGTGCCGAGGTTGTTATTGTCGATGTACGATCGGATCTCATACATGCTTTGACCGACGCCGACGGAAGCCGCAAAGTGGTAAACCACATCGATGTCCTTGAGCGCCCTGAGCAGGTCGTGATGCGATCGGACGTCACCTTCGAGGACTTCGACGTTGGACTTGATCACTTCGGGAAGATCCGCGCGGTCTCCATGGACCTGCGAAGAAAAATTATCGAGGATTCGCACTCGATAGCCTGCGTCTACCAGATTACGAGCCAGATTGGACCCGATGAATCCTGCGCCGCCGGTGATTAAGATTCGTTTGTCCATAAGCCTCCACGACTCAGAGCTAAATGTTTCCTGGCAGAGGCTTTGCAAACCACAGGCCGGTGCATGCATGACTGAGCCGCGTCAGAGCGGCGATTCCGAGGGGCAAAAAATGAAGATTGCAGTGATTGGAACGGAATACGTCGGATCAGTCACCGCTACCTGCCTCGCGGAGGTTGGCAACGAAGTCGTTTGCGTGGACAAGGACCCAAGCAAAATTCTTGCCCTTTCTCGAGGTGACCCCGTCATCGTCGAACCGCGACTGGAGTCACTGTTGCGAAGAAACCTCATGCGGAAACGGATCGAGTTCAGAACCACCATCGGCGAGGCAGTTGATCGCGCGGAAATCATTTTCATGACGGTGGGAACCCCGTCGAGCCCTAATGGCAAGGCGGATCTAAGCTTCCTTGAGGCTGCCACTCGTAAAGTCGCCCGAGTGATATCGTCTCCGAAAATAATCGTAAATAAATCCACGGTGCCAGTTGGCACCCACCGCCTCATGTCCGAGTGGATCCGCTCAGAAACGAACACGCCATTTGATCTGGTCAGTAATCCGAATTTTCTCCGCGAAGGCGCCGCCGTCCAAGATTTTCTGCATCCGGAGCGCATCGTGATTGGGACGAATCAGGCTCACGTTTTCGAAAAAATGGGTCAGCTTTACGCGCCGCTGATTCAGGAGGCGAGTAGCCTGCTGATTATGGACCCAATTTCCGCGGAGCTCACGAAGTACGCCGCGAGTGCGATGCTGGCGACTCGAATCAGCTTCATGAACGAATTGGCGCTGCTGTGCGAGCAGGTTGGAGGGGATATCGAATCCATTCGAAAGGGAATGGGATCGGATAGTCGAATCGGTGCTCAATTTCTGCATGCAGGGATCGGCTACGGCGGTTCGTGTTTTCCGAAAGACATGCGTGCGCTACTCAGCACGGCGAAAGCGGCACATGTGCCACTGCGCATCATTCAGGCCGCCGAGGATGTAAATGAACTTCAGAAAAAACACATTCTTCATGCAGTTTGGGAACGCCTCGGCCGCCGGTTAAATGGGCGAACTTTGGCCGTGTGGGGCCTTGCCTTCAAGCCCGACACGAACGACATCCGGGAGGCGCCAGCGCTTGTCATCATTCGTAGTTTACTGCAGGCCGGTGCCAAGATCCGGGCTTACGATCCGGTCGCGGGCGCGAAGACGCGAGAACTGCTGGGAAGCGAGATCACGATCTGTGATGACGCTTTTTCGGCTTTGCGCGGTTCCGACGGGCTGATCATCGCGACCGAATGGGATGAATTCAAAACGGCCGACTTTGGGCGAGTCAAATCTGAGTTGCAGCGCCCGTTCCTCTTTGACGGAAGAAATATTTTGAATCCGGAACGAATGCACCAATTCGGCTTCATCTACCACGGAGTCGGGCGAGGGATGGCGAATTTACCAGTTGAGGGGACTCCGGCGGATCCGGTGTCGGTCGCGGAGAAAATCAAAATCGCGGCGGCCGGCCACGTTGAGACTCCGTGAGTGCGGCTAGGCCGTACCGCGCGCGCTATCGGATTTCTTCGGGAACTTTCCGCCGCCGAAGGCACCTTTGGTCACGGGTTTCGATCCCCACTTGCGAGGCTCGTAAGCCGCTGATTTCGGTTTGTTCTTGATGAACGATTTGTCGCCGACCGCGGACTTACTCAGCACTGACTTGCCGTTGTAGAGTTTCCCGGGGGTCGGTTTATCCGAAACTGCCGGTCGGCTGGGAGTGTAGGCTTTGGTGGAGGCCGGCTTGCTGGTGAGGACCACTTTACCAGTCGCGGGTTTCCCTTTAAACGGCGGCGGCATAACCACCGCGGCTTTTGCCGTGGACTGGAGCGGGGTTTTCATCGGCGCCGGGGTCGACGTCTTCAGGGGCGTCTCAAATGAGGCTTTGGGAGTGATCGTGATCGGCTGGCTGCCGGGGGTCGGTCGACGAGGACGTTCAACCGGCGCGACATCGCGCATCGGGCGAGGTCCGCGAAAATCCCTCGGGGCTCGGTCATCACGCGAATCCCGCGGACCCCGATTATCTCTGGATCCCCAGCTCTCGCGTGAACCGCGGTCGCGCGTGCCATAGCCGCCACGCGGAGCGCGTTCATCGCGCGAATCGGGCATATCACCGCGCGGTTCGCGCTCTTCGGATCGCGCTTCTGGTTGTTCGCGAAGGGCGAACACTTCCGGAAGCATGAGCCCTAAAAAGCGCCCAGTGATCTCCTCTTTACTCATGTCCGCGATCGCGGCCTTCCAGTCGGCATCCATGAGCTCCACGACTCGGGTGGGGACGGGCTGTTCCTTGAAGGTGGAAAGGCTTTTGGCGACTTTGATGAGTCCGATGTCTTTGCGAGTCGGAATCGTGCCTTCCTTCATACGAGTCTTTGTCATGCGTTCAATCCGGCCGATCAGCATGCGGTGGCTGTTGGTGACGAGACTAAAGGCGAGGCCGGATTTTCCGATGCGGCCGGTGCGGCCGATACGGTGAACGTAATTGTCGAGTTCGCGCGGTATCGAATAGTTCACGACGTGCGTGATGTCGTTGACGTCAAGTCCGCGACAGGCGACGTCGGTCGCGACCAGAATCGAGATTTTCTTTTCGCGGAAGCCGCGCATCGTGCGATCGCGCGAGTTTTGATCCATGTCGCCGTGCAGACAATCGGTGCGATACCCACGGCCCAGGAGATATTGATGCAGATCCACGACCAGCGCCTTGGTCTGGCAGAACACGATCCCGTAAAAGTCTTCGGCGGCATCGACCAGCTTGCAAAGAACCTCCGGCTTATTGGATTCTTGGGTGATGTAATAAATCTGCTCGACGGTGTCGGGCAGCATTTCGGTACGATTGACCTGCACTTGCGCCGGAGATTTCAAATATTTATTCGCGACCTTGCGCACGTCGGGGCTCATGGTGGCAGAAAATAGCCACGTCTGCGCTTGACCCTCGGGTACCGCGCTTAGAATCGATTCGATAGCGTCCTTGAAACCCATCGAGATCATTTCGTCGGCTTCGTCGAGAATCAGGGTTTGCAGATTGCTCAAGTCGAGCGTCCCTTTTTCCATGTGGTCGATGACGCGGCCGGGGGTGCCAACCACAATTGGAATGCCGCGCTTGAGTCCGTAAATCTGATCGGCGTAACCAGTGCCCCCGTAAACGGGCAGCGCCTTGATGTCCTTGTATTTGCCGATGAGGGCGATCTGGCCGGCGACTTGAATCGCAAGTTCGCGAGTCGGGCAAAGGATCAGCGCCTGAATGCCGCGTTTGGTGACGTCCATTTTTTCGAGGAGCGGAATCGCGAAGGCACCCGTTTTCCCGGTACCGGTGGCGGCTAGACCTAAGAAGTCAGTGCCTTCGCCGAGTAAAATCGGAAGTGTTTCCGCTTGAATCGGGCTCGGCTCGTTAAAGCCAAGTTCGGTAATTGCTCTAAGAATGGGCTCGCTGATGTTGAGTTCGCTGAAGTTTTTCATGGCAATGACGCAGTAGCATATTTTTCTTCAAAATACTGACTAAATTAGTACCCCTTTATGCGACTGCCGGGGGCGGAAGATACCTACTCTGCGGGTCACTGACTTGTATGTAATGATGCGGCCGACCCTCAAGGTCCATTTTCCGGCTCAGCTCTCATTAAACGTGACTGGACGGGTTAAATTCCCGACGGGGCGGGACAAACGAACCCTGCATAGGGACAGATGCGGTCAGTCTAAAGTGGAGCTGAGCGACACATTGGATCCCACGTGGCGCAGGACTTGCTCAACTGCCGCAAGACTACGGGGGACTACGCGTGGAACTAAAATACCTCCAGGCTGCGTTGGGAAGTAAACAACTCGGATTCGTGGTGACGCCTGAAGAGGAAATGTCACGGTTACGCGGGAAGCATGGATTCAAAATCATCGATTCGTACCCCTTGAGCGAAAGTCGTTCCATGGCGCTCGGCGAGATCAGCGACCTCGTCGTCACCGGGAGCGCGATCGAGTCGTCCCAAGTGGCGACCATGCTTTGCAAAGCGCATCTCCGCGGCGTGCAGGTGATTGACCTCGAACTTTTCATGTTCCGATATGAGCATCACGTACCAGCAGACCCTCAACACTTGATTCGATTTCTCGCGATGCACGGAGTTCACCAAAGTCCCGGCATCAAATTTTACGGCAAGCTCAAAGATCTTCTGGAATCCCCGATCGCGCTCTTGCTCCTGATTCTTTTGTCACCGATCCTGGCGGTGGCCGCACTCCTCGTCAAACTCACGAGCCCCGGTCCGGTCATTTACAGCCAGGAGCGAGTGGGTCATCGCTCGCGGATATTTCGAATCTATAAACTGAGAAGTATGCGGATGGATGCCGAAGTGAACGGTCCCGTTTGGGCGAGCACTTTCAAGAACGACTGCCGCCTCACCCCGATCGGTTCCTTTCTGCGAAGCAGTCATTTGGACGAGTTGCCGCAGCTTTGGAATGTCTTTCGAGGGGACTTGAGTTTTATTGGCCCGCGCCCCGAGCGGCCCGAATTCGTTCAGAAGATTCAGGAATCCTTTCCGCTCTTCGAGCTTCGCTCCTTGGTGAAGCCGGGGATCACTGGCTGGGCCCAGATCAAGCAAGGTTACGCCAACTCGATGAGCGACTCGCTCCGGAAGCTCGAGTTCGATTTATTTTACATGGCCCGGCACTCACCGTGGTTGGATGCATCGATCGTCTTCGGGACCTTCTCCGTGTTGTTATCGGGGGGGTCCGAAGGACTGAAGCGATTGGAAGCTTCCTCTCTTACCGGTAAACCCATGGCCCAATCCATCCCAGACAAACCCATATCGAAGGCGTCTTAAATGAGCCTACAACGCAAGGTTCTGATGCTTACGCCCGGACTCAACATCGGCGGACTTGAGCGGATGATTTTGAACTTGTCTCGTTCACTCAAGTCCTCGCTCCGCTGGGAGCCCGAAGTACTGGCCTATGACTTCAGCATCACCGACCGCCCGACGCTGATGGAGGCGTTCAGCAGTTTTGGTATTCCCGTGGAAGCGAATAAAAAGCCGCCCCGATTTTCTTTTGAGACGGCGAAGAATCTGGCCCAGAAGTCTACACGCGATGGGATCGCGGTCATCCACACGCATGACCTGGGCGCGTTGATTTATGGTTCGGTCGCTAAAATTCTCATGTCCGGGCGCGCCCGCGTCGTTCACACGCAACATAGCTTCGTCGACATCGATAAGTCGTTGAAGTACCGACGCTACGAAAAGTTTTTCTCGAAATTCGCTGATGAGATCGCAGTCGTGTCGGAAGACACGCGACACAGTTATCTAAAGCTCGGCGTCCCCGCGCGAAAGCTGCATATAATTCCCAACGGGGTGGCGTTTCCGGATGCGCCGGAGCTGGATCGAAGCGGGAGAGTGGCCCTTCGCGGCGCGCTATTCCCTTCGCTCTCGACTTCGAATGATTTTTGGTTGCTCTACTTAGCCAGGATCCATCCCGGAAAAGGGCAGGATCACGCCCTGAAGCTTTGGAGTGAGCTGAGTCCAACCGCGCGGCGCCAGATGCAGCTCATCTTCGTGGGACCGGACAGCGGGGATGGAGAGTTGGGGCGACTAAAAAACATCGTTGCGCGGGGTCCCGATCCGGACCGTGTGGTATTCGCCGGATCCGCCCCGAATCCTGAAAAATGGCTGCAAGCCTCGGATCTGTTTTTATCGTGCTCGGACTTTGAAGGAATGCCCTTGGCTCCCGTGGAAGCCTGCGGCTCGGGGATTCCCACGGTGCTTTCGGCGATCGCCGGTCATGAATTTTTGGAGAAAGCCGCGGACCTCTTCTCTCTCGACCACACGGAGCAAGGCGCGCGACAGATCGAAGCGGCGCTGGCCAGAACTCAGTCGAACCCAGCACGGTTTCGCGAGGATCTCTGGCACCGATCCGCGTCGATTCGAGAATCCTTCACCCTAAAGGCGATGACTTCGAAATACGAAAATCTTTACTTGAGCAAAGCTTCAAGTCCGGCCGAAAGCGCGGCGTGAGGCTCGAATGACAGGACCTTCCGGGCGCGACTGATATCCGCGAGGGAATGCAGGATATCGCCAGGCCGCGGCGGAGCGTCGATCAAATCCGAGCGGGAATTGCAGAGGGTGACCACCATCCGCGCAAGCTGCCGGATGGACGTGGCTACGCCGGATCCCAGATTGAAAGGTTGGGCGTTCCAGGCCGCCTCGGGAAGGCGGAGGGCATTTGTGAGAACCTCCGCAAGATCACTGACCGCGACGAAGTCACGAGTCTGGATCCCCTGATTATCGAGCCGGAGATCGTGATTTTCCCGGGCCAGTCGCGAAAAAATCGTGATGACTCCCGAATAAGGTGATGTGGGGTCTTGACCGGGTCCAAACACGTTGAAGAAGCGGAAAATCAGCGTGGGAATTCCGTAAGTAATGCAATAAAGCTCGATGATCTTTTCCGATGCATGCTTCTGCGCGGCGTAAAACGATTGAAAGCTAGGTGCAACTCGCTCTTCGGCTAGCGGCGCGCCGTCCTCGCCCTGTCGACCATAGAGAGCGGCGGAGCTTGCGAAAGCGAAACGTATGGGTTGTTCCCGCGTGATGGATGCTTGCCGACAGGCTTCCAACACGGCAAGCGTCGCTCCGACGTTTTGAGAATAGCTTTCGAGCGGATCGTTCTGACAGAGCGGAACGCTAACTGTGGCCGCCAGATGATAAACTGCGGTCACCCCGTGAGTCTGGATGAGCGACAGGGAAGTTGGCACGTCGCGAACGTCCCCCAAAAAACAGGAAACGCCGGCCACGGTTACTTCCGGCGTACCTTTCAAATCCACGCTGAGAACGCGATGTCCCGCTCGAACCAAAGCACGGCTTAGATGGGTGCCGATGAACCCAGCGCCGCCCGTTACGAGTACGGTTTCAACCGGAGGCAAGGTATTCCCTCGGCTGTTTGGTGATCGGATTTGCCCTTGCCGACAACTCCCGGAGGAAAACGAAACCGGAGCCGACCAAGAAACCGGCGGCGATTCCCCAGGCGAGCAGAACGGGAAGTCGTGGCCATATAGGAAACGGCGGTACATGAGGCTCACTGAGGAACGTGAGGTACTGATTTTTGTTCTGCTGGTCCATGTGAATGACGACTTCGAGGTAGCGATACTTCGTGAGCAAGTCATCGAACAAAACCTTCGCCGAATCGTCCACTTTGACGCCAGAGAATGCGTCACCGGCGCCCGAATGCACCGGCGATTCCGTGGCGGGTTTACTCCAGGCTTCCAGTTGCGAAAGCTGACGGTTAAGCTCCGCGATGCGCGGGTGCGTTTCGTTGTAGGATATCTTCAGCGCGGCAATTTCGTCCTTCACCTTTCTTAGTCGATATTGAATCAGATCCGGACGGCCGGCGAAGATCACGCTGCTGCCGTCCCGTTCTTTTCCGAAGGTGAGGGATTCGAGCTGCTCCTGAATCGCATCATGAAGATTGAGGAGGTGAGTACGTCGCTCCTCGGTCATCAACGTGCGAAGGCGCGTAAAAAAGACTTGGATCGCCTGATACCCCTGCGTGGGATCTCGGGCGATCAGATTGATCGTGAAGGCGGAAGACCCGACCGGGATGATTTCGAATCGCTTTCGAACAAGCTCAAGCTCGTACGGGCCCACGGAAGCTTTACGCGGGTCGTCCAGTAAGTTGTAGCGAATGGCGATCTCCGAAAGAAACTTGTGGTCCAAAGCCCGTCGAATCAAGGCCTCGCGCTGAGCTCGAAGTTCCTGCGGATCGAGCGTATCGGGCAGAAACCCAGAAACCAACGGCACCTGGAAGTACTTCGTCTCAAGCGAAATAGAAGACGATACTTTGTAGCGTTTCGGAATCACCCGATAGGCGACCGCGGAAAGCACAGTGCAGGCGATGATGCAGATCAGTACGTTGTGTCGGTTTCGTTTAAGTGCGCTCAGGAAATCAACTGGCTTGATCGGTGGTTCTAAAAGCATAGGTCCCCCTCATCTTCGGACGAAAGCCACGAGTAAAATGGTCGACAGGATTGACGCAACCAAGGCGGTATTCTGCAGCGCGCGTTCCGTACGACTCGGGCGCGCGGAATGAACCAGGAGTACGTCGGACTCTTGAAGGGATTTGATGGCCCCTAAATCTCCGATGGCGACCCGCTTATGTTCGCCGGTCTTCTGATTTTTTCGCAGAAGTTCGACGTTTTGAAGATCGGAATCCCGAGTGGGTCCTCCTCGCTGTAAGAGGTAGTAGTAACCGTCCCCTTGGCGCTGAAAACTCACGTCGCCGGGATTCTTTACCTCACCGACCACCTGTACGTTTCGCGTCGAGGGACCGTCCATTCGGGCATTGGCCAGATCGTCGCTCGGCTTATCCACTTGAAAGGCCAGCTTTTCGCCGCCCTGCCAGTTGATCTCCTGGCGAGGATGGCCTTTGAAGTAGTCCTCGAGCTTCACCCAAAAGGCGCGCTCCCCTTGCTCAACTCGCACGTAACCCACCGGCAAATCCTCCGTCCTTACCTCCGCCATGGCGAGGGCTTCACCAAGCGTGGTGTCGGGCTTGAGGAGTAACGCGCCGGGCTTTTGCACGAGTCCGACCACGTCAACCCAAAATCGTTTTTGCTGCACGTTGAGTCGAACTTCGAGCGGGCCCTTGAAGTAAGGCCGATAGAGCGAGGTCAACTTCTTTTGCAGCGCGGAAAGCCGAGTGCCCGCTGCCGTTACCGAAACGTTGTACGGCAGCTGTAGCTTCCCGTCCCGCAGCACGCGGAAGTCTCCATTGAGCTTGGCATCCTGCGAACATTGAACCCGCACCAGGAAACCGCGTGAGACAATCGGATCCGTAGCGGTGGATACCGGCCCGTCAGAATCGGAATCGGAACTGACGAGCGTGCCGTCGTCCGCCGAATCCGCATCGGCGGCGTAAACCCGCCAACTTGGCCCGAGTCCAATCGATATGCTGAGTACAACTGAGATCGCCCTTGGAACCCATGAGATCGTTTTCGCCATAGAAAACTCCCTGCATTAAATTCCCCACCGCGTTCGTCACTACCGCCGCGATTTCGCAAACGCTAGCGATTCGTTGCGAAATCTTTTTTAACGCGCGTCAGAGCCTGAATACGCGGTTTAAACCGCACTAGGGGAAAACCAGGTTGCAATTTGAATGGGTTTATTTAGCCTCCCCTGAACGTCAGTAGGTGCGCAGGGAATTGAGCACCTCGAACAACGTCAAGGATGAGATGCAGTTTAAACTAACCGTAAGTGTTGTTTCGTTCGTTTGTCTGATCGTCAGTGCAGGTTGTGGGGGAGGCGCTAGTCGCCTCAGCAGTTCGGACGGCGGGCCTCCTGGTGGTTGGCCGGCACCGCCGCAAGAATTTCAAGCTAACCCAGTGAATCTTTCCGCAGTCTGGGCCAATGAAGGCGGCGACAAGGTCGCCCGGCAGGAAGTGCGCGCCAGTAAGAATCCGACCAGCGTCGTGAATGCGGCCTGGAAGGACAATGCGATTCGCGTCTTCGGCGCGAAAAACGAAGTCGTTTCATTCAACGTAATTCTCGAGGCCGCCACGAAGGCCGCGACCGAAATCAAAGTGAACTTCAATCAGCTCGAAGGCCCGGGGAACAGTCGCATTGTCTCGTCCGGCGCCAGCGGTGACGGAGTCTTCAATTACACGAACCGCGATATCGAGCTGTTCTTCGTGCGGTATCTGAAAATTCGAGGTCTGAGCCGACTCGGCTACGAAACCTATGACGAGCGCCACACGCCGGGGCGTTTGCAGCGCCCCTGGAGCGGTGACGGCGTCGCCCGTGGCGGCTGGGTGGATCGCCCTGATCACGACATGGACTATCCGGATATCGCAGTGCCGATCGAAGCGGCGCCTAACTTCAGCGTTGCCGCCGGCACGAGCCAAAGCATCTGGAGCGATATCTACATCCCGAAGAACGCGGCGGCCGGCGTTTATGACGGTGTACTTAGCGTGATGGAGGGTGGAAATCTTTCTTACGTCATTCCGGTCCAGGTTTACGTTCGAAATCTGACTTTGCCCGAGGTGCCGAATTCGAAAACGATGCTTTACATGGGTTATCCCGACATCGCGAACCGTTACGTCGGGCAGGCGGCGCCCACCAACAGCGCGGACACCGCGAAGGTGCAACTCGTGCGCGATCGCCATTTTCAGATGGCGCATCGACACAAGATCGCGATGATCGATTCAAACTACGGCGTCTCGATGGGAGCCAGCGAGCCGACAGCCGAGTGGCGTCCTCGCCTCAACGGCAGTTTGTTCACCTCCGCCCAAGGTTATCGCGGACCGGGCGAAGGGCAGGGCAACGGAATCTTCTCGATCGGGACTTACGGAGGATGGAATTGGAAAGGCGCCGGGCAAGCCGCGATGTGGAGCAACACCGACGGGTGGGCGAACTGGTTTGCCGCGAACGCGCCGTCGACGGAGCGATTCCTCTATCTGGACGACGAGTCGAGCAACTTCGCCGAGATGCAGATGTGGGCATCTCAGATGCAAAGTAACCCGGGCCCCGGTCGGGCTTTGGCGTCAATGGCGACGCTGAACATGCCGCTCGCTGTGGCTCAGGCCCCGGCGATGCAGGTGATGGTGAGTACGTTGGACGTGGGAGACACGCAAACGTGGGACAACGCGCTCGCAACGTTGAGACAATCGAGCGGTAAACGCTTCTATCTGTACAATGGAAAACGTCCCGCCAGTGGGTCGTTCATGACGGACGACGATGGCACTGCCTTGCGCGAACTCCCCTGGGGTCAGTACAAAAAGGGAATCGACCGTTGGTTTTACTGGGAGTCGACTTATTACAACGACTTCCAGGGCGGTCGGGGTCAGATCGACGTCATGAACAACGCCCAGACGTTCGGGTCATCACCGAGTTTCAACTCCGTGAACGGCATGACGGGTGGGCTTTATGCGAACGGCGACGGGGTTCTGTTCTATCCGGGCACGGATCGGGTTTTCCCGGGAAGCTCGTACAACCTCGGCGGACCCATCGCGAGTCTGCGGCTCAAGCATTGGCGCCGTGGTATTCAAGATGTCGATTACCTGGCGCTTGCAATGGCCAAGAATCCAACGAAGGCGCGAGCCGTCCTCAACGCAACCGTCTGGTCAGTGCTTTGGGAAAACGGCGTCACGGATCGCAACGATCCGAGCTGGACGAAGTGCGACATCGGCTGGAGTCCCGATCCCGCGAAGTGGGAATCAGCTCGTGCGCAGCTCGCGGATATCGCCGAAGGCCTCTAAGATGGCGAGCTTCGGGGCCTGGGCGGCATGATGAATGCCGACCAGGCCGTAAAGCATGTAGAGATAAAGTAAATAGCTGTGCGATAGAAAACTGATCGCGATCCCATAGCCGACCATCGACAGGAAAAACTCCGGGCGGTTCGGGAAAACTTCCCAGGCCCAGCGCAAGGAAAGCGCGAAAACGGTGACGAAAAGAATCAGTCCGATCACTCCCGTTTCGGCGAACACGAGTACCCAACTGTTATGAGCGGTTCGCAGATTGCCTTCTTCAAGGGACTCCGTTGAGTACCGCTGGAGCGTTTGCGGAAACGCGTCAAAGCCCACCCCGACGGGATTGAGCAAACCCATTCGCAAACCGGCTTTGAAATAAGTGACGCGGCCTTCACGGGAGCCCTCTAAATCATCGGATTCCCGCGCCATATTGGAAGTCGCCCCGACCGCCAGTAAACCGCACGCAACCGCGATCGCCGGGAAGGCGCGGCGCCCCAGTTTTCGCAACCCAAGAATACCGAGGATGGCCACGACCCCGAATATCGCGCCCCTGGAGCGGGACAAGAAAATCGCGGTGAGCGCAAGCAGGGTGACGCTCAACCCTAAGAGTCTCATCACCGGAGCTTCACCGCTTCGCGCCGCCAGCATCGCGCCGAAAGGTAGGATCAGAATCATGATGGCGGCGATATCATTCGCGTTCGCAAACGCGCCGAACCCCTGGAGCCGGTACCCGGTTTCGGACACCAATTCCCCGAGGCCGTAAGTTTGATAGACCGCAAGAGTCGCGACAGTCAAAAAGCTGAAGAGGAGAGTTACGATCAGCATTCGCAGCGCCGCGTGCGAACGGATTTGCTGCATCAACATGAAATAAAGAAACAGGCTTTTGAAAAGGCTGTCGAAGAATGCGCCTTGCGCCGCGCCGGGATCCGGAGCCACGAGGGTCGATAAAAAACACCAGAGTCCCAGCCCGCCGAGCACTAGGCTCACGGAGTCCCAGGTGAATGCGATTTTGCGCTGGCTCGCGAGTCCCAGGATCAAATGCGAAACACAGACGACGAAGGTCAGTCGCGGCAGCATGCCGAGGTATTGGTCTCCCTGAGTCGTGAGTTCCCACGGCCTGAGAAACATGAACGATGCGAGCAGGCAGGTGGCGGCGGTGGAATTCATAAGCGCGAGGGTGAGACAAAGTCCGATGGCGGCCGCGGTGCCAGCGTAAAGCATGCCCCAGCTCATCCCAGCCGCGACGGCATAAGCCAATCCACAGCAGATGCTGAATGCCGTCCAAGTTCGCCCGGGAGAAAGCTGACTGCCGAGCGAGTAGGCCCAGTACATGGGGAGCGCGAAATAAACCAAGCCCTGCAAAAGAAGCAGATCGCGGTTGAAATCGAGCAGGAAAAGCGCTGTCACCGATTCTTGCATCCGAACTCCTCCAGTGCGTTGCGGATGAAGCTTGCTCCGCCCCGACTCATGAACTCGCCGTGGAACAGGCGGTGGGTATCACGGTTGTTCGCAAGGAACTAGACGGAGAAATACTGACGCGCGGAGCCGCAGCGCATCTTAGCGTAACAGGAAGGAAAAGAAGCGAAAGGATTCGCGAAAGGCGCGGAAGTTATCCACGAGCGGGAAGAACACAATCACTTCGGTTTGCTTTTTGTGCCTGGATAAAAAAAGTGGCTCATCGGGTTTTGGAGTGGGTACTTTTGGATGATTTCAGAGCTCCGGCAGCATGCACGTGAGGATCTTTAGCCGGAGATACTCTTCGTCGCGTAGCCCGTAGGCGCGGCGCTGGATCAC
>Ga0163144_10001242_pt1 | contig 60116 bp, 61 predicted proteins | sample OliLak19BULKMAT1_FD_123175 | JGI IMG/M metagenome (GOLD analysis project Ga0163144, IMG submission 123175) | Freshwater microbial mat bacterial communities from Lake Vanda, McMurdo Dry Valleys, Antarctica - Oligotrophic Lake LV.19.BULKMAT1 | ecosystem: Environmental > Aquatic > Freshwater >...
ATTCAGAAACTTTAAGAACTACCGGCTCAGAGTGATTGCGCTTTGCGGGTGGGATGGAGTATTTGCGATCAGAAATTGATTCGATGCAAAATCGTCATGCCCCACGTTTCGGGGAAGAGCCAATCGCGTCTCTTGCTACGCCGGTGCTACACTTCGTAAAGTGTGTGATGAGTGAGGGTCTCCGGGGGGCTGCGTCCCCTTCTCGGCCTCGCGACACTTTGCCTAGTACGTCCGGTGAGTTGAGTGAGGTTGAATCAACTCGGAAAATGGCGTGCCCGAGAGGGGTCGAACCTCTGACCTTCAGCTCCGGAGGCTGACGCTCTATCCAGCTGAGCTACGGGCACATCCGTCATCGAGGTAACATAGGTCGGCAGTCCGGGTCGAGTCTTCTAGTTGCCTTTCGAAACGCGCGAAAGGCGCTCGGACCAGGGCTGCGTCGAGGACGCCGCACCGGAGACCCGCTTCGCAGTGGAGCGGGCGGTCGTCACCCGATCGCTGCGGGGGGAGCTTGAAAGCTCTTGCAATGATGTGATCGCGGTAAGCACGGCGGCACGCGGTGCGACCATTCTCGGCTCTTCCAGTATCTGCGATGCGGCCGGAACGGCGGGCGTCATGCTTCCGGCGCGACCTCGAGCGCGCACTTCACTTTTGGCGATTTCCGCGTTGAGTGTCGCGTAAAAGTTTTTCGTGTCGATGCCGTAGTTGGAATAATAATCGGAGTATTCCGTCGGTGCCGGCGGAATCAACGGTGCAGCCGTCGGATCATGCAAGTCGCCCGCGTTGAGGGCGACGATCTGCGGACGCTGTCCACCGTCGCGAAGTCGAAACAACGGACTGCCCGAAGCGCCGCTCGTCATGTCGCAATCATGACTGATCACCGGAATTGCCACATGCTTGCCGCGCAAACTGCAGGCCGCGTGCCGAGTCATGACTTCGCCGCTTTCGATGTCGCCGCTGTAGCCGGCAAGCGAAACCGCGGTCACGGCGGTAGGAGAAGTTTCCGCGACATCAAACCAACCGACCTGTTCACCGATCGGATCTTTGAGTCGAACGATCGCCCAATCTCCGGCATATCTTTCGTAACTGATGCCGCGCTCGGTTCGCGTGAATCGGCCGATGACCTCCACGCCGATGCTGCTCGCGACGGAATGCCCGTTTCCGAATCCGGCCTGAAAGCTGATCCGATGGGCCTGATCGGCGGCCCCAGCGACGGTACCGACGCAGTGGAGATTGGTGAGTACCAGATCGCGCGCGACGAGCGTCGCGGTACAAGCGTCGGCGTAGGTGCCGTTACTGGTTTTCAGTCGTCCGATCGATGCGAGGGGGCCGCTCGGTGTTGGAATTTTTTGGCGATCGTCGGCTCCGAAAATCTTCGATTCTTTGGCAAAGCTGTGACTTAAGCTGAGTGAGCAACCGAGAAGAATGGTAAAAATTACGTGTTTTCGTAGCATATCGATGGGTTCCTGCCGCATCGGCTAGGAGCAATCGGAGTGCCACCCTAGACCGCCGTCTGGGGCCAAAGCGGCTCCTGGAAAATCAACGGGGCTTCGAAAGCGCGGAGAGCGCACTGTCTAAGGATTGCTCGGTCGGGGTCCGAACAAGGCAGTTCCGACGCGAACGTGGGTCGCGCCCTCTTGGATCGCGAGTTCGAAATCATCAGTCATGCCCATCGACAGTCCACCGCTCGTGGCGGGTCGACAGGAGGTTTCCAGTTCACGAAGCGTCTGAAAAGCGCGAAGCCCGGTCCCTGGAGCGGGAATGCACATGAGCCCGTACAGTTCGATCTTCGAAAGTTTCGCGATCTCGGCGGCGACGGCGCGAATTTCGCTCGGGTGAAAGCCCGATTTGGTCGGCTCGCCGGATACATTGACCTCGAGAAAAATCTGCACCGGATTTTTGCGGCCGTCTTCGGTCGCGCGCTTGGAAATCTCCTGCGCGAGTTTCTCGGAGTCGACCGAGTGGATGCAGGCGACGTGCGGGAGCAGTGCCTTCACTTTATTGGTCTGGAGGTGCCCGATGAAGTGCCACGAAATCTCGGGTAAACCTCGCGACGCGAGATCGGTGGCCTTAAGTACGAGGTCCTGAACGTAATTCTCCCCGAAATCGCGATGGCCGAGATGATAGAGTGCTTCGATCGCGTCGGCCGGCTGCGTTTTGCTCACGGCAACCAAAGTCGGAGGAATCCGGCTCGCCATGCTGGCGGCAGAAAGTATTTGTTGGCGTACATCGCGATAATTCGCCGCGAGGTTCGCTTCGGCCGTCACTTCCCCGCTCCGAGAAGCGGGATTCCGAAGAGCTGCTCCATGTCCGCGAGGAGCTGGCACATCGGAAGCCCGACGACATTGGTGTAACTTCCTTCGATCCGCTCGATGAGCATCATGCCCACGCCTTGGGCGGCATAAGCGCCCGCCTTGTCCATCGGCTCGCCCGTTTGAATATAGCGGCGAATCTGAGCGTCTCCGAGCGCGCGCATCGTGACCTGGGTCGAAACGACGGCGACGTGCTGCCGGGCCGGCGGCTGCGTGCCGGGCGCGACGACTTCGAGCAAACAATAGGCCGTCAGCACCTCATGAGTTTTCCCCGCGATTTGGCTGAGCAGTTTAAACGCGTGGTCCGGATTTTCGGGTTTGCCGAGCGTCTCCGATGAGCCGGGCGCCACGACCGTGGTGTCCGCCGAAATCACGAGCGTCGCGGATTTGGAATCCACGCGGGCGCCGCTCGTGCGGGGAGTTCCGTCCGTCGGGATGCGGGCGATCCATTTGGTACCCTCTTTAACGAGCAACATGGAGGGCTCGGCGACGCCGCCTTCGGACATGAGGCGACCCGCGACCTGAGTCGCTTTTTCGCGAGCGAGGCGTGCGACCATGAGCGGCGGAGTTTCACCGGGTCGCGTGACCTCCTCAGTCCCGGGGTTCATGACTTCGAAATCCAAATGCGCCGCCTTGAGGAGCTCGATGCGACGCGGAGAGGTCGAGGCCAAAATAATTCGATTGATGGGTCGTATCATCGGAGTTTGCATGCGTTCCTAATCGTTAGTTATACGAAGCGCGCTCCCCGGAGGCGCCTAGAAATAAAACTGAGTCGAAATGAAGCGGAACTGGTCTTTGAATTCGCGAAAGCTATCGGCGCGCTTGAAGAAAACCGTCACTTCGGTCCGGACCTGCACTTCCGAAACAAAAAAGAAACTGCCGCCCGACCGGAACACGGTTGCCAAACCGATGCCGGCGCCCGCGACTGCCGTTTTCACTTTGTATTCCTCTTCGGTATAAATCTTCGAAATGTGGGAAAGAAGCTTGTTTTTGTCGAGGCTGCCGAAAAGGTCAGTCGCCATCGCGCCGACGAACTCGCCGTCGTAACCGATCTGCAATTCGACGGTATGTTTGTCGTCTAGCTTGATGGCGGTTGCACGCGAGGTGGAGGCCAGGGTCGGCCTTCCGAGATCGTCGACGGGTGCGTCGAACATCGCGTTCATGAGCAACTCGTCGACCGCATTGGCGACGACGGTGGCCATGCGCGATTGAAACTTCGCCTGAAGGAGATAATTCTTCACGGCCTCGACCGCATTTTGCTTTTGGGTCGAGATTTGAAATTTGATGATCTGGACTTTCGCCTTGTCGGACAAAAGATTCTGGAGTCCGAACGCGCGATTCGCTTGGGTGGACTTCACGATGCGCGCGTAATGCCGGCCGGCCTCGACCGGATCTTTGGGCCGAATGATGAAGTGTCCAAAAAGCTGCGACTTGATTAAATAATGAACGCGTTGCAGTTCCTCCGAGCTGATGAAATGGAAAGCGTTCGCGTTGATTTTGTCGGAAAACAGCCCGATCGATGCCTGAATGGCCGATTCCAGTTGCTGGTATTGAAGCTCGGTCGAAGTATCCGCAAACACCGCAAAGACGGGTTGCGTTGAAATGAACTCTGCGCCGTCTTCCGCCGTGGCCACTATTTTCAAACCGAGGCCCGTCGCCGCGGCGATCGTCTCGACGAAGGTACGATCCTCAGGCTTGGCGGAGATCAATAGGAGTTGTGCCACTTAGCGCGTCAAGAAGGCGAAGTATTCTTCGGGGATGTCATCAAAGACCGCTTTCCCGCTACACTTCGAGCATTTCAGGTCCGGAAGGTTAAGGTTCAGTTTTTTGAGATCGTCCGTTTTGAACAGTCCAACGAGTTCGCTCTTGCAGCCGGTGCATGAGAACGGAACGAAGATCGATTCAACGGTTCCGCCACAGATGAAGTTAGAAATAAGATTGATCTGCTCAACGATGGCAGTCGAGCAGTCCGTAAACTTGAGAATGGTCCCCTTGGCCTGGCACGACTGAAAGTATTTGATCCACGCCTTGACCCCCACGGAGTTGATCCGGGGAACTTCCTTACAGTTGACGTGGAGCTCCGCAGGCGGAATGCCGATGAGCTGATCAAAGTTCACGCTTTCTTCGATCGAGCCGGCGAGCCGCACGATCAGTGCGTTACCTTTTTGTTCCTTTACGACATTCACCACGTGAAATTGCTCCTACGGTTGAATACTTGAGAAATGTTAGTGAATATAAAGGAATGGGGCAACTCCAATCTCGTCTGTCCTTGTCGGTAGGGACGAAAATCCTGATTAGCGTGGTCCTGCTGGTTTGCCTGGTCATTCTGTTTTTGAATTCGACGGCTATCCGTATTTTGTTTGATGATAAGCGGACTTTCACCTTACAAAATCAGTCGACGGAGGCGCTTCTTGCAGCGCGTGATTTTTCCAACAGTGCGCGTCGAGGCGTGGATACCCTTCGGATCGCGCTTGGCGGAGTGGATCCGCTCAGGCCGACCTCCGTTCAGGGTGCCCAAATCGAACGCTTCAATCACTTCGTCGACAATCAGACCGAACTGGTCGCGGTCACGATCGCGCTCGTAAATCCGCTGAGCGGAACGGTCACCCAACTGGTTCAGCACGCGAGAACCGGCGCGCTCGCCGAAAACGAAATAGCCGAACAGGACCTCGCCGTTCCCTCGGGCGCGATCAAAGACATTTCGCAGGACCTCATGACCGCGGGCTACGGCCTGTTCAGTCTTTCTCGCGTGGGCATGGCGCCGCTTTTAGGCGTAGCGGTAGCCGACCTCGGGCTGAAAGAGAATCCTGACGGAGTTCCCGTGGCCTTCGGTTTCATTCCGCTGAAGGGATTCGCCAAAGACATCCGTGCCAGTGAACTCGTGATCGCGACTTATACCGGCTCCGTGCTTTTTTCGACCAATCCGGAAATTTATTTTTCGAAACGCACCGTCGCCGATGACCCGCTTTTTGATGCTGCCGTCACCAGTCACGTGAGTTCCGGCACCAAAGAGTACACGGCGGGCGGTGATCGCTTCCTCGGTAGCTACGTTCTCTCAAGTCTGAATTTTGTCGCGCTCACGCGCACGGAATGGCGCCGCGCGATGAGCGCGGCTTATGCGATGATCGAAAAGCTTGTACTTCTCGGTCTGATGGCCGTCGGTCTCGCGATCATTTTCGCGATCCTGTTCTCCAAATCCCTGGTGGCTCCGATCAATCGACTCTACCTGGCGACTCAGCAGGTGGCGGCCGGAAACTTCGATCTCGACCTCAAGGTCGAGTCCCGCGACGAAATCGGGTCCCTGACCGAAAGTTTCGTCAGCATGTCCCGCCAGATCACCGATCTCATTCAATCGCAGGTTCGCAAGGCGCATCTCGAGAACGAACTTGCGATCGCGTCGACCGTACAGCAAACCTTGTTTCCGCCGTCCAAGATCGATCTGCCGATCGTCAGCATTCGCAGCTACTACGAATCCGCAAGTGAGTGCGGCGGCGACTGGTGGGGTTTTTTCGGCGTGGGCAGGAAGATGTGCGTGATGATCGCGGATGCCACCGGCCACGGCCTGCCGAGCGCCTTGATCACGGCTTCCGCGCGGAGCTGCTTCTCCGTCATGCACAAGCTTGCGCAGGAAGAGAACGAGTTCGGTTTTTCACCGGGCGCCATGCTCGCTTACGCGAATCGGGTCATTCACGACGCCGCCCAGGGCCGGATCATGATGACGTTCTTCATCGGCGTCATCGATTTCGAGAAAGGCAAGATCCAGTATGCAAGCGCAGGACACAATCCGCCGTGGCTCTTCAAAAAGACCGGCGAAAAATATCTATTACGAAGCATGATCGCGAACGGCCAGCGCCTGGGCGAAGCCCGTGATGTGCCAGCTTTTGAGGAAGCCACCATCGACGTGAACGAAGGCGATATCCTGTTCGTTTACACGGATGGCCTGATGGAAGGTAAAAACCGCGCGGGCGAGATGTACGGGAAAAAGAAAGTGAAACGCCGGGTGGAGGCGAAAATCGCCGAAGGTCCCGAAGCGACGCTCGACGACTTGGTTGCGGATTTCCATGCGTATAACGAGGGCAAGGCGCTCGACGATGACGTCACCCTCGCCTTTCTTAAGATCCTCAAGATCGGTCCGGACGCTTTCGTGCAGGTTTTGCAGCGAACGACGGATACTGAAAAGAAGGCCGTGGCGGAGCGGGAAATCGAAGCCGACGAAGCGGCGGCCCCGGCGTGACGAAACGCTCGAAGTCCGCGAAAAACTTCAAAAGGTGGGAGATCGGTCTCCTTGCATTCGGCGCCTTGCTCTTCGCGAGTTCGTCGGTCTTTTATGTCGGCGGCATTTCAATTCGAAAACATTTTCTGGGCTGGCCGGACGAACAGAAGAACGAGCGTGTCGGAAAAATTCAGCATTTCAAAGGGAGCGTCCGACGCCAGGGGAACCGCGCGGCGGAATTTTCCGGCGTGAGCATCGCCAGTGAAGTTTACAACTTGGATACGATCGTTACCGGATCCGATTCGTCAACGCGGCTGGAGCTCGATGACGGAAGCGTCATCGAGCTCCAGTCCAATACGATGGTCAAGCTGGTGTTCGACACTCGCCTTTCGTTTGGCGGGATCTCGCGGGCGGCCAATGTCGAAGTCGTTAGCGGCAATGTCACGGGCTCGTCCAAGGGCAAAGGCATTGTGCTGACCTCCAAAGGGAAGTCGATCACGATCGCGCGCAACAGCCAGCAGAGCATCGAATCGAAAGCAGCGCCGGAACCGGTTCAGGCGAAACGCCGGGCGCCCCCCGTGGCGCCCTCGCCGCCTCTCCCGCCACCGACCGTGGTACTCCCGCCACCGGCCGTGGTACTTGCGCCTAAACCGGTGGCCGCGCCGTCACCCGCTCCGGTCGTCGAGGCGCCGCCGGAAGAGTTCCCGCCGGTCATGGTGCGGATTTCTTCGCCCAAGCGCGGCGAGCGTCTCAGTGTCGAAAAGGGTAGTCAGGTCGCGGAACGCGAGGTCACGCTCGACTGGACAATTAAACCGGCGCGCGGTGAATTCGAAGTCCGCCTAAACAAGATTTCGAACCTCAAAGGGCAGCCCGAAGAAAGCGCGGAAATCTTCAAAAAGCGGGTCAACGTCAGCGGAACGACCGGAAGCGTGCGGACGATGCTTCGTGAGCCCGGTCAGTACCGCTGGGAAATCCGGCGGCCAAGCAGGGACGGCAGACAACCGGTCATCGCGCAAACGGAATTCATTCTGAACCGCAGCTTCGAAGGGATCGAAACCCTTTCTCCTCTAGTCGGCGGTCGGACAATGGAAAGCAAGCGTAGCACCGCGGAGCTGCCGAAAAAATTCGACATCACGCTGCGCTGGAAGCCTTGGAAGGACGCTTCCGCTTATAAAGTCCGGATAACCCGAGATGAAGACGGAAGGGTTGTATTGCTGGAAAAGGAAGTCGAAGGTGAGAGTTACCCGGTCACCAAGAACAACGTGTACAGCGGGCGGATTTTCTACCGAGTTTCGGCGGACTTGAGCAGCGGGTTCGTGGTCAGCTCGGAGTCGTCGCCATTCATTCTCAACTTTGTTGCGCCGCTTTTGGTGCTACCTCCAGACAACAACGAATATTCGAAAAAGCGCCAAGTCATGGGAAATGACAGCATTCTCATGACTTGGCAAAAAACGAACTTCACCGACAGTTACGAACTCGAACTGGGTGCCGACCCTGATTTCAAGCAGTCGCTGCTGCGCCAACGGGTGAAGGAAAATTTCTTCGTGTTCCGAGCCCCTCCGGTGGGGATCTATTGGTGGCGCGTCAGGAGTTTCGCCAAGGAAACGGGAAGTCCTCCCAGCGAAGCCTATAAACTCACCATGGCGCCCTGACCCGGTCCGGGTTAAGAACCGGTCATGACTGAGAAGATTAAACCGCGCGAATTTCGCTGCGAAGTGAAGTTTTTCCGCAACATCACCCCTACCGTTTTTGAACTGGGGTTCGAGACCAATGACCCCGTCGTTTTCAAAGCAGGCCAATTTTTCAGCATCGTGATTCCCGGCGCGGGTCCCGGCGGTCGAGATTTACGCCGCGCTTACTCGATTGCCTCGCCGCCGGAGACGCGTCCGATCGAACTCTGCGTCAAGCTCGTCGACGGGGGCCCCGGTACGACGTACTTGAATACGCTGAAAACGGGCGACACGTTTCGGGCGATCGCGCCTTACGGCGACTTCGTTTACAAGCCGGTGCTCGGCAAACGCGTCTGCTTCGTTTCTACGGGAACGGGCCTCGCGCCGTTTCGTTCCATGGTTTTTTCTGATCATTTCAAAGCGAACCCTCCCAAGTCGACCATCTGCATGCTCGGGGTGCGGGACGAATCGGAGCTCATTTACGCCAAGGAGTTCATCGACGCTTGCGCGAGGGATTCTGCGCTTCAATGGGTTCCCGCGGTTTCACGGCCCTCCACCGAAGCGTGGAGAGGATTCAGAGGACGAGTGACCGATTGGCTGCGCGCCCGTGGCCCGGATTTCGCGTGGACCGAAACCGAGTATTATCTTTGCGGCGCGGGTTCGATGATCGACGAGGTCAAAAAACTGCTTGCGGATCAGGGCGTGGAAAAGGAAGCCATCCATCAGGAGATTTATTACAAAACCCCGACCCAGGCGGCCGTGACTATACCGGGTAGTTGAGCCGCACCCAAAGCGCGATCAGCAAGCAGAGCCCGAGCGCGAGCAGCCACGCCTTGAAATAGCTGCCATTGAACGGGAACAACGAATACCAAGAGCGAAAAAGCCGATTCGCGTCGGCGCCCTCGAGCGTCGCGCGAATTTTCGGAAATATCGCTTCAAGTACGCGTGCGATTTCCTGACGTCCTTTCTCCGCGGTGGCATCACCGGGTCTCGCGCCCCAGTACCCTTGCGTTTGGCGACGAAAGCGGGACCACGCCCGGGCCGTGAAACCGTCCGTGCGGCGTTGCTCCGGTAGGGCTTTGAAAATCTCGTCCACTTGTCCCGGAGAAACCGCGAGCGCAACCGAAGTGTCGCGCGGACCTCCGTGTTCAATCAGGTCGGGCCAGGCCGGCGAAGCGAGTGCCGTATCCAGATTGATCAGCGCGGACGACGCGCTCATGAGCTGGGCTCCTTGCCGACGTTCGACCTTTCGGCGAATCAGCCCGCGTCCGTAGCGCCTTCGTACCAGTTTTCCGGCCTCTTCGATCGCCGTCAGCTGTTTGGGTCCGAGGCTTCCACTCAAGCAGATGAAATGCTCGAATCCGAGTCTCGCGAGAGTGCCGCATTGATCGACTAGACAATCGCGAAGGGCATAGCCCCGAGTGGTGAATGCGATACGGGTCGTGTTTGAATCGACTCCTAGCGGCAGCGCGGGCATGAGCACGGCGGTCCAGCCCGGCAAGTCGCGTTCGATCCGAAGCGCGGTTTCTTCGGCGATGGCCCGGGCCTCGAATAGATCCAGTCCGAGCGGCAGGTGCGGGCCGTGATCTTCAAGCGCGCCCACGCTGAATAAAAATGCCGTTTGGCCCCGGGGTAAAGCTTCGAGTGCCTTCGCCGTCAGGGACTCCAGCCGCTCGCTCATTTAAGCAGGGTCTCGGCATTTCCAGAAAGAATCGCGTCACGATCGGCGGCCGAGATCATGGCGGAGTTTACGGCGTCGTCGATCCGCGCGAGACCGATCGCGATATTATTTCCGACGATCGGCCAATCCGAACCGAACAAAATACGTGACGGTCCCAATCGCCGAACCGCTTCGCCGACCGTCTCGGCAGGCTGCCAAGAAGTATCCACCCAAAGATTGGGAAACTCTTCGCACAGATCGAGCGCGATGTGAGGTTCGTGGAAGTTCATGTGCGCGAGCACGAAGCGCAAGCTCGTGTATTCCCGATACCAAGGCGAAAAACGCTGGGCTTGGCCCTGGAGCGGATCTTTATAAAGCAGGTTCGAATGCATGCAACCCGTATGGAGAATGACGGGCAAGCCGAGATCCGCGGCCGAACGCATGAGGGCCCGATATCTCGACGAGTCCACACCTTCGCCGTCAGCGGCCGGATGAATCTTGAGAATGCGGGCGCCCTGCGTGACGTAATCTTTAAGGAGTTCACCAGGACGCGCGGTGCCCGGTGGGATATTCACCGCGGCGACGAGGTTCGGGTTTGCTTGGGCGGCCGCCAGAACGAATTCGTTGGAGACCGTCGGAGGAGCCGCTATCAGAACGGCCCGCCCGACGTTTGCGCGCTCCATCGCGTCCTTCAGATCAGCCAGTGTGGACTCCAGAAGAAGTCCCGCGATCGGCGTATACGAGCCGAAGGCATCCAGACGCCGGCGAGCGCTTTCGGGCACCCAACGCATCACCGTCTGGGCCTGATGGAGGGAGTTGGAATACGGCCGCATCCAGTCGCGCATCCGGCGGCGAACCTTGGTGATCTGATTCGTGGGAATATAGCCCGAAACCTGGGCAAGCGGCCCCGCCAGAAGAGATTCGAAAGGGTTCGGAAATGCGTGCACGTGAAAATCAGTGATCGTCATAGGCGGTTCAGCGGACTGATTCTAACGCTTGCCGAATGGCGGGGAAAGACCCCTTCCAGGCGGGGGCGCAGCTTTTTACGGACTTTAGCATTTCGAGATCCTTGCGGCCCGCCGTCACGATGAACACCGGAATGCCCGCTCGAGTCGCTGGCAGATCCATTTTTACGTCGTTTCCGATGAGGCAGCATTCTTCAGGCTTGAGTTTGAGCTGCTCCAAAATCTCCTCGTAATACTCGAGGTGGGGTTTGGTCGAATGCATGACGCCCGCATGCGTAATGTAACCGAAGCGTTCCGGATCGATATCCGCCCAGGCCATGCGCATCTTGACGAGTTCAAGCGGCCAAACCGGATTGGTCGCGAGCGTCAAGCCGCGCCGACCGAATTCTACCTCCGCCCAGTCCAGAAAGTCATGCGCCTGAGCCATCGGAAAAAAATGACGCTGCAGACTTGGAAATATCGAAGGAACCGTTTTCTTCAACACTTCGGCCGCCTGCGCGGCCGGGAGGCCGATCGCGCGGCTGAAGATCTCCACTGCCCGAAACTCGTTGGTGGTGCGCGCCTCGCCTTGAATTCTCTTGGGCGGTGCCTGGAGTTCACTCTTCACTCGTCGGATCGCGCGCATCGCGCGAAACCAGCCACCGTGGACTTTGAGCGCTGTGATGGTCTGCTTGAGAAAATCGAGCGTAAGCGGAAGATCGCGAGCGCCGAGCAGCGTTCCGTCGAGGTCGATCAGGATATGGCGGACGCGTGTCAGCCTTTTCACTTAATTCCGATCCGGTGCGCCATAGGCACTTATAGTCGGAGCACACACGAGTGGCAACTCGCCGCTCCATCATGGTAGGAAAAATCATGCTCAGCGCTCTCATCAATGGCTGTGCGGGAACCGCTCTCACCTTAGCCATTGGGAGTCAGGTCCTGGGGATGACCTTGCCCCAGGCGGCCCTCTGCGTTTTGGCGTCGAACGTCGGCGGCTTTCTTGCTCTTCTGGTCATCATGTGGGGAAGCTGGGTCCGCGGAACATTTCCGACCTGGGCGCTTTTCCTGGGTACCTATTTCGGTACCCTATTCCTCTTGGCCGAGCCGTACCGTTCCGTTCGGGCGTTTGTTTGGCTCGCGTTGCCCCTCATGCTGAGCGCCGGCTTCTGCATCATCGCTTACGGACCGGTCCAGGACTGGTTTGTGGCCCGAAGCCAGCGACGTCAACGCAGCGCTTGAGCGCGGGCCTTCGCCCATGTATGTTTTTCCATACCTATGCAGCATCAGCCCCCCCTTTCACGCCCGTTGGATGAGGAAGAAGATCTCGACTTAGTGGCCATCTGGCTCCGATGCGATCCGGTTCGCTGGCTAGCCGGCGCCCTAGGCGGAGCGTTCGCGGGTGTCGCGGCGATCGCGGTCGCCATGTTGCTCGCAGTCCGTTCGGGAACGGAGTTTTGGTTTCCCGTGAAGATCGGGGCCCTTCCGATTCTGGGCTCCGGCGCGACCGAGTACGGGCTTCGCCTTCCGGCGATTCTCGTGGGATTCGCGATGATCGAGGGAATCTGCATGTTCTGGGGCATCATGTACGCGCACTTCACCGGGACCAACCGGATCAAGGCGTTACTACCCATGGGCGCGGTCTTCGGAATTTTCAGTTGGGTTTTTATTTTCAACCTGTTTGCGCAATCCTTTACCACGATCAACGCCCTGCAGCTCTCGCGCGGCGCGGGACTTCTGATCATGCTGATTTATGGTATCTCCCTCACTACGGTGGCTTTCTTCGATCGAATCGTTCGTGGTCGGCCTCTCTAAGCGCCTTTTCAGTACTGGATGCCCGGCCGCCCTGCTCGTCGGGCTAGGCTTCGCGTTATCCGGCTGCTCGACGGTTCTTTTCACCCGCACCGCGGACTCGCAGATTTATACCGATGCGGTTTACCAGAAGTCGCAACCTTTCTTCTTTTTCGGCATCGTCGGCAAACCACTGACCATCGTCGTCGAGCAGATCTGTCTAGGCAAAGAGATCGACCAATTGTCGACCGAATATACCGGCGAAGACGTTCTGGTGGGAGTCCTGACGCTTGGAATCTATGCGCCTCGGACCGTGAAAGTCTGGTGTCAGATATGAAGCGCCTGCATGGACTTGTTTGGCTTGGACTTCTCGTGACGATTTCGGGCTGCGCGCAGATCACCATCAAGCGGCATACGAAGTCTCTCCCAACGCTGGATCATTACTCCTTCGATCAGAAGATCCTCGCGTTCGGGCTGGTCAATATCTACAAGCCGATCAATCTCGCGGATTCGTGCACGAACGGTTGGGAAAGCATCACCACGGAGACGACGGCGTTCCAAGGATTGCTTCACGTACTAACGTTGAATCTATACGGTCCCTGGCATTCTGAAGTGGTTTGCGCCGGCCCGACATCCGACGTGCATTAGCACTCGGCGGGCGAGGGAAAACATAAACTAGCTCTTCGAGCTCTTGTTCATATCTTCCTGCGCTTGTTGGTAGCGGTCATGAAGCTTCGCGATGACCGTGTCCTGATTTTTTTTATAGGACTCCACGCGGGCTCTTTCGCGTTCTCGGATTTTATCGAACTCTTTTTCCTGGGTCTTGCGCTCCCCTTCGAGCTCGCCTTCGAAGGCACGGCGGAGGTCGCCCAGCTGCTTCTCGTGCATGTCGCTGTAACGGGAGAGCGAAACTTTGTAAGCATGGTCAACGTCCTTGAGCTGGGCTTGGTGGGATTCACCAATCTTTTCAAGTTCGGTTCGTTGGTTCTGATCCATTTCCAACATGGCCTGGGCCTGCATTGCCCGACGTTCGGCGACGTACTCGCCGTATCTTTCGTCTTCGTGCCTCATCTGGTCCGTGTTGTTCCGAATCGAGTCCATACCCACTCAGTTTACGCTGGGTAATGAGGAACAAGCGCGCGGCAGGAAAGAGTGGGTAAAAACTATCTATTTGATTTTATTGATAAATTTAGCATAAAAAATAACCAACCGAACGCTTGTTCAGAATCATGCACTGCGTTATATTGGACCCATGTCGTTGGATACAGCACGGACCCACCAAGTTACCCCGATCAAAAACCCGATTCTGATGTCGCCTGCACTCGCGGATGACTTCCGCCAGTACCTCATGCAGGAGCTCGTTCGCCGCAGCCGAGTGAATCCCAAGTATTCGCTCCGCGCGTTCGCTCGATCGCTCGAGATCGAGCCTTCATTCCTTTCCAAGCTTCTTTCGCAAAAGCGATCCATGACTTCCTCGACGGTGAAGCGCTTGGCGCCCCGCCTCGCGCTCAGTCCGGAGCAAGTGGAGCGTTTCTCGGCGCGAGCCCGGCGGGCGAATCCCCGTTTCACGGACATGGCGATGGGCCTTGAGCCGCATCAGCTCTCGATCGAAATTTCGACGGACGCGGCGAAGATTGAAGAAGCTCAGCTTCGGATCAAAAACTTTCATCAGGAACTTTGCGAATTTCTGAAGACCACGAGCCAAGCTGATCGCGTATATCAAGTCGCGGTCACGCTCTATCCGATTCGACGGACCTAGGCAGCTCTCAAGAGTTACGGGCGCGGCGAATGAGGCCCGTCGTGCTGCGCCCTTGGACGAAGGAAAGCGACTTCACCAGACCGCCACGCGCGAGCACGTGTTCGGAGCCTACGATCTGATCGGGTTTCCAATCCCCGCCTTTGACGAGCACGTCGGGATTCAGCTTCTGAATCAGCGCGAGCGGCGTATCGGCCGAAAACCACGTAACGTAATCCACCGCTTCGAGCGCCGCCATCACTTCCAGCCGATCCGCGAGCGGGTTGAGCGGTCGCGCCGGGCCTTTGGAGCGTCGGACGGAGGCGTCGGTGTTCAACGCGACGACTAAAGTTTCGCCCAGTCGTCGGGCCGCCTCGAGATATGAGACATGACCTTTGTGGATCAAATCGAAGCAGCCGTTCGTGAAAACGACTTTGTCGGACTTCGTCCGGCGTCGCGCGAGTTTACGCGCAAGCGATTCGGGCGATATGATCTTAGACTTTCGGGATCTCATTACAGTCGCGCGATTTCGCGAGGCTGCAAGCCGGATGCGACGTCATGCCAGCAGCGACGACGGTCATCAAATAGGCACCAAAACAGTCCCAGTCCAGAGAACGCGAAGCTTGGAATAAAGAGGGCCGAGCGAAGCAGAATTTTACCCGGAGTTCCGTCGATGGAAAGTCCGAAGACGCGTTTGCCGATCGTGGTCGAGAGCGCGACTTCCTGCGCGGCGATCAATGCCCAGTTGAAAAACAAAACGAACAAAGCCGTCAATCCGACGATGCCGGAACTCGCGAGCGCTTCCGGATGAAGTGAGCTCCGGGTCAGCACCCAGGCGAAAGCGGCGATGATGAACGAGCTGTTGATCGCGGCATCCAAGACGAAGGCGATCGCACGTTTGATGGGATACGCCCAATTGAACTCTTCATTGATGATGCCAGGTGGGGGCGCGACGGCCGGAGCGGGAGGAGCGAGCGCGCGGGCCGGTCGCGTGACGGGAAATGTCGGGCTGATCCGCGCGGTGGCCAACGGAAAAACGCGAACCGAGTGGGTTATCGAAGGTGAAATTTGCGGCCGGCCGGCTGACACGGCGCCGCTGCCCATCGTTCGATGAGGGTTGGAAGTAGGGGCCGGGTTTACGGGTGCGTAGGGCAAGCCGTCTGCGAACGGGTGAAAGCCCAGGCCCTCGGAAAGCGGAGTGAAGTTCAGATCGTCCTTGTTCATCGCTCTTTCTGGAATGCTTTCCCTGTGCGGTTTTGTCAAGTAGTGCTCGCAAGCGAGGAGGCAAGAACGGCCACGCCGGCGATCGCGGCGGTCTCAGCGCGAAGCGTAAGCGGTCCCAGCGAAACGGGAACGGTTTCGGGAGAGCGCGAAAGGAGCGTTTTTTCCGCCGCGCTCCATCCCCCCTCGGGCCCGATTAGCAGGCAGATTTCGCGAGCGGTGCTTCGCAGCTGAGACGCCACCGCGTTCAACGGTCGTGCCTGAGCTCTTTGAGATTCGTCCGCCCAGAGCCGGGGACGAGCTGAAGTCGCGGGTGCCTCCGCTAAAAGATTCACCAGTTCGATCGGCGCGAGGATTTCCAAACGCGTCAGACGGCCGCATTGCTTCAGCGCTTGGTCCGCGATTTTCTGCCATCGTTCCTGAAAAGCTTCCGGGCCTTTGCGATCCAGCTGCACGATGGTGTGCGCGGTCGTGAGCGGTTGGAGCCGCGTCACCCCGAGTTCGACGGATTTTTCCACCGCCCACTCCATCGACGGGCCTTTCAAAACGGCCAGCTCAAGAATGACCGGAATGGAATCCGCGGGCGCGCTGAGGACCGGGGCGGCTTTTTCGTAAACTAAATCGACGTGTTTTTCTCGCACTCGAAGGCGCGCGATGACCGAGTGTCCGACCCCGTCCATGACCTCGACTTCGTCGCCGTCCCCGAGCCGAAAAACTTGTAACGCATGATGGGCTTCCGCCTCCGGCAGCGGCACGGCGTGGTTCGGAGTCGGGAGCGCGGGGCTCAAAAGGCGTTTCATGGACTGAGCTTTATCACAGTGAGCGGCTCGAGCGCTCCACTCAGGGATATTTTGACCCGACGTCCTTCGGCCTCGAGATCTTTGCGAACGATAAGCGCGTTGTTCCAATACCAGAGCGGGACGAACGGCAGATCTTCCGCGGCCTTCGTCTGGACCGATTTAAAAAGTGCAGCGCGTTTTCGATCGTCCCCTTCCGCCATCGCTCGGTCCAAAAGCGCATCCATTTCCGCACTTTTGTATCCCCAGCGGTTGTTGGATTGCTTGGAATGCAGCGTGCGATACAAAATGGACGCGTCTGCGACGCCGATCCAGCGCGACGAATGCAGCTGGTACGCGCCTTTGCGGACGGAGCTCTGAAAGACGGCGGGTTCGACCACGTCCAGGTCCAGCGCGATCCCGATCTTCTTCAAACCGTCTTGCATCATCAATGCGAGTTCAATCCCGTCCCGGGCCGGCGTCGTTTTATATCGAAATCGGAGCCGGACGCCGTCCGCGCCACGCGGATAACCGGCCCCATCAAGAACTTTTTCCGACAGCGCGGGATTATAGGCGAGCGGTGTCCCGTGGCTGCCCGGCAGCAAGGGCGACAGCAACGTGTCCGCGAGTTTGCAGAAGCCGAAGAGTTTATTCTTCACGATCTCTTCGCGCGGAATGGCCATCGCAATCGCCTGCCGGACGGGAAGTTTCGCGAGCACGGGGTCGCGAAGGTTGAATGCGAGATAACTGACGTTGACGCCGTCGCGTTCGATCACGGTGAACCGGGCACCGTGTTCGCGTGAAAGCCAACGTGTCTTCGCGAGCGAAAGAGAGTTTTGCGTGATGTCCGAGTCCCCGCGCAAAAGCTTCAGCGCGAGCGTCGTGTCGTCACGGATGAAATCGAAGTGAATCGAGGGTGAATCCGGCGCCATCGAGATCAGATCGAGCACACCTTCGGGCGCCATCGTCCAACGGGCCATTCGATAAGCCCCGCTCCCGATACCTAGCGCTTGGGAAGGTAGGTCCGCGCAGGGCTCTGCGCCCGGAATTTCCGCGCGGAAGTAACGGAGAAGCGAGACATTGCGCGCGAGAAACGGATCCGAATGCGTAAGTTCGATCAGGACGCGGCTGCCGTCAGCGCGCGTGGATTTCCAATGGGGAAATCCCGTCCGAAGCGGGGACGAAGGTTTGCCGATTCGGTACTGCTCGAGACAATTCGCCATCCGATTGGCGTCGATCGGTTCTCCGCCCTGATCCACCGACGGCTTGATCGTGAACGTCCACGTTTTACCGTCTCGGCTGACGCTCCAGTCGGTAGCCAGATCAGGTTCCGCCTGTAGATCCGCGTTAATCCGGGTTAGGCCTCTGAAGAGCAGCGCTCCGATTCTTTGCCCTGCTGCATCTTGCGCACCCCGGGGATTGAGCGAGACCGGCTGTTGGCTCATGGCAATTCGAAGGCTACGATGTGGGGGCATCGCTATGAAATTCACTGCAGCGTCATTATCCACTTTTCTGTTCGTTTGCGCGTTCGGTACGCAGGCGCTCAGCAGCACCAAGCCGAAGAACGGCGAACTCGCGAGTGCCTTCCACACCACGCCGGGTTTGCAATCGAAGGTGAATTTTTGGGTCGACATCTACGGCAAATATACCACTTCGCAGGGCGTGGTTCACGATTCGAAGTATCTGAACAAAGTTTATGAGATTCTGGATTTTTCCGGTCGCGATCGAGAACGACCGCGGCTGTCTCGCAATGCGCGTAAGAAGTGGCGGGAAGCCCTGCTTTCACTTCACGAGCATTCAAAAAAAGGCTTGGTCGATCCTTCTCGCCTCAATGAGGAAGAAAAGAAAGTTTACGGTCTCTATACGGATATCGACGAACCCGACAAGTATCTGAACGCTGCGCATCGCAAGCGGTTGCGGATGCAGCTGGGACAGAAGGACCGCATTCGGGAGGGGATCGAGATCTCCGGCGAATATCTGCCCCAAATCGAAAAAATATTCAGCGATGCGGGTCTGCCTCGGGAGCTCACCCGAATTCCGTTCGTCGAGAGCAGCTTCAACGTCAAGGCGCGCTCGAAGGTGGGGGCCAGCGGAATTTGGCAGTTCATTCTCTCGACGGGGCGAATCTATTTGCATATCGATGATGCCATTGACGAAAGAAACGATCCGATTCGCGCCGCGGAGGCAGCCGCGCAGCTGCTGAAACTCAACTTCGAATCCCTCGGGACATGGCCGATGGCCGTGACCGCCTACAATCAGGGCCGTAAAAGCATGATGCGCGCGATTCGGGTGGTGGGGAGTGATGATTTTGAAATCGTCGCGGAGGACTACCGTGGGCGGACTTTCGGGTTCGTCGGCGAAAACTACTTCGCATGTCTGCTCGCGGCGCTCGAAGTCGAGGGGAATTCCGCGAAGTACTTCGGGGAGCTATCCCGCGCGGAGTCATTGAAATACGTCGAAGCCAAGCTGCCGGCGGGGATCAAGATGCGCGATTTGATACAGTTTCTGAAGCTGGACGCCGCCAAGCTTCGAGAGCTGAACCCGGCGTTTCTTTCGTTGATCTTGGTTTCGCGCGAATGGATTCCCGCCGGTTATCGCCTGCGAATTCCGAAATCACCGAAACTGAAGCCCGCAGCGGCCGTTCGCGTCTTTCTTGCTGGATTCAAGAAAATCCCCAAGAAATACAAGAAGAGACCTGGTCGCTATGGTAGCTCTTGATCGCGATGTTTTTGATCGGAATCGCCGGGGGCTCCGGCTCAGGCAAGACCACTTTTGCACAGAAAATCATCAAGCGCGCAGGGGATCCCTCGGTGGGTCTCCTCCATCAGGATTCGTATTACCTCCCGTCTCCGCCCGCGACCAATCGCGTTCACGGTGAGCCGAACTTCGATCATCCGGATGCGTTCGATTGGAATCTCTTGCGCGAGCATCTCGCGGTTCTCAAGTCCGGTGGCCACGTGGAAGTCCCCGTCTACGATTATCACGTGAGCCGGCGCACGAAAGAGACGGAAACTCTCGGACCCTGCAAAGTGATCTTGATGGAAGGGATCTTCACGCTTTGGGACGAATCTATTCGGAGCCTGTTCGATCTGAAGGTGTATCTCAACGTGGAGGCGGACATCCGCTTCATCCGCCGGCTCCATCGGGACGTCCGAGAACGCGGCCGCACGCTCGACGGGATCATCCGGCAGTACTACGACACGGTCCGACCGATGCATGTCAAATATCTCGAGCCGACTCGGCAGTTCGCGGATCTGATCGTCGGCGAAGAAACCGATCTCGCTGCCGACACGCTGGCGGCGCGGGTCAAGGAACTGGTCGGAAATCTACGGTCAAACGAACGGGCGCCGCGCGCTCGAGTGCGTAAAGGCGAAGTCTTATGAGCATCGTGTTGGATACCGGGCGCGGTTCGAAAGCGTCGGATGGACTTCGCATTGTCTGGCTCGGCGGTCTCGGCGAGATCGGCATGAATTGCATGCTGTTCGAGTACGAGGACGAGATCATCGTTCTCGACTGTGGAATTCATTTCTCCGATCTCGACCACTTCGGCGTCGAGTTCGTGATTCCGGATTTCACTTACCTGCGCGAACGCAAGCACAAGGTCAAAGCCTTCATCGCCACTCACGGGCATGAGGATCACATCGGAGCATTGCCGTTTGCGCTCAAGTCGGGAATCGTGGCCCCGATCTACGCGTCCCAGTTCACCACGATGCTGCTGAAGAAAAAGCTTGATGAATACGGGCTCAGGGACACCGCCGAAGTCCGTACTTTCCGGATGGGCGACGAGATCAAGTTCAAGCATTTCAAGATCCGCACGGAGTCGGTCAATCACAGCATTGTCGACGCGGCGGCCCTGATCATCGAGACGCCGGTCGGGCGCGTGATTCATACCGGCGACTTTAAAATCGACAAGACGCCCTTTTACGGAAACATGATCGATGAGCGCGCTTTCGGCCGCTACGGCGACGAGGGCGTTCTGCTGCTGCTCTCGGATTCCACGAACGTCGAACGCGATACGGTGAGTTCCGGCGATTCCATGATTTACGAGACGTTTGAAAAGCTTTTCGCCCAGGCCGAAGGCTTGATTCTCGTTTCGATGTTCGCTTCGAACGTCGGGCGAATGGGCCAAGTGATGAAGCTCGCCCATCAGATGGGCAAAAAGGTCGCGCTCTCAGGACGCACCATGGAGCAAAACGCGAAGTTTGGGCAGGAGATCGGCTATCTCGAGCACGCGAAGTCCGTACTTATCTCGATCGATCAGATCGATCAATACGACCGCGATCAAGTCATCGTGCTTTCGACCGGCAGCCAGGGCGAATATCGGTCGGCGCTCATTCGCGTTTCCAACGGCGAACACGCGCAGGTGAAGTTGCAAAAGGGCGATCTCGTCGTGATGAGTTCGAAGTTCATTCCGGGCAACGAGCGCGCGATCGGAAAGATGATCAACAATCTCTTCAAGCAGGGCGCGGAAGTCCTGTATGAGGCGGTTCACGACATCCATGTTTCGGGGCATGCGACTCGGCCCGAGCTGAAGCAGATGCTCGAGTGGACGCGCCCCAAGTATTTCATTCCCATTCACGGCGAATACCGCCACCTGGTCCATCACGCGAAACTCGCCCGCGAGTGCGGCGTCGCGGAAAAAAACGTTCTTGTCGCCGTCAATGGCGACATCGTCGAGATGGGACCTTCCCGATTCGAGAAGATCGATCACATCGACGAACCCCGCGTTTTGATCGAGGGGCGCGAAGGGAACGATGTTTCGAAACTTGTTTTGAAAGACCGCCGACAGCTCGGTGAAAAAGGCGTGGTTTTTTCGCTTTTGGTTCGAAACGCAGAAAGCGGAAGAATCATTTCGGGCCCGGAAATCATCGCCAAGGGCCTCGTGCACGAAAGCATGGAAGGCTGGTTGCTCGAGGAAGCGAAAACGGTCGTCAAAAAAGTGGTCTCCCGCTACGAACGAAGCTTCGACGAACGCGGACCCAAGATCGACATTCAGGAAGAGATTCGGGTGGAGCTCCGGCGCTTTTTTGAAGCCAATATCGGTAAAAAGCCCGTCGTCCTGCCGATCGTGCTGGATCTTTGACCGGAGGGTTCCGCGACCATCACCTTGGCGGATCGAGGCGCGTTTGCAGTTTGCTCTCCAATAGCTGAACTGGTTCCAACACCTTGGAGTTCAGTTCGAGAAAGCCGGCGTCATGTTCCTCGGCCATCGTAATGCAGCCTTTGGATAGAGCGGTACCCATGCGGACTTCGTACTCAAATCGGTGATCACAGCGCTTCCGCGGTTTGGCGGATGTGATTTTGTGGCCTTGCAGCGCCAGAAAAAAGTTTCTCACATCGACCCGCGCGGCCTCCGAACTCATCGGCACGGACTTGATGAGCTTGCCCCCGATCCGGCGGCTGATCGTGCACTGGGTCCGGCAGTCCAGCTGAATGGAAGCGAGCCGGTGCGAAGGCTCGAGACGACGTGTCACTTTTGCATAAACTTCGGGGTCCGCCGCTTGCGCCGGGATCGTGAAGAATAGAATTGGAAGAAGACTGGGAGGCAGTTTCAAAACGGGCAATCTCGCTGTTCAAAATCTTTTTCGCAGCCCAGTATGCCTCGAAGCGGCGCCCGAAGTGTCTCGCGTATTCGCTTCAGGCCGATGGAATGACTTTCTGACCGCACCCAGCGGTTTTCAATCTCGCCCTCGCGGCGGTAAACGCTTTGCAGGCTGGGCTTTTCGCAAAGCGAAGCCACGTTCGCGATGAAGTTCATTCGGCGAAGCCGGAGGTCGGGAATTCGCGCCAGCCGGCGGGCGAGTACCTCAGATGCCAACGCATCCGAAGCTTGTTCTTCCACATCCTCCGCATAGTCGTTGTTGTTCATCGCGGGCAGGGTTGAGAACTCCCCTTCCATACGGATCTGCGCCAAGGCGTAGCGAGTAAGGAGATCATAAGTAGACTCCAGTGCGCGTTCGAAGGCCTTGGGCGAAGTCCCCGCCTGACCGCAACGGGTCTCGAGCGCGAAGAAAAGAATCGCCGGGCGTCCGCTTTCGAACGGCTCCTCCGGAAACTCCGTGCCGTCTGGCGAATCCAGATTGCATGGATTTGCCCAAGCGGGATTCCGGGTAGAGTCCCCTCCGGGAGACAACGTTTCTTGCTTGGCCAGCTGAAGAAACGTGGAGTGTTGGGCGAGATCGTCGAAGGCCCAACGGGCGGAGTCCTCGGCGAGCTGCCGCAACTTGTCCATGCTCGGGACCTGAGTCAATCGACTCTTCAAGCAACTGAAAAGTTTCCGGCTCCAGGGACGGGCCTCATGCCAGGTACCGAGTCCCGCGTCGAAACCGGCCTTGAGACTCGCCCATTCCGCGCAGTCCACGGGCTCTTTGGAACAAAGCTGGCGGGTCATGCGCAGCATGGATTGTCCGATCCGGGATTCACGGCGAATTCGTTGGCTGACCCGCATGGTCCCGATCGCGTGGCCGAGTTCATGGGCGATTGTCCAGGCGGGGTCGTGACTCGTAAGGTTTTCCGGACAAATCCAAATGCGATTGGTGGCTGCGTCGTAACGGGAGTTTCCCATTGGATCACATGGATGATCGAGGGACTCGAGTGAGGAAAACGGCGGCAACACCTTGGCTTGGGACAACGCCGCGATGAGGTCCGGCTTCTCCTCAGCTTGGATCGTGCCGGCGTCCCGCACCACGCTGATCGTATCCATTCTGATTTCTTCAAAGAGCGCGACGAGTCGCCTCCACTCGGGAGAATCCGACCAGATGATTCTTGAAATCTCGGCCCGGAGTTCACGGCTGAGGCAATTTTCCTCCGCCTCGGACTCCGACGAGCGCAAGCGTGTCGGAATTCGCGCGATTTCGGGATGCAAGCGGACCATTCTCTTGAAGACGGTTTCCGTAAACGCGTGGTCCCACTTGGCTTGCGTCTCCCGCGACAGGTCCCAGAACTTCAGGCGTTCACCTTCGCTCAGTCGTGAAATGTCGGAATAATTCAAAAAGGCGCGGAGCTGCCCCTCGTAACGCAAGCGCTTCAGCGTCTTCACGAAATCCGGCGGAAATTTGGCCAAGGCCGCGAGCCGCAACTCGAGTTCTCGGGTCTCATGGCGCTCAAAGCCGTTGGCTTCCACGCCGAGGCTGATCTTCACCGGATGAAGCGGATCGTCGACCGCGAGTGCGCCGCGCGCGGGGGGAAGAAAAACTTCGTTGCAGAGTTGATCGACCAGAACCGAGCAACCCGTGTCCGCGCGAGGGGCGGGCTGCGGCTCGGTGTGGGCCGGTCGGGATGTGAGCAGCTGGCTGACGCCGATGACGGATGCCAAAACCACCGCGGGCGGTACGATTCTCCTCATCTGGAGGAGTCTCGCCCGCCTGCGGGAAGTCTTCAAGGACTAGCGATCGTTAACGACGGTCGGAGTAGCTGTGCGAGGTCGATTCCCGGGTCGAAGAAAGGCTTTGGGAACCGTTGTCATCTGACGCTAAGGCTGGAGCGGGGCACGACGCGCAGCTTTCGCCATCGATGGCTGAAAACGTGGAGCCCTCGTCAGCTGAGGCAGCCGCCGCAAATCCCAAGGATAAAGAGACGGTGATCAGGGCCGTGGAGAACAGGCGTTTGGTATTCATAAGAGAACCTCCATCCACCTATTTTACTACACGTCCTTGTCAGCTCTCGTTACCGATAGGCAAAATCGGCAGCGGATGAGTTTCCCACATAAGTTCGTGAGGGATCGCCGGTTCCACGTAGTTCTTGAGCCAACGAGACGGACTCTTTTTGAGAACTTTGTAGGGGTCGTCGGCGACATCGATCATGTATAGGCAGGGCCGGAGATTGTCCGCGAATACCTTGTCGATCACGCGCGCGCCCGGATAAAATCCACCGCCGAACTGACCCTTGGGCGAGAGTTCGAAGGTGAAGGCGAAAATTCCCTGGTCTCCGTAAGCCCAATCCGTCGTGTCGCCGCTTGCGATGTACAGATCACTCGATTGCTGGGGAGTATAGCGATTCCAGCCTGCCATAGTCTTGGCCATCTTTTCGAAAACCGCGAGGTCCCGCGCATTGCCAATCGACTCGTGCGTATTGCCCCAAGGGTAAAGCACCAGCTCGCTGTAAGTATGAAACGACAGCAGCGCCGTGAAGTTTGGCTTGGCTTCAACGAACGCCTTGATCACCTGAGTCTCGGGCTCAGAAAACGGAGCCTTGCCCATGTAGGTTTCGCTCGAGCCGTTCTGGCTGGAACCGCCGGTTCCCCATTTAAAGCCGTAGTTGCGATTCAAATCGACGCCCATGGTGCCGTCCGCGTTTTTGCGCCGGTTCTTGCGCCACATTCGGTATCGGTTATCTGACACGTCGTACTCTTTCCCGTCGGGATTCACGATCGGTATGATCCAGATATCGCGGGTCGCGAGGAGGTTCGCGATTTGGGAGTTCGCTCGGTTCTTTAATAGATACTCGGCGAGCATGATCGGGATTTCCGTACTGAGGTGTTCGCGCGCATGGTGCGCGCCCATGAACACGACGCCGGGTTTACCGCTCTGCCCGCTACGGAGCGATTGGGGTGAGGTATTGATGTTGAGCGCCAGGAGGTCGCGCCCTTCGAGCGATTTTCCGATCGTGAAGAGTTTGCTGATGTCGCGATTCGCGGCTTGGAGGGCCGTCAGCGCGTCCAGAGTCTCCGAATAATTGTGAAAACGAGCGTCATTCGTCGGGAAATCCAGGATTCCCTCATGGCCGCCACGTCCCGTGGTGAAGTCGTGTGTCCCTAGAATTTGCAGCCCGGAAAGTCGCAAATCTTGCAGGGCGCCGGCGTCGGCAAAACCCCAGACGCTGTCGCTTCGAACGGCTTCAATGCTGACCCCGAGGTTCGCGATTTGATCGCGCGCGAATTTATCCTTGGCGGCAATTTGGACGAACTTGAGATCGGTTTCGATTCGCACGGGCTCCGCCATCGAGGTCCCGGTCATCGCAAGAAACAGAATTCCAAAAAGTGCGGTCGTTTTCATCGTAGTTCCTCCATGAATTCAAAATCGGACGGTTCAAGCCCATTGCGCCAGAAGTAGATTTCCAGCCCCGCCAAAAACGGACTAAAGCCGATGCGCCTCATTTCGCGGTGCGCGTCTTTACGGGCCCATTTTTCGAAAAGCACACGGTAGAGCCCGACCACCAAGCCCGTGCGATCTTTCCCATGCTGGCAATGGATAAAGACGGGCTGCAGTCGGCGGTCGGTTAAGATCTTGAGCGCCCGGATGATAGTTTCATCCGTCGGTCGCTCCAGGGCGTTCATCGGGACGGCCGCAAAATTCAGCCCGTGATCTCGCGCTATTTGCTGCTCGTGTTGAAGCAGGGGGCGTTCGTGACGCAAATTCAAAATCGTCCGCACGCCTTGCTTGGCGAGCATCGCGTAGTCAGCCTCTTCGGTGGGTTGGCCGCCTCGGAAAATTCCGGGGGAGACTTGGATGAACCGAATGATGTCCGCCTGACAATAGGTCGGAAAACTGAGGAGCAGAGCCATCAACGATAAATGACGAGTCATGGCGGGGAGCATATCGACGAGATGCGAAAAGGCCAGGCTCGGTGTGTCAACCTGTAAACTCAACTACTTGCGTTACCCGGCCGAACCAATACCCGACCATAATACTAAAGTTTTAAGCTTTCCAGTCCGAAGAGGTTCAAGTCAGAGGAGACTGAACAAATGAGTGAAACAGGCGCAGCAAAAAAAACCACAGCCGCTTCGACCCAGAAAGCCGAAGCTCCCGTAAAAGGCTCCAAGGGCGGACATAATCCCGGCATCGACGGGTGTCATGCCTGGGGTTGCAAGGCGCACTTCAAGCGCTTCAATTTCTGTGACGAACATTACGATCACTTCAAGTTCGGTCTCATCAAAAAGACCGGCGAGCCGGTTCCGGATTTTGAGAAAAAGATCGGGCATTACCAAGACATGGTCGCGCGCAAGCGCAGTGCCCAAAAAGTAGCGTAAGGCGAAAGCCGGACGCGATAGTGCTGTACCCACCACCTCCTCAGGGGGCCTCAGGACCGTCAGGTCTTCGGGGCCCCCTTTCTTTTTTGTTGGCGCTCTTCATCGTCGTAGGGACCTCGGCCGCGTTCGCCTTCGAGGTCACGATCGTGCCGGAGTTGGACGGGCAACGGTTGATCAATCCGACTGATTGGCAAATCGCTAAAAAGACAATGCCTCAAGAGCCCTGGAACTTTTACGGCAAAAACACCTTTTATCATTGGGTGGAAGGTCTCAAGTGGATCAACTCCAATGCAGACGGATTGCCGCTCGGTCCTGAACTCTATGACCGGCTCGAACAGATCGTGATGAAGGACCACTACTACGCGGGCTTTGAAACCCGGCGGATTCTTCAGGCGGATCGCCTCGGGAATATTTCGCACGAGACGAAAGACAGCCTGATCGCCAGAATTGGCGCCGGCGAACGAGTCTACTTTTCCGGCATCGACCACGCGACGCTACCGGCGAAATATCGCTGGGATCCCGTCGATGAATTCATCCATAACGGTGACAACCTCTTGCCGAACGGTAAAAGGTACATGACACGATCCGAACTGGACGCGGCAAGGAAGAACCCTTTATTTAAGGTCAACGAACGGAGTCTTCGGAAAATCGCAAAAAACCGCTACACTGGAGAAGTTTTTTATCCGCAAATAAAAAATCTGCGTCGCATCGTCAACGAAACGCTCGCCAAAGGCGCGCTTCAGTTGGAGTCGGCTAAGTCGCCTTCCGCGGTGCTTGAAGCGGTTCTGGAGATGCAGCGCCGTCTGATGACGACGCATCGAAGTTTGGACGGTAACGGCAGAGTCATTCGGCTGCTGAGCGATCTGATCATTCAGCGACATGGATTGCCGCCACCTTTGGCGCCAGTCGAGTCGGATATCCTCGCGTCGTCCAAACGCTTGTTCAGCGTAACTGCAGAAAACGTGGCCAAATATGCCGAAATAAAAAACCACTATTGGGAAACCTCTCGGCCCCCCATTCCAGATTACTTATATCATTGGACCAGTCAGGGAAGTCTGGAGTGGATGAACGCCAACAATCCCAATCCCGGCTTGGTTCCCATGCAAACAATCCCTGATGGCCCTTGGATCACTCAAGGGCGATCCGGTCTCGTCGGCCGCTTCGGAACTTTCGCTTGGTCCAATCCCGTGGCAAGCGTTTATGGGGGAATTAAGAACAACGGGGAAATCGAACAATATGGAAAGTCCGGCAAGAACGGGGAGCCCCCGCGGCTCCTCGTCATGAAGCCGGACCCGAATTCACGCGTTCTCGTTCTGAAAACCACGATCGGAAAATCCAACTATCCCGCGCAAGTGATCGACTACTCGCAATACGACCTCATCTTTCACCAAACGTTCAAGCGGGACGGCTCGCTGTTCTACAGTGAATGGGTGGTCCTGAATCAAAAAGCGATCACCGCGTTCTCCGCGAACCCGGGAAAAATCGCGCCGCATTTGACGCCTTACCTGGGGCGCCTCCACAATCCGTCCCACCACTTTGGGACGGGCGAATTGCATTTTGAATCGATGCAGCCGCATCAAGCTTTGCCGTTGATCGAAGAGTTCATGCATGGAGGAACAGCGGGGATTCCGAAACCGCTTCTGCGCGATCTCGGGCCGGCGCCGAGGTGCCCCACCGTGCCCGGCGTCCTTCAGGCGATCGTCGGACTCTGAAACGTCCATGCCACGATTCGACTTCGCTTTTGTCCCTGTGCCATCTCGATCGTTCTGAAGTGGAGGGCACCGGCCGCTTTGAGCGCGCGATGCACGAGCGGCAGATGATCCGCCTTGGAGATGAGCGTGGAAAACCAGCCGATTTTTTCTGATAATCCCTCGCTTTCTTGAATCATTTTGCGAACGAATTCGATCTCACCGCCCGCGCACCAAAGCTCGGTGCTTTGACCGCCAAAATTCGAGCGAGTTGCAGGAGCCTTTCCCAATCCCTTCCATTTGCGTTCCCGGCTCTGCGTGGCTTCGCCGAGCGAGGAATGAAAGGGAGGATTACAGATCGAGGCGTGAAATACTTCGTCCCCTTGCACGACTCCTTTGAACATCTGTCCCGGCGAGGGCTGCGACCGCACCTCCACCGCTCCGATCAGAATCTTGTTCGACTGGGCGATCAGTTTCGCCGACGCGATCGCGACCGGATCGATATCGGTGCCTACGAAGCTCCAGCCGTACTCGGCGTGCCCGATGATGGGATAAACGCAGTTGGCGCCCACGCCGACATCCAGGACCCGAATGGCCATGCCTCGGGGAATGACGCCGGCGTTTTGCTCGGCGAGCAGATCCGCGAGGTAATGGATGTAATCCGCTCGCCCCGGAATCGGCGGGCAGAGGTAGTTTTCTGGAATCGACCAGTGCGTGACTCCGTAATGTTCCAGCAGCAGCGCACGATTGAGCGACCTGACCGCTTCGGGATCCGTGAAGTCGAGCGTGGAGTCACCCGCCGGATCCGTTGAAATGAAACGCCCGAGCTCCGGAGTTCGTTGGATCAGCTTGGCGAAGTCATAACGCCCGACATGACGATTGCGGGGGTGAAGACCCGGCTTAGGCAACATAGTCAGCGTGAAGCTCGGCGGAATCCAAGCCCGGATACTCCATGGAATTGTCCCAAGCGGGGCCGGAAATGGGTGTCGTCATGACCCAGAGATAACCCGTGCGCGCAGGATATAAAAGCACGCGTCCGTGACGCGCGATGCTGGTACCGTGGGAGCATGGACGAGGTGGTTGATCTCCGGGCGATGGAAAGATGGATGCTGCGCGGATCGGCGGTTCTTTTCTCCGCGGGCGGACTGCTGCTCGCGCATCTGCACCTGACGCGCGGGCTGATCGTCTACCTGCCGTTGAGCGTTTTATTGCTTTGGCGGTGGGGTCGGAAAATGAAAGCCCGCTCCTCCCTGCTTTATCTCACCCATCAGGGCATGAAAGGCTCAATCACGATTTTCGCCGGGGCCGAGAAATTTTTACTTGAGACTTTCGGAGGCCGTGATTTCTTCATCCCTTGGAGCGCGATCCAGCATTGGGAAGCCGACACGCGGGAGCACCGAATCAGAATCGCGTCCACGGATGGCAGGACGGCGGTGCAACTGGTCCTGCCGGTCAGCGCAACAAGTCGCGCGGGAAGACGGATCGGCCGCTACTATGCGAAGGCGAAACTCCGATGAACAAGTTTTCTGCGGCGCTTCAACAGTTTCAGTCACTCAAAACCGGTACATCGCTTGACGAGCGTCGTTTGATGGGTTCGAGGGTCGATGCTGCAACAATCCTTGAGGTTACCGCCGGTGATCGCTTTGGGAAGATCTTTCATCAGCTCGGCCATGAATCCGTACAGTCTGAGTTTACTCAATAACTCCGGCGAGGGTTGGTTTTCGGCGTTTCTGAACGCTTCGACATGTCCGGTTCGAATGGCATCGATGACCTTTGCGTCGGCATCGACGAGGGTCTGCACTTGCCCGTCGCAAGTCACGACGGAATCTTGTTCTCGGAACTTTTCAAAGGTTTCCATCTTGAAATGTTCCACATTCGAGCCGAGATGCAGCGGATTTGTTATCAGCTCCGCGCGGGTCCCCAAGTTGCCCCAACTTGCCTTCATTCCAAAAGGCCGCCCCAGCAACTTTAGGATTCGATTACCCGCCGGATTCGCACTTGAAAAGCCGCGAAATGGGGTCGCCACGCTCATGAACTTGATTTGAACGCCTGCGTGGGCAAGTGATTTCTTGCGGCCTTTCACCATCGCTCGACGAGCGATCAATCCACCCATGCTGTGCGCGATGATTCTGACTTCCGAAATCCCGAAGCGTTTCTTGAGATCAAGCACTTCATCAACAAAACGGTCAGCGGTCTTTTCCAGATTCTTCGAATCGTCGTACTGGAACAAAAACGGGCGCTGCCCGTCGCTGAACAAGGTCGACGCCAAAGGGTGAAACATGTCACCTTCGGGTTTGATTCCGTGAACCAGGATCACGACGGGAGCGCGTGGATTTACCGGCTCGCTTTGCGGGTAAGGAATCATTCCGTACTGAAAGGTATCGGGAGCAGAGCCGTAGGCGAATGATACCGTCAGTGAAAAAATCAGGCAAAAATTAAGGGCGTTTCCCATCTATTTCAGCGACGCCACCTGCGCGGCCCGGATCACTTCGATCGCGTGGAGCGCGCCATCGGTCATCGCGCTCATCTGCTCCCGTGAGAACGTCGCGCGTTCGGCGGTGCCTTGCAGCTCGACAAATCCGCCCTTGCCGGTCACGACGAAGTTCATGTCGACGTCGCAGCTCGAGTCCTCTTCATAATTGAGATCGACCAGAACTTTGCCTTCCATCATCCCGACGCTGACCGCGCCCACCGTATCCGTGTGGGCCTCGACGCCGATTTTTTTAAGCGCGATGAGAAGTGCCACGCAGCCGCCCGTGATCGAGGCCGTTCGCGTGCCGCCGTCCGCTTGCATCACGTCGCAATCGACGATGATCGAGCGCTCTCCGAGCTTCGTTAAGTCAATGATCGAGCGGAGCGCGCGCCCGATGAGACGCTGAATCTCCTGGGTGCGGCCGGATACCTTTTCGCGGTCCCGCTTGCCGCGGGTGTGGGTGGCGCGCGGGAGCATGGAATATTCCGCGGTCACCCAGCCCTGGCCTTTGCCCTTAAGCCAGGCCGGAACGGATTCCTCGATCGAGGCCGTGCAAAGCACATGGGTATTGCCCATCTTGATAAGCGCCGACCCCTCGGCGTAACGATTGACGCCGGTTTCGATGGTGAGCGGACGAATTTGGCTGGTGGATCGGTCTTGCCTCATGAAGCCCCCGGTTTTAGATGTATTTCCATGTACCACGATCCGGCCGTAGCATCCCAGTGGAAGCCTCTCTTGAACGCCGGCCTCGCCGATGACGGCTGGCCTTGGGACTGGACGACCCAGGGGGCGCTCGGTGCGAAAGCCGGCGATAAAGCGCGGGCGCGGATCATCGCCAAATCTCCCGGAATTTGGTGCGGAACTTCGCTTTCGCTCGCGGTGGAAGCGGTGGCTCGGGATCTAGGATTGGAAATCAGAGCCAAGTCGGCGTTCGCCGACGGCCAACCCTGCCGCAAAGGGGAGATGGTTTGTGAGTGGAAAGGCGCGGCTCGCGGCGTGCTTGCGTTTGAGCGGCCGTTCTTGAACCTCGCGTCTCACGCGAGCGGGATCGCGACCGAAACGTCCATGCTGACTGCGTTGGTTGCACGCGCTTGGAGAAAAGTCAGCAAGGGATCCGCGCCCGCGCCCCGCTTGACATTGACCCGCAAGACGCTGCCTTACTATCGGGATCTTGGAATTTACGCCGTTCAATGCGGCGGCGGTTACGCGCATCGAATCAGTCTCTCGGGAGGTGTACTCATCAAGGAAAATCACATCGCGCGGGCGGGCGGAATCATTAAGGCGGTCGACGGCGCCCGCCGGCTGGCGCCCCATTCATTGCGCGTTGAAGTCGAAGTGAGAAATCTGGACGAACTCGCGGAAGCGCTCGAGGCCCATGCGGATATCGTCATGCTCGACAACTTCTCGCCGGCGCTGGTCAAGAAAGCCGTCAAGATGCTCGAAACTTCCGTCTCGGTGCCGTTGATCGAGATATCGGGAGGCTTGAACGAAAAGACAATCGAGTCCTTCGTGCTTCCCGGCGTCGACGTTCTCTCGATCGGTGCGCTGACTCACACGGTGAAGCCGCTCGACCTTTCACTCCTGGTCGATTGATGGAACCGCGAGAGATCGCCAACCGAACGGTCGATGAATGTGAGTCGACCAACGACCTCGCCCGCACACTCGGCGAAGCCGGCTATCCGCACGGTACCTGGGTTTCGACGCGGCACCAGACCTCGGGCCGCGGCCGATTGGGGCGAGAATGGAAACCGATCGCTGGCAATCTCTACCTTTCCTACATTGCTCGGCTGGAGGCCCGCCGCGAATGGACTTGGATTCCATTGACGACTGCGCTCGCGGTCTTGGATGCGGTCCGCGCGGTCTTGCCTGCCGTAAAACTTCGAGTGAAGTGGCCGAACGATCTTTGGCTGATCAATGCGGATGGATTCTCCAAAACGGGTGGAATTCTTTGCGAGGCTCAGGGAGCACAGTCGGGTTCGTTCATCGTCATCGGAATTGGATTGAATTGCGCGGGCGCCCCCCGGGATATCGACCAGCGCGCGGCCTATTTGGGCATCGAAGTGGACCGAGTTCGGCCATTGGTGGTTCAGGCGCTCACCGCCCGTCTGCATCGACTTGCCGAAGATCCCGTGAGCGAACTTCAGCGAATTCGGCGGGAGTATGATGAGAACGCGGCTTTGATCCCGGGAACGCGGATTGAATGGGGCGCGGGCGGCGTCGGCTTGAAAGATGGCAAGGTTCTGGGTTTAGGCGAATCCGGCGAGCTTAAGGTTTTGCAGGCGGATGGTGAGGAAGTTCGGCTCTTCGCGGAAGACGTGAAGATCAAGATTGCTGCTCAAGCATGCGATGGATCTCCTGCTTGAGAAGTCGTTCGGCGATCTCCGGTAAAAGCTTTTTGGCCATCGCTTCCAGCGTTTCCTGCAGCTGTTTTTGAATCATCGCTTCTACTTGTCCGGTAGTGAGCGGCATCACGTCCGGCCCGCCCAGATTGTGGCTGCCGACACCGGAGATTCCGGACATTTCGCCGTATCCGGCGCTGCTTCCATAGGCATGGAGCGGAGGTGGGGGCGGCGTCAGTGCGGGCATGATTCCCGAGTCCTCATGTGCCGCATCGTGCAGCTCCTCGGGATCCAGAATCGGCAAGCCGAGATCATTCCCTTCGTTCAATTGATGCGAGACCTGCGGCGGTTCGATCTGAAAATTCGATCCGCCGAGATCCGAAAAATTATCCATGTTCTTCCGGGGCGTAAATGCGGGAAGCGTGGCTTCGCGTTCGCGGGTGACCGCCGGGGGAGATTTGCGCGAAGGCTCCTTCACGCTCCAATTGAAGTCATCCAGACCGCTCAATCGGATCGTGGATTCGGTCAAGTTTCGAATGTCGTCATCAGCGTTGCGCGGAGTCGGAAGTTCCGTATGCAACGACTGCAGATTGTTTCCCCAAAGTCCGGAGTCCGTGCCTTCCGCTTCGGCTGGCGCGGGAGGAGGGACGTTGGCGCCCAAAACATCCTGAATCACTTGCCGCAAATGCGCGGGATCGAAAGGTTTGGTAAGTCGCCCGTCAAATCCAACCGCGGAGGCTTGGGATTCGTCGATCTGTTCGAACGCACTCGACATCAAAATGAAACGAGCATGCCCCGGGTCGGGATTCGCATTGAATGCGGATTTTACTTCAAAGGCGCTTTGACCGGGGAGCGACACATCGATGAGAATCACGTCGGGACGGAAGACCGCGATTTGCTGGAGCGCTTCGTTTCCGTCGGAGACCGCTTGGATATCGTAGCCCTCACTGGAGAGGGCAAGCCGAATGACTTTTTGAATAGTCAGGCTATCATCGGCGACGAGCAGCTTCTTGCCGCTTGGAGGAGTCATTCCGAAAAAGTGTGGCATTTCCTGCCGGCAGTGTAAAGGCCGCTGGCCCGCAATTTGCGTCCTATTCTGCTGAATCTTCCAGGACTTGCGGCGATAGACTTTTTATCTGTTCAGCTTGGAACTCGGCTATACTGAGGCCTGCCTCGGGGCTGGCGTATTTTTCATGTGGACCCGACAGTCAAAACCCAGGGGGCTGTTACTGACAGTGGTGTGCATGCCCGGTTCGCCGGGAAGCCTAAAGCTGTCATACGGCGCCCACTTGATCATTCTGGGTTCCATTTGACGACGCCATCTCCGGGGTACTTTTTCCGCCTAACGCGGCCGCTTGGGGCTGAGCCGCTCAAATTTGACAATCCCGGTCGGACGTCATTAGACTTTGATCAGGTTTTTTTCGGGGGATTTTCGAATGGCACGTTCTAAAGATGCGGCACTGACTGCGCTCAATAATCCGGGTTGGATTCATGAATTGGCTCGTGCCGAGATTCATCCCGACGCTGAGCGGGTTCTGCAACTGGGCCGGAGCTTCGACCCGCAGCAGATGGTCGAAGAGAGCACGATCGATTTCCTGATGGAGCTTCGCGAACAGTTCAACGATTACGCTCGCGTGTTCAACGGGTTTTCGGAAAGCGGCGGGCGCTTCCAAGATGTGAAGGTTTACAGTCTCGCGCAGACATCGGCGGACTTCATGGTTTTCCGGAACAGCGTGAAGCTCGTCGTCTCGAACAACGTGCACGGCGTGATTCAGTTCACGTTCGCGCAGCACGTGCGAACGACCATGTCGGTCGACGGACAGGATTCCACCGCGGCGCAGCTGAACGCAGCGGTGCCTAACCAGAGCCAGGAATTGCTGGCTCAGGTGGGGCCATTCCGCGACGTCCACTGGACGTTTCAGGGCGAAAAAGTGCAACCCGAGCAAGTGGCTCGATTCTACTTTTCCGAGTTCATTCGGGCCACTCGTGACACCAAGCGCTCACGCGTGGGAAATCAACTCCTTCTCGATCAGATCAAAGCCCTTCTCCAGGAGAAGGGGCTCGATCTTTAATGAGTCCGCGGCCACGCTCGAGTTCAACGACAGATCAAAGGGTTCGACGGCGTCCTCGCTCGTAATGAGCTCAGGATCATAGCCGAACCTTTTAGCGAAGAGTCTGGCGAACTCTCCATAGGTGAGCTTGGTGAGCCCCCCATAGTGGAGAATTTTATTTCTCCCCCCGCCTTCAATCAGCTTCTCCACCAGCTCGACCAGGGCTTGGACGGGCGCGAATGAATGAAGCTCGTTGCTCGGAAGATCGATGCGTTCTCCCCGGACGAGGCTTCGCCTCAATCGATCCAGAAAAGAAGGCTGATATCCCGCTCCGAATCCGTAGAGGGGGCTCGATCTCACGATGGTCCAATTGATCGACTTTCCGCGGACGAAGTTCTCGCCGGCTACTTTCGCCTTTCCGAGGGCGTTCGTAGGTATGACGATGTCTCCTTCGCGGTAGTTGCCTTTTGAACCGTCGTAAACATGACAACTCGACATGAAGATGATCTTTGGCTGGAAAATTTCTGAAACGGCCGTCACCATCCCTGGTGCCTGCGTCTGAGTCAGTTCGACCTCTTGCGGGTTTTTCTCCGCATGATCGACGTTCGGATCGCCCGCAGCGTAGATGATCACATCCGGCTGCAAAGTATAGACGACCCTTTTGACCCAATTCCGGTTCCCGAGTGAAAGCGGGATCGGCGTGATCCCCTCGAGATTCATCGTCGACGCACCCAAGACTTCACCATGCTTGTGGTAGGTCGCGTAGACTTTGAATCTTTTTCTCAATTCTAGAGCCAGACGGGATCCGACGAACCCGCTTCCCCCGATGATGAGAACCGTTTTAGTCCCAGCCAATCAACTTACCCGAGCAGCTTGAGCGTCATCGCAGCCGAGTTGTTGGCCTGACCCAAGACGGCGATCCCCGATTGCATGAGGATGTTCTGCTTGGTCATCTCCGAGACTTCCTCGGCCATGTCCGCATCACGAATCCGTGAGTTGGCGGCCGAGAGGTTCTCGTCGCTGATTGCCAGGTTGTTGATCGTCGATTGAAGCCGGTTCTGCATGGCGCCGAGGTCGGCCCGAATGCTGTTGACCCGGATCAAGGCGTCGTCGACGACGGAGAGCGAAAGCTGAGCGCCCTGCTTGGTCGCGACTGACTCCCCGCCGAGCTTCAACGCATCCAGCGTCGAGTCTCCGCGTTCGCCATTATAAACGACCCGATCGAGAATCGGGTTGTTATGCGTCCCGACTTGGATTTCGAACACTCCGGCTTTGCCGTTCAAGAGCGGCGTACCGTTGAAGTTCGTGACGTTCGCGATCCGATCGACTTCCTGCTTCAAGGACTGATATTCGCGATCCGTGAACTGCCGTTCGGTGTCGCCGATCGTATCCGACGCCGCTTGGATGCCGAGTTCGCGAAGGCGGATCAAGATGTTGGAGATCTCATTGAGACCGCCTTCGGACACCTGGATCAACGAAACGCCGTCTTGCGCGTTTCGTTTTGCCTGACGAATGCCGCGAATCTGCGCCCGGAGGTTTTCCGAAATCGCCAATCCTGCGGCGTCGTCGCCCGCGTGGTTGATTCGACTGCCGCTCGCTAACTTCTCAAGCGTTTTGTCGAGCTGTAGTCGTGTGCCGGACAACTGTCGCTGCGCATTGAGCGCAGTGATGTTGGTATTGATACGTAGACCCATTTGCTGTCTCCATTCATGACCGGTTCCTCCATGATCACCCGTGCGTATCCATACGAACGGCCGGCATCCATGCCGGGTTTGTTATGCACGCCCTCGCTCTGCACACCATGTCCAGCGCGCGGTCGTACAATCTCGGTTGCCGGCGCTCGCCGTCGAGGCGGATGACATCATCATCCGCTACGAGCTGAGTGAGGCGCGCGCCCGCGAAATTTTATGGCAATCCAGGTGCGTTTACTTCACGCCGCTCCCAGTGCCTCGCTTTCGTCGTTTACGAAATCTTTCGCCTCGCCGACCGCGGTCGCGGGCGCCGTGCCATCGGGCCGCAGTTCTTCGCATCGGATCACTTCGTCAGGCGTCTCGACGTTCGGCCGGATCAAACCATCGATCCGGCTGCCGTCGAGCGCGTCGACGAGTGACATCAAGCTAAGAGATTTCATCCCCGACCTCGTGCTTTCTATTTCCCCGGATCTGCGTGCCTTGAGGTTCGCTTCATCGGGCGCTTCTAGCGTGTTTTCAGACCCGGGCCTCGTCGCGGTACCCACCGCAACTCCGCCGCCCACGGACAACCACCCATCCCAGAATTCGTCCGTGTGCGAGTTCCGAGTTTTCGATATGCAACCCTTTGGGCCTTGGGAGGCCCGGGGGTACTTACTGCTGCGCTGCCATTCTTCGCTCATAACCAGTTCCCGTTACGTTTCCGCTGCGTTCACTTCTACCGCTACTTTTTCAGAACTCGTTCGACGCACTTCCGCTGTGCAAATTCACAAACGTATCCCTACGTTTTTCGAACGCCGTGGTCAGCTGCCGGTTCTCTCTTGAACCGTTCACTGCTCACGGTTTGCCGTCCCCGCACCCGTCACGGAAATCCGTGCCGGGAGCTAAGACCGCTACAGTCGCGGTGATCGAAACCGATCACCGTCACTGCTTTTTAAAGCTGAACTCCTCAGTTCAACAGCTTGAGCGCTGTGGAGTTCGTATTGTTCGCTTGTCCAAGCACCGCGATGCCGGCTTGCATCAGGATGTTTTGCTTGGTCATCTCCGAGACTTCTTCGGCCATGTCCGCATCACGAATCCGTGAATTGGCGGCTGACAGGTTCTCGTCGCTGATCGCGAGGTTGTTGATCGTCGATTGCAGACGGTTCTGCATGGCGCCCAAGTCAGCGCGAATCGAGTTCACGCGGACGAGTGCATCGTCGATCACGCTAAGCGAAAGCTGAGAGCCTTGCTTAGTCGCGACCGATTCGCCGCCGAGTTTCAGAGCGTCGAGAGAAGCATCAGCTCTCTCGCCGTTGTACACGACGCGATCGAGGATCGGGTTGTTGTGGGTACCGACCTGGATCTCGAAGATCCCGGCCTTGCCGTTCAACAGCGGATTGCCGTTGAACTGCGTGACGTTCGCGATTCGGTCAATCTCCTGCTTGAGAGATTGGAATTCACGATCCGTGAACTGCCGTTCCGTGTCGCCGATCGTGTCAGATGCGGCTTGGATCGCCAATTCCCGAAGTCGAATCAGCATATTCGAAATCTCGTTCAGTCCGCCTTCGCTGACTTGAATGAGTGATACGCCGTCGAGTCCGTTGCGTTTCGCCTGGCGAATACCGCGGACCTGCGCTCGGAGGTTCTCCGAAATCGCGAGTCCCGCGGCGTCGTCGCCGGCGTGATTGATTCGACTGCCGCTGGCCAACTTCTCCAGCGTCTTGTCGAGTGCTTGTCTGGTCATGGACATCTGCCGCTGCGCATTGAGCGCAGTGGTATTAGTATTGATACGCAAACCCATAGATCTAGCCTCCCTTCATACCGTGATCCCTCCTAGTTCCCGCCCCACTTCCATGGGCCGGCCCGCATCCATGCGGAACATGAAATTAAACCTCGCGCGTCTCTATGGAAGACACGCGAAGCTGTAGCCCGCTTGCTTCATCGAACGGAGACCCCTCCCCATTCGTAAAACTGAAGCGCACGGACCTGTGGCGTAAAACATCGGCCAGGGACCACCCCCGACCAATTGCCACGAAAAGTGCACATGCGATCCACTCATGTGAATTACCTGCGCACTCGAACAGAAAACTCATCCGGCACTCGGCAAATGACAGAGTCATCCCCCTCGACCAAATGATTTACCTGCTCACTTTTACTGCGATCCGAAACAGGCTTGCGCCTGCGTCGGAACCGCCCACACTCCCCCGAGAGGGAATATGGGCGCTTATCGAGTGGATCGCGGTTACACCGCGGGCCCACTTCGAACTTTTTTCACGCAAACACGGGCCTCGCGCGTGATCGCGCAAGTCGGATGTCCACGTCCCTTGGCTCAGGTTTTCGTAGCCGCGCGTTTCGGGAGTATCCGGGGGACCCGTCCAGACCCGGTCCCATCATGGGGCAAGTCTGGACGGGCATGCCCGTTTTCCAGGAAACAAGCGCAGGCACGGCCTGGGCTTCAGGTCAAACTTCAGTTGTAGAGCGCGCGCCCGTCTTGCGACGGTACGTTCACTCTTCCATCCATGACGCCGCTCGAGAGCCGCGTTACGGATAAACTTTATTAGCTCGCGCGCTCACTCATGCGCGCTCGCATTCAAACTGGTTTCATGGTTTGGCCAATCCATCAGCCGCCCCCGCCGAGCAATCCAAGCGCCATCTTCGTAGTCGCGTTCGACTGCGTTAGGACGGACACTCCGGTCTGCATCAGAATTTGGTTCTTCGTTAGTTCGGTCGTCTCCTCCGCCATATCCATGTCGCGGATGCGGGAGTTGGCCGACGATAAGTTCTCACGAGCGATCATCTGGTTGTTCACCACCGACTGCAGACGGTTCTGCATGGCGCCGAACTCGGCGCGCGTCGCGATCACGGTCGAAATCGCTTTGTCGAGCGCCGCCAGACTGTTCTGCGCGCTCGATTTATCCGCCATGCTCGCGAGATTGATCCCGAGAGAGATGACGTTGACGTCGGCCGATGCGCCGTCGAAGAGTTTAATCCGGTCGACGACGGGATTGTTCCTTGTCCCGACCTGAATTTCGAAAGCCGCAGCCGATCCGTTGAGCAGCGGCACACGATTGTACTCCGTGCTCTGCGCGATTCGGTCGATCTCTTCCATCAGCTGTTGGAACTCGACGTCGATGAATTGCCGTTCCGTCTGCCCGACTGTATCGGATGCCGCTTGGACCCCAAGTTCGCGCATTCGGATCAGAATGTTCGAAATTTCGGAGAGGCCGCCTTCGGCGACTTGGACCAAAGAGATGCCGTCTTGGGCGTTGCGCTCGGCTTGGGCGATACCGCGGATCTGCGCGCGAAGGGATTCGCTGATGGCGAGTCCGGCGGCGTCGTCTCCGGCGTGATTGATTCGTGAGCCCGAGCTGAGTCGCTCCAGGGTTCGATCGAGGGACGTGCGGGTGGTGCGCAGATTTCTCTGAGCAACCAGCGAGGGCACGTTTGTATTGATCCTCAATCCCATTTCGACCTTCCTCCTGAAGGTCCCGCTTATTTCTAAGCGGGTCGCCCATCCTTGGGCATTCGGTACTGCTCGGACTTACTTCACTGGACTTGCTCAGCCATCCTCGGCCGGGCCCGTCCTGCACTTAGCTCATCGGCGCCTGGGAATTCTTCTTAAGAAAAATCTGGGTCGGCCGGGACACAGGTAGGCAAAATCTGCATAAGATAACTAAATCAATATGTTATACGCATGCCACGAAAGACGTTTCGCTTAAATTCGGGAATGCCGGCCCGCGGCCCGCGCGAGTAAACTCATGAATTCGCTTGAATGCACCCCGCCGATTTCAGCTTCACGAGTTAGCCGAAGCGTGTCACTTCTTACAAACTATGATGATCACGATTCGATCCGCCTTAGCGCTCGTCGCCCTTTTGAATTTCAGCGTTTCGATTTCGAAAGCACGCGCCGACGTTCCGCCGCTCGACATGCTCGATCCCTACCTCTGGCTGGAAGAGATTCAGGGCACGCGCTCGATCGACTGGGTCAAAGACCGCAACGTGCGTTCGCTCGCCATCATTCAGAGTGATGCGCGCTACGCGACGCTCCTCGCGGACATCCGTAAGATCGTTTTAGCCACTGACCGCATTCCCGCTCCCGAGTACCGCGCAGGTTACGTCTACAACTTCTGGCAGGACACTGCTCATGTGCGCGGCATCTGGCGTCGGGCGGAACTTGTCGAATATCGCAAAGCCGATCCGACCTGGGAAACCATCGTCGATCTGGACGAGCTCGCAACGGCCGAAAATGAGAACTGGGTGTGGCACGGCGCGGATTGCCGCATGCCCGCCAATGATCGCTGCCTGATCTCGCTTTCTCACGGGGGCAAAGACGCTTCCGTCATTCGCGAATTCGACATGGCCTCGAAGACTTTCGTCTCGAACGGCTTCGTGATTCCGGAATCCAAAGCCGGTTACACCTGGGTGGACCGCGATACGCTCCTCGTCGGGCCCGATCTGGGCGCCGGATCGATGACGGATTCGGGTTATCCGCGACAGGTCCGCGTTTGGCGACGGGGGACTCCACTTACGGATTCCACGCTGATCTTCAATGGTGAAGCCGCCGACGTCGGTGTTTGGCCGGGCTCACTTGCGATGACTCAAGGACGCGTACTTTATCTGGAACGAGCGACATCTTTTTACTCGTCTCGAAAATACATTCTGCGCGCGGACTACTCGCTCGAAGAGATGCCGATTCCGCTCGATGCGACGATTCGGGCTGCCTTCGGCGGTCAACTGATCGTCAATCTGAAGAGCGATTGGGCGATTGGCGGATTGAGGCTGTTCTCAGGTAGCCTCGTCGCGCTTTCGACCACCGATCTTACGGCGAGGCCGGAGCTGATCTACGCTCCGACCGCGCGCTCGACGGTCGAATCCGTCTGGGCAACTCAGGATCGCCTTTACGTCCAAACGCTGGATAATGTCAGCGCTCGCGTGATGGCGTACGCGCTTCCGGCCGCCGGCGCCGCTTGGCTGGCCGCCGATGTCGCGATTCCCGATCACGGCAGCGTGATCGCGGCCACGTCGGATTCGCTGAGCAATGAGTTCATCGTGACGTTCGAAAGTTTCCTCGTGCCGACGACGCAGTTCCTCGGAACGTTGGCTGCAAGCGGCGTCAGCGTCTCGAAGCTTCGTCAGATCCCGTCCCGCTACGACACCTCTGGACTCAAGGTCGATCAGTGGCACGCGACGAGTAAGGACGGCACGGATGTTCCGTACTTCATCGTCCGCCGCGCGAACCTCACGCTCGACGGCTCCAATCCGACTTTGCTTTACGGATACGGCGGATTTGAGATCTCGATGACGCCTTATTACATGTCGAGCTACGGCAAAGGCTGGCTCGAAAAAGGCGGCGTTTACGTGCTTGCCAATATTCGCGGCGGCGGTGAGTTCGGACCGGCCTGGCACCAGGGCGCGATTTTGAAGAACAAGCAGCGATCTTACGACGACTTCATCGCGATCGCCGAAGACCTCATCGCGAAAAAAGTCACCACTCCGCGCCGACTTGGCATCGAAGGCGGCAGCAACGGTGGCCTGCTCATGGGCGTGATGCTCACGCAGCGTCCGGACTTGTTCAATGCAGTGGTTTGCCAAGTACCGCTTCTCGACATGCTCCGGTTCCATAAGCTTTTGGCCGGCGCGAGCTGGATGGGCGAATACGGGAATCCCGAAGATCCGGAAATGGCGACGGTCCTGTCGGCCTATTCGCCGTACCAAAATCTGAAGGTCGGCCAAGCCTATCCGAAGATCTTCTTTCTGACGTCGACCGCGGACGACCGGGTTCATCCGGGTCACGCCCGGAAGATGGCGGCGAAGCTTGAAGGCTTCGGTCAGGACTATTTGTTCTTTGAAAACACCGAAGGCGGGCACGGCGCCGCGGCCAATCTTGAGGAGCGGGCCCGCCGTCAGTCGCTGGAAATGATCTACCTTTACCAGCAGCTCTTTGACTGAGCGGAGCCGAGAGCCAAGTCATGCGGACAATTCACATCAGTCCTTGAACGAGATTGAAAAAGGCCGTCCGGGAACGCAAACGCGTTCCCGGACGTTTTCGTTTGGGGGGGTAAACTCAGCCTGCTGAGCCTTCGGCGCGAGGCGCTTTTTCGCGGTCATCTTTGCCGAGAAGCCGACTGAAGAATCCACCGCTCGATGCCGGCCCTTCGGCCCCGAGCGTGATCGGAATCTTGCGGGGGCGCGCGGATTCCGCCTTGGGAAGGGCGATCCGCAAGACTCCGTTGGCGTGCTCCGCTTCGATTTTCGAAAAATCGACCGTGTTCGGGATGGTGATCGCGCGTCTGAAATTCCCGCGGACCGGATTTCTGCCTTCGATGAGAAGCTCATCTCCGGCCACTTCGATTTGCACTTCGTCTTTCGCGAAACCAGGCAGGTCGAAGCTCAAAAGAAAATGTGTTTCCTTTTCCTCCACTTCGCCGGACCGCGTGTTGACGGCACCGGTCGGTTCGAACGAATTCGCCAGCAGTTCCCAGACAGGACTTCTCCAGACATTCATCGTGCTCATCTTTCCAGTTCCTCCTGTTTGAAAAGATGAGTACGCGGAGGTCACTGTCAAGCGAGGGGAATTCGAGATCGCCTAAGTGAGTGATCGGACAAATAAAAAAAGCCTGGTGATCTTTCGATCACCAGGCTTGAAGAGAGCTAATGAAAGCTCCGTGTGCAGCCGTTAGGCCGCCTCAGCGTAGTCGTCAGCATGCCAGATTTCGTAGAGCGATTTACCGCCCTCGGTACGGACCCACTGCGTCGCGTGATTCGGTGGCTCGGTCCCGAGGCAGGTCTGCGCGAAAGCATGGATCGTCGTGGTCTGGCCGGCGGCGATGACTTTATATTCACCGTTGGGCTGCTTGGTGATTTTGCAGGTTTTCGAAGGATCGCTTACGTAATAGAGGGTTTGGCCGTCCTTGAGGTCCCCCTGCTGAACAAGAGTGGATAGGTCGAATTTATTCTTCTTTTTAGACACGCGATGTCCTCCTGTAGTCCTTTTCGGCTAATTATTTCGGCTGATTGAGGAACGAAATCGGCATAAACTGCCTGTATGGATCCCCGCGAAACCGCAGAGCTTTCCGTTGAAGTTCGGCCCATCGATGAGCCGGCGCGGGGCGGCGAACTCGAGGCGCTGCTCAATGCGAGCTTCAAAGTGCCGCTCGGAAGTTCGTACTTCGACGACTTCCCGGTTTGGGATCCCGTCCACGCTGCCGACATTGTTCGGTTGGGTGCTTTCACTTTGGATGGAAAACTCACTTCCGCCGCTTGCCTTCGCTTCGCAAAAATACGTGGTCAGACTCGCGAGATTCCCGTCGGGATACTCGGATCCGTCGCGACCGGAGAGGCGTGGCGCGGAAAAGGATACGCTTCACTCGTTCTCGAAGATCTCATCAAAGGCGCCGATCGGCGCGGCCTCGAGGCGATTTTTCTCTGGGGTTCGGAACATTCGCTTTACGAACGATTCGGCTTCGGCCTCTGCGGAATTCAGGGTCGCGCGCCGATCGCGCAGCTTCCGCGAGCCGCCCTATCGACCCAGCTCAAGCTCCGGACCGGATGGCATCCGGTGATCTCCAATCTTCTGCGTTTACGTTCGGGTGGGCTCTTGCTTTCGGAGCGCGATCTTGCCTGGATCGGCGCGCACAAGAATATTGCCTGGTACTGGATTACGGGCGCCAACAACGAGCCGCTGGCATTCGCGGCTTACGGCAAGGGGATTGACCTGCCCGGCATGATTCACGAGTGGGGCGCGAAAACTCAGAATGATTTTCGCGCGCTACTCACCGCGATGGTCGCCTATCATGGCCAGGCGGAAATTCTCGGCCCGCCGGCCGCCCTTCGAGATCTCGGATTCCCGGACAACGCGATCACGCAGGAGCATCTTTGCTTGGCGCGTGTTCGCGCCACCGAAACACCGGCGCAATATTTCGGCGAGCCCGGCGGCTCCAGTGCCCGCGAGCCGATCTGGCTTTGGGGACTCGACAGCGCTTAGTTTAATTAGAGATTGGTTTAACGCCCACGTCAGTGTTGCCCGAGATCATCATCGAGTTCGACTTGCGAAAGCTTTCGAACGTAAGCAGCCCTATCTTATTCCGGGCTCGTCAGGCGCTCTTCGACCTGATCGATGAGCTTGCGAAGCGCGCTGGCGTAAGCGGAAAGTTTTTCGTTTCCTTCTCCAGCCTTCCACTTGAAGCCCGGCACACTCATACCCTTCGCATCGAACGACCATTCAAAGGGCCGGACCTCGCGCTTGATTTTAGTAGCGGAAGGATTTGCAGAAGCAGTCGCGTCGGATGCCGCATCCAATGTCTCTTCCTTGCCCGCGGCCTCATTCATGATGGCAGCATGTTCGGCGGGAGGCGTCTCTAGAAGTTTACGGAGCAGCGAACGGTTTTTGATTCCGAGACGCATGAGTTCCTGCTTCGTCTCGTCGGGAAGGCGCGTGAATCCGATGCACTCCGTGATCCGAGACTTCGGCTTCATGAAGCCTTTCGCGATCGAATCGTGCGAGCTGTACGCCTGCGACTCGAGAAGCGAAACGTATCCTTCGCCTTCTTCGATCGGGTGAAGATCGACGCGGTCCAAATTTTCGCGAAGCGCGATTTCGTGAGTCGCTTTGTCGGCGGTCGACAACACGCGCGCCGGAATGCGATCCATGCCCGCGAGTTTCGAAGCGCGTAGACGCCGCTCGCCCGCGATCACTTTGTAGCGGTCGCCATCCTGCACGACGAGAATCGGCTGGAGCACGCCGTGAAGTTTGATCGAGTTCGCGAGACCTTCAATTTCACTGTCATCGAAGTGCGTGCGAACTTGAAGTTCCGAGGCGTCGACCTTGTCGACGGGCACGAAGTTCACGAGAAATGTCGTGAGATTCTTCAGATGCGAGTGCGTGCTGCCGGCCGTGGTGCGCGCGGTCGAATAAAGTTGCTTGAGATAACCGCTGCCTTGGCGGGTCTTGATCTTGTCGTTCTTGATTTCATCCATGATCGGGTTCCTTCCCTGTCAATCGGTTGACGGTATCAGCTTAAAATGAGTTCTTCGGTCATCGCGCTGAGATCCTGTGCGGCGACGCCCTTGGGATTCACGCCCCAAACGGCGGTGCGGCGCTTGGTCGCTTCGTTCAAATCCGCGCTTCGATTGACCACGCTCTTCGCGCACTGATCCTTGAACTGCTCACGCAACTCGCCGAGCACCTCTTGGCTGATCACTTCGCGGCTATCGTACATATTGGCGATGATTTTAATCTCGAGCTCGCGTCGGAACTCGCGCTCCATTCCTTCGATAGTCGCCATGACGAGCGACATCCCGTGGAAGGACAACGGATTGGTCGCGCAGATCACGTTAACGAGATTGGTCGCAACCAGCATCGATCCGTTCAGGATGGACGCCGCCGGGTTGGTGTCGGCGACGATCAGGTCGTACTGATCAGCGATCTTAACGAGTGCTTCCGACAGCCGGTACTCGCGACGAGTTTTGTTGTTGAGCGGAATCTCGATATTGCAAAGGCCGAGGTTGGCCGGAATGAGATCGAGACCCGGCGCGACATTCATGACCGCTTGATCGATCGGAAGATCGTTGATCAAGACGTCATAAATGGTCGGGCGTTCATGGCCGTCCATAATGTCGAGATTGACCGTGAGGTGGCCTTGGCCATCGAGATCGATGGCAAGAACCCGGTAACCGAGCATCGCAGCCCGCATGACGTACTGCGCTGTAAGTGTGGATTTTCCGGTCCCACCCTTCACGTTGTAGAACATCTGAATTTTGTTTTTCGGAGTGAACGGTATGAATCCGGTCGCCGCGGCGACCGCTTCGATATCCGCGGCGGCTTCGATCGGGATCGCCGGTCCGGCGGATTCCGCTCCGGCGGGTGCCGTGGAGGTGTCCGTCATTGCCATCGGCTCAGCTTCGGGTCGGTCGCCGTGGCGACCGGCGAGATCCTGAAAGTATGACTGCATGTCTTCGAGCGCGATCATCTTGCGATCGACGTTGCCGACTTTCTTCTTCGTGATCTTGAGATAGCCCTTTTGCTCGAGAGTCGAGACCTGGGACTTGTCGATCTTCGCCATGCTTGCAAACTCGGCCGGCGTGAAACAAATGTCTTTGAATGATGCCACTCGTGCTTCCTCCGTGAAGACTTCGTGATCGTGAAAACTCTACTTCGCTTGCTGGGAGTGTACGTCGCCGGAAATCTGGCGCAAGAAATTAAGTTAGCCAGGAAGGTAAACTGAGATCCAACCCGCCCCCCCAAAACGGTCGCCGCGGCGACCGCCTGAAAAAATCGAATCCCGTTCGCGCAAATATCGGTCGCCACGGCGACCGAAAAATCAGGAACTCGCGCTCTGGTATCTCAAAAGACCACGCTTCCAGAGAATCGTGTTCGTAACCGCAAAGAACGTGAGCACGGCAACGAGGAGCAAATACTCACTTGGCTTGAGTCCGTGCAGAAGCGCTCGGGCCGGAACGCTTCCAATGAAGCCGAACGGAATGATGGTGAGGATCGCGTAGCGAACCATCGGCGGATAAAGGGTGTCGGGCTTGGTCGCCATCGCGAAGAACTGATAATACAAACGCGAAAGCGCCCAGCTCCGCTCGGTCCAAAAGATCCAGATCGTGAACGCGAACCGCGAGAGCAAGGCGACGAGCACCCCGACCAAGAGCCACACTCCGGCCAGGCCCCACTTCCAGCCGCCTTCGAATCCGGCCGGACCGGCGAAGCGGATCATGATTCCAATCCCCAAAAAGACGTTAAAAACGGCGGTCAGGTTAATGTAGCGGGTGAGCGCGAGAAAAAGCGGATGCACGGGCTTCGTGAGCAGGATGTCGAGCTCACCTTTATTGACCAGATCCGAGAACTGCCAAAAGTTGCGCTGGAAAAACGTCGTGAAGATCGCGTCCGAAGCGAAGAACACGCCCAAAAAGAAATAGATTTGCGGCTTGGTCCAACCGGCCAGGGTCTCGACATTCGCGTAAATGATCCCGAAGAGCGAAAACTCCACCGCGATCCAGATCAAGTCGACCGCCATCATGGTCAGAAAGTTGGTTCGGTAGACCGCCTCCCTCACGAAGTTGTTTTTGACCTGCACGGTGAAGACGTCCCAATACTGCTTCACGCTAGCCGCCCAAGCTCAGGTAGCGCTTGGTGCCGAGACCCCAAGTCAGTTTAATGAGGCCGTACATCGCGATGATCCAGAGCGCGCCGATGCCGAGTTGTCGGAAGTATTCCGCATGCGTCCAGCGGCCCAGCGCGTACTGGGTGGGCCCGAAGACGAAAAGATAAAACGGCGTGCTCTTCCAGACCCAGGACCACGACTCCGGGATCAGATTGAGCGGAATCAGTTCGCCCGAGAGCAGTTGCACAACCATGTTTTTGACCATGAGGATGCTGTAGGCCTCCTCCCAGTAAAACGCGGCCGAAGCGAGCGATGCAGAAAACTGGTAATAGATGATGTTGCCGATCAGGGCGAGAAACATGGCGCCGACCATCCGAATGGGTGAGAGGCCGAAAAACAGTCCGACCCCGATGCCGATGACCAGCGCGAAGGCGGCGATAAAAAGTTTCGGCGCGATCCCGCGAAGCCAGACGAACTCGATCACGCCCGCCGGACGGAGCAGATAGTTACTGAGGCCGCCCGAGCGGATCATCTCGGATAGCTCAAAGTCGTGATCCCCGCCCCGGATCTGGGTGAAGAGGATGCTGGTGAGGGTGTACATCACCATGTCCTGGTAGTTCATTCCGGCGACACTCGTGGCTCCGCCGAGCTTGAACATCGCGTACCAGAGAAGCCATTGAATCGCGGCCGGTACGACGGCCGCGCCGAGGACCTCGAAGAAAAACTCGATCCGGTAGGCCGTCGCGTCCTGAAGCCCGTTTCGAAGCGCCGCCCACCGCCACTCAAAGCGGGGAAGTCTGAGCGCGATCACGGCTTCTCCGCGAAAAGTTTCTGAATCACGCCTTCCAAGCTCTGCTCCGAAACGCCCATGTCGATGACCGTGTACGCACTCATGAGTTTTTGAAGCGAAGGGACGATGCGTTCTTTCGCCATCGACAGATGAAAAACGCCGAGTGCGGCATCGCCTTCTTCTTCCGCTCCGCCCGCTTCGGCTTTGCGGACCGAGGCTTCCGGGATCCCGACCAGCGTCGCGAGCTGCGCGATCTCCACGGTCTCTTTGAGTCGCACTCGAAGCTCGACGACTCCGTCGCCCGTCAGTTTGCCGGGTGGTCCGTCATAGATGAGTTCCCCGGCGCGGAGAATCAAGACGCGCGAACAGAGGCGTTCGATGTCTTCCATATTGTGGGACGTCAGGATGATCGTCGCTTTTTCGCGGCGGTTGAACTCGCGCAGAAACTCTCGAAGCTTTTGAGCCGCGACGACGTCGAGGCCGATCGTCGGCTCATCGAGAAAGATCACGTTCGGCCAGTGGAGGAGCGCGCCGATCAGCTCCATCTTCATGCGCTCTCCAAGCGATAGCCGACGGATCTGCGTATTCAGAAGCTTGGTCACGTCGAGAAGTTCCGAAAGCGTCTGGAGCCGTTCCTTGTAAAGCGGGACTGGAATCTCGTAGATCGCGCGAATGAGGTCGAACGCGTCGACTGCCGGAAGATCCCACCAGAGCTGCGCCTTTTGACCCATGACGAGCGAAATCTTGCGACGAAAATCGAGGGTCCGCTTGAAGGGTTCGAGTCCCAGCACCCGGGCCTCGCCGGAAGTCGGCGGGATCAGGCCGGAGAGAATTTTTAAGAGCGTCGTTTTGCCCGCGCCGTTCGCGCCGATCAGACCGATGAAGGCTCCGGGCTCAATCGAGAGACTGACGCCTTTCAGCGCCTCATGATCCTGATATTCGGGACTGAACAGGAGCTTCCAGGCACCCGCGAGTCCTTCCTTTTTCTTCGGAGATCGAAAGGACCGGCGAACGTTCTTTACTTCAATGACCGGATTCATCGGGCTCCGCAAAAGGCTGGCGTCGTCTTTACCGAACGCGTGCCGAGCCAAGATGCGGTCGAGTCCGTGACTCCGCGAACGAACGCGTTGTAACGGGTGATGATCTTCTGATTGTCGCCGAGTGCGGCCGGGTTTAGGGCCGTGGTGACGAAGGCGTCGGCGACCGGGAAAGCCGTGATGAGTTTCGAAACGCCGCCGTCCGCGGAATCAGAAATCGAGTAGATCAGGAGATGCGCGTTTCCGTTACGGCTGACCCCGTTGAATTGCACGAAGTCGGAACGAAGCTCAACACGGCGGACCGAACCGTCGGCACGGGTCACGGTCAAACCTTCGGCCAACCGTACGACCGCTGGGCGGGCGCCGGATGTCCAAACCATGATTTCGGGAGCGGCGGACGCACGGTCCGCTTGGACAAGCCGAATCGCTTCGGTTGAATCACTCAAGGCGATCCGGCCGAAGAGCTGCGTTGCATTGGCGAGCAAGGTCCCATGGGAAGGGTTCGAACCCAGAAGTCCGGCGGAAAGTCCGAGACCGTCTTCCATTTCGTTCTGGACCCAACGCGCGCACTTGTAACCGTACGGGGTGAGCAGCGTACTGAAGAGGTAGCCGTAAGTATGTTCGACCCCGGCATGGACGTAGCGATTGTCGCGCGGGGCAACGCCCACTTGGGCCAAGAGAGAGTCGATGATTGAATTATCGACGATGATGTCGCGAGCGTTCACGTCGAAGTTGATGCTGGTCCCCCAAAGCTGCTTCACGCTTTCGAGCTTGGAATCGAGATCAAGATGGGAGCCGAGATTTGGAAGGAGACCGCGGATGGATGCCGTCATGTCGCGACCTTCGGATGCGTCGATGCGGAGCTGATCGGTGGTATCCGCCCACGGGCAGCGCGGAGCCGGAGTGTCGGCGAAGCTAGGTGCAGTCATGGAGAGAGATGCGATCAATAGGAATATTTTCATGGAGGATCCCCGGTTCTCTGAGCCTGCGAAGCTCGGTCAGTAACACGGCGCTTCCACTCAATCAATTGACCCGTTTGTAAGCGGTCAGACACCGGAGTCTGGCCATCGCGTGATCCACGATCGGGGCGGGATACTCCGGTTGATCCAGTTCCGGAATCCACTTCCTTATATAATGACGTTCGCGGTCGAAGCGCTTCCCTTGTTCGGTCGGATTGAAAACTCTGAAGAAGGGCTGGGCGTCGCTGCCGGTGCCGGCCGACCACTGCCAGTTTCCGTTGTTGACTGAAAGGTCGCCGTCGATCAGGTGTTGCCGAAAAAATCTTTCGCCCCAGCGCCAGTCGATCAGGAGGTCTTTGACCAGGAACATCGCGGTGATCATGCGCACGCGGTTGTGCATGAATCCGGTCTGCACGAGCTGGCGCATTCCAGCGTCCACGATCGGATAACCGGTGCGCCCTTCGCACCAGGCTTTGAACTCGGATTTGTGGTTCCGCCACACGATCTTCGAATAGCGGTGATTGAAAGGACCGTTGAAGACTTCCGGAAAATTGAAGCCGATCGCGATGAAGAAATCTCGCCACAGTATTTCCGTCAGGAATGTCTCCCGTTCCGACCGCTTGACTCCGCTCGACTCGATCGCTTGCCAAATGGTGCGAGGAGAAAGCGCGCCGCTGCGAAGATCCGCCGAGATTCGAGAAGTGCCGTCGAGGCCGGGGAAGTTTCGCCGTTCCGCATATGAAGCCAACGGACCTTCGATGAAATCGGCGAGCCGACGGAGCGCCATTTTTTCGCCGGGCATTTGCGCAAGCCCCGCGGTTGCTTCCGCTTGTCCTTCGGCGATCATTTTCAAGATCTTCTTCCCGAGCGAACCGCTTTTGACGGTATGCGATTTCGGTAACCGTCCCGCCTCCATGATCGAGCTCCATCGAGGACCGGGCACGATGGCTGGCGGTCCGAGCGAGAGCTTTCGGAAACAGACGCTCTTATAAGGTGTGAAGACTCGGAACGGGTTGCCCGAGCCGTTCAGAATTTCCCGCTCTTCAAACAGGACGTGATCTTTGAATGATTGCACGGTAACGCCGAGTTTTTGACAGTGCTCAGTGACCTCGCGGTCCCGGGCCAGTCCGGCGGTTTCGTAATCCTTGTTGAAGGAGAGTCGCGTCGCGCCGAACGCCCGGCACAGTTTCGGAATCTCGGTACGAGGGTCGCCCTCGATGAGAAGCAGGTCCTTGCCCTTGGCGCGAAGGGCATCTCGATAGGAGAACAGCGCTCCGAAAAAGTAGGCGTGAGGTTTTCGGCCGGGCTCAAAGTCCGCGAGAGTCTCCGGATCAATGACGAAAAAGGGAATTACGCCTTCTCCGATTCGGGTCGCTTCATAAAGAGCAGTGTTGTCCCGTGTCCGGAAGTCACGACGATGCCAGAGCAGATGGACAGCTTTCGTCTTTTGCATCTCTGGTAGCGATCTACAGCAAGTGATAGTTCTACGGAAGAATGGAGTCATCCACTTCCCGGCCTTCGAAGTCGCTCGGACGATGGGGCATTGTGATTGCGTCCGCGGTCGCCCTGGCGACATTCGCGCTATTCGGTTACCGTGCCTGGGTCATTCCGGGCGGGACTGACGCGGAAGCCTATTACAACGCCGCGCTCCGAGCCGCGTCCGGCGCGCCACTGTATTTCGCCTCCGAAGCAACCCCCTTCAAATACCTGCCTCCCGTCGCCTATTTTCTAATTCCGCTTTCGTGGATCCCTTTCGCTTGGGCGCGAATGGCGATTTTCCTGATCAGCTGGTTGATCGCGGCTCGACTCTATCGAGGATTGCTCACCCAGTACGGCGGATGGGTGGCGCTGCTGGTGTTTGTCGCGATGGCGAGATTTCATAATCATGACTTTCTCAATCTCCAGATCAATCATTGGGTACTCGGGCTGTTCGTTCTCTTTACTTTGACCCGCAAGACTCGACCCTGGGTTTCTGCCTTCGCGTTTTCCGGAATGGCATTGTTCAAATTCACACCGCTCGTTTTGCTCGTTCCCCTCTTGGCAATGGGCCGCTTTCGGGAAATCCTTCGCATCCTAGTTGCGATCACGGTTCTGGCAGCTATCCCGGTGGCACTCCACCCCGACCATTTACAAATTTATTCGGAATGGTACGCGCTGGTGAAAGCGACCACCCCTTGGCCCGCCCCGGATTTCTCAGTCGTTCAGTCAGTTCAAGCCGCACTTTGGTACGTACTCCAAGGGCGGGTTTCGCCTGAGGCATTTTCCGGAGCGGTCGGAGCGGTTGGAGTGATCGCGGTTCTGGGACTTGCGGCAGTCGCCCGGCGCGCAAAGACCCCTCGGGCGGAGATCCTCGTTCTTTGCGCGGCCGCCGTTCCAGCCGTCATTTTTTCCCCGCTGGCCTGGAAGCATGTTTACGTTCTGCTCTGGCCGGCCGCGGTCGCGGTCGTCGTTGAACGACGGTGGAAAACTTACGGAGTCGTGATCGCCACCATGAGCGTCGGCCCGGGTTTGATCGCGCTCTTCTCCAAGCATCTAGCCGATCGAAGTTACATAACGGTCGCCGGGGCGACCGTTATTTGCGTCAGTCTTTTGGCGGCGATGCGTTTGGAGTCGGGGATGGCATCGGGCGGAAAGAAAATCAACCCGCTCTGAAGTGGTGCCTTGGGACGGAATCGAACCGCCGACACGCGCATTTTCAATGCGCTGCTCTACCGACTGAGCTACCAAGGCACGCCGATAAGATTTAGGCGATATCAGCTACAAAGGCAACGGAGCTTTACGAAGTGCGCTGATGAATTGGCTGGAGTGAAGCAGCGGGGGCCCGCGGACGACCGTCGGCGCTGCAATGCGTGATTTCCGAGGTGGATCCCATTCTCCGACAAAAATCGCCAGATCGTCCGCGCTTCCCGACTTTCGATTGGAACTGAAAGCGATGTGTTTGTAGTCCGGAGAAAACTCCCCGAAGGCGTCGACGGACTGAGAAAAGGTCAGCTGGGAAACCGCGACGCCGTCGACGTCGATCTCATAGAGGTCAAACTGACGGGCGCTAGGGTCTCGAAGATTCGACGTGAAGACTACGCGACTATCGCTTGGGCCGAAAACGGGCGCGTAGCTGAGGACGCCGAGGCTGGACAGTGCCTTGGCCGCCGTGCCGTCGGCATTCGCGATCCATAGCTCAAGTGCCGTAGGTTTGAAGTTTCCGGATTTAACCTGCTCCAGGTATTCGAATTGTTGCAAGCCGGGACTCGGCCGCGAAGCTGACCATACGATTTTTTTACAATCCTTCGAAAAAGCCGCGCCTCCGTCAAAGCCCGTGGCGCGGGTGATCCTCTGAACGCCGCTCAGAGTTCCATTGGGCTCCGCACGAGCCGAATAGAGTTCGAAATCACCGGAGCGACTACTCGTGAAAATGGCGGTGCCGTTTTCACAAACGGCCAGCTGCCCGTTGTACGCGTCGGAAGCGCCTGCCTCCGATGGGGTCAGGTCGGTGCCATCCGTGCTTACAGAATAAATTTGCGAGGTTTGAAACGTCCATGAACCGCCGACCTCGGCCAGTTGTTTGATCGGGCAAGCCGGACTCTTGGCCAAAGTGGAGCTGAAGAGAATGCGTTCATCGCCGGGCAAAAAGCGGGCATCGGTCGCGCGGCCACGCCCCGTGGAAACGCGCTTCAGCTGCGTTCCATCGAGTCGTGACGAATAAATCTGTTCGCAATTCGAGAGCTTTCCAAAATGGCGAAAGAGGAGAGACTTTCCGTCGTTCGACCAGCGAGGCTGAGAGTTCTTCCCGCCGCGCGCGACCGGCCGCAGATCTTGAATGAGCGTCTCTTCAGGAAAGGAAAGGAAAGGTTCCACCGATTTAAATTTCGGTCCGAATGCGCAACCCGCGAGAAGCGTCAGCGTAAACAGCGCGATGATGTTTTCCTTCATTCGCTCTCGCTATCCATGGGTTCAGGTTTCGTCCAGAATCTGGGGCGGTAATAGTTTCGGAGCCGGCAAGTGCGAGGGTGCGATGACTTTCAGGCTGGAAAGAATTTGCTCGAGCTCTTTGGCGGTGAGAACTCGATAGTCATAAGCGCGCCCATGTTCACGAATGAGGCGAGCCACGAGGTCCAGTCGTTTGGCGACGGTATCGACGTATTTGGCGGGTACGGGATCGAAAACCGCAGGCAGCTGGGATGTGAAAGAAACCTTTTTCTGAAGGGATTGTTCCACGATTTGCGGGCGCTCAGGCATGGGCGCGGCGACCGGTTGAGCGATTGCGGGCGCGGTCTTGATGGTCTCTTCTCCGTCTTCGACCGCGGAATAGATTTCGGGCTTTTCTCGGCGTCGTTCTGTGGAGGGACGGTCACCGGATTTTTTGACCGCACTGAAGGCCGTGGGGACGCCGAAATAGGAGGTTGCAACGGCGCCGATCAGCGCCGCTACTCTGACCGAAATGGACGAGTTTCCGTTGGGCCGGCGTGGTTTCACTGATTTGCTTCGTTAGATGAGAAGTTGGATTGGGTTTGATAGGCACGCTCTTCCGCTTGGACCTGGCGATAATAGCTGTAATCCGCCGCTACCGAAGAAAGCACCACGATGGAGACGTAAGCTCCGAGTGCAAGCAGGGCATTTCTGAAGCCAAGACAAATTGACGACAACATAGCGACCTCCGAACTACGGGCCTTACGTACGCGGGCACGCGGACGGCTGGCAACCCCCCCGATGGGAAAGTCAGCCAGCGGCCGAGGTCTTATCAATCCCGATCAAATTGATCAACCAAAAAAACAGGATTTTTCACGTTCACGGACAGAAAAAAAAGTCAGTATTATCAATTACTTAACATTTTCACGACTTTACATGGAAGCGCAGCGGCCGACGCCTGTTGACAAGCCCTCTTCCATCACCAATATACACACGGAACTCAAAAACTATTCTTATGGAGGTTATGAAAATGACCGTTCGTCCATTGCACGACCGTGTTTTAGTAAAGCGTTTTTCGGAAGATGAGCGCACCAAGGGCGGGATCTTCATCCCTGACACCGCGAAAGAGAAACCCATCCAAGGCGAAATCATCGCAGTTGGAACGGGTCGCGTAAGCGAAGACGGCAAGATCCGTCCTCTCGATGTCAAGAAGGGCGATCGCGTTCTCTTCGGCAAATACGCCGGAACCGAAATCAAGATCGAAGGCGACGAGTTCTTGATGATGCGCGAGGAAGATATCCTCGGCGTCCTCGCGAACTAAGCTTTCGTTCCGCATTTCCAAAAAAAGATTCCTAGGAGGAATTACCATGTCCGCAAAAGAATTACGTTTTTCCGAAGATGCTCGTTCAGCGATCCTGATCGGCGTCAACACGCTCGCAGATGCAGTGAAAGTCACGCTCGGCCCTAAAGGCCGTAACGTTGTAATCGAAAAATCTTTTGGCGCTCCGAACGTCACCAAAGACGGCGTGACCGTCGCCAAAGAAATCGAACTTTCCGACAAGTTCCAGAACATGGGCGCTCAAATGGTTCGCGAAGTCGCTTCGAAGACCAATGACGACGCCGGTGACGGCACCACGACCGCCACGGTGCTCGCGCAAGCGATTTACCGCGAAGGCGCCAAGATCGTGGCCGCTGGCCACAATCCAATGGAACTCAAGCGCGGGATCGACCTCGCGGTGACCGCCGTGGTTGCCGAGCTCAAGAAGATCTCGAAGCCGATCAAAGACCAAAAAGAAGTCGCGCAAGTCGGCACGATTTCCGCCAACAACGACGCCGAAATCGGCAAACTCATCGCAGAAGCGATGGAAAAAGTCGGCAAAGAAGGCGTGATCACGGTTGAAGAAGCCAAGACCGCCGAGACCACACTCGACGTCGTCGAAGGCATGCAGTTCGACCGCGGCTATCTTTCTCCGTACTTCGTGACGAATCCGGAAAAGATGGAAGCGTCGCTCGAGAGCCCGTTCATCCTGATCTACGACAAGAAAATCAGCTCGATGAAGGATCTCCTGCCTCTTCTCGAAAAAGTCGTGCAGCGCTCGAAGCCATTGTTGATCATCGCTGAAGAAGTCGAAGGCGAAGCCCTCGCGACTCTCGTCGTGAATAAACTCCGTGGCACGCTCAACGTGGTCGCCGTCAAAGCCCCGGGCTTTGGCGATCGCCGCAAAGAGATGCTCCAAGACATCGCCACCCTTACGGGCGGCAAAGTGATCTCGGAAGACATGGGTCACAAACTCGAGACCGCGCGTCTTGAGGACCTTGGAACCGCGAAGAAAGTCACGATCGACAAGGACAACACGACGCTTGTCGACGGCGCCGGCAAAAAAGCCGAAGTCGAAGGCCGCGTGAAACAGATCCGCGCTCAGATCGATGAAACCACCTCCGACTACGATCGTGAGAAGCTCCAAGAGCGTCTCGCCAAACTGGTTGGCGGCGTGGCTGTCATCAATGTCGGAGCAGCATCTGAAGTCGAAATGAAAGAGAAGAAAGCCCGCGTCGAAGACGCCCTCAACGCTACCCGTGCGGCAGTGGAAGAAGGCATCGTACCCGGCGGCGGAACCGCTCTCCTTCGGGCCGGCAAAGTACTCGAAGGCATCAAGGTCGCGAACGCCGAGCAACAGGCCGGCGTGAACATCATCAAGCGCGCTCTCGAAGAGCCGTTGCGTTTGATCTCCGGCAACGCCGGTCACGAGGGTTCAATCGTTGTCGATAAAGTCGCCAACAACCCGTCACCGAACTGGGGCTTCAATGCACTTACCGAGAAGTATGAAGATCTGATCGCAGCCGGTGTGATCGATCCAGCCAAGGTCGCACGTTGTGCGATTCAGAACGCCGCTTCGGTCGCGAGTCTCATGCTCACGACGGAGACCATGATTGCTGAAAAGCCTAAGAAGGAGTCCTCGGCTCCTATGGGCGGCGGCATGGGTGGTGGTGGAATGGGCGATTACGGAATGTAATTCCGCTCTCCTTATATGAGGAGTTGCCAAGCCCGGGACGCCGAAAGGTGTCCCGGGCTTTTTTTTGTCCCCTGTGTCTGCTTGCCAATTTCGCTGTCAAACTGGCTGACAGCGTTAAACTTCAAGCATATGGCTCGGCAAGATTTCACATGTCAAACCTGTGACTTAGATGTGGTTCAGAAAGACACAGTTGATTGAGACCCGGTGCCTGTTAACCTGAATAACACTGCAGTTTGGATTGAATTCGGTTGGGGGATCTCAAGATGCTGGGTCAAATTCGTTTTTCGTGCATCACGCACATCGCTGCTTCGATTGCACTCTTGGTTACGATCGCAAGCACTGCACCCAAGGCCGAAGCCGCAAGAACTCGAGTTCGAACGCAAACGACCGCCACGAACGTCGCGCGAGTCGTGCTGACGCCGGCAACTTCGGTGATCGGAGCCAACGGTACCAGCGTTCAACTGAGGGTTACGGCTTTCGACAGCGCCTCAGCTACGCTTAGCGTGATTGGACGAAACGTAGCGGCCAGCGGCAGCAACCCGGTTTACTGCGATGCGATCATCACCGGAACCACGGTAACGGTCACCAATTCATCATACGCGCCGAACGGCGGAAAATTCACGGGCACCTGCCTAGTCACCGTCAGTGTCGACGGTGTCGTCGCCAGCCGGTCCTTCACTTTTTCGGCGTCGAGAATTCTAGACACACTCGGCACGGACTCGGCCGCTACGAGTGCTACAGTCGTGGCGGGTTCTTCCCTCGCGCAGATCAACTTAAGCCCCGAAGATCAGTCCGGGCAGGTCATGAACGACAATGTCGGGGACTCGACCGTGGGTAGAATTCAATGCACTTGGAACGCAGGAACGAATCAGTCGGTCGCAACGAGAAGGCTGACGAACATCAATTACGGCATCATCATCACGGGACGTTCCGCCGGCAGTTCGACCTTTAGAGGTACTTGCGTTCAGGGAAATACCTCCCGTTTCGTGGATTTCACGGCAAACGTCACGGCCGCTCCGCTGGCCTCGGTCGCGATCAGTCCGTCGAGCACGCTCATTGACGTTTACGATGACGGCCTCGGGTTTTCCGGATCTCGAGTCAAAGGCAAACAAGTAAAGTCCAAGCTCTCGAGCCAAGGGCTTGAATCATTCACTGTACTCGCGGCCACCGCGAAAAATTCGCTGAACCAACCCGTCTCCGCGGCCTCCACCGCTTGGACCAATTCAGATCCGTCCTCCTGCGCCCTTTCAGCCTCAAGCGGCGCGACCGTAACAGTCTCCGCAAAGAGTCAGGGCCGCTGCACGATCACCGGCAGTCTAGGTGCGTTCTCGAGCACGTCGGTCGTGAGCGTGCAGGATTCGTCACCTTTCTTCAATAGTGTGGCGGTCTCCGGATCCACCGCTGGATTTCAAACCGGTCAGACTCGAACCTTCACCGCGACAGCCTATGACCAATACAGCAATCCATACTCGATGAGCGGGCTCACGTGCACGTTCAATGTCTCAAACGGACTTTCGATCGTAAGCGCCAACGGGACTTCAGTTTCGGTTCGGGCGGATTTGACCACCGGGACTCGTACGATCAGCGCCACCTGCGGCAACAAGACATCCTCGACGATTTCATTTACGGTGTCCGCCGCGCCTCGCGCGTTGACAACTCTCGATCTGAGTTCGGCCACGCCCGCCGGGCCGCTTTCGATTCAAGTGATGCAGAATTCTGCTCAAATTGAGCTGTTCCCGAGAGACCAGTACGGAGTGGTGCTGAACTCCCTCGGCGACACCGCGGTGGCAGGCATGAGCTGCGGCTGGAACTTAGGTACGAACACTTCGGTCGCGACGCGGACTTTGACCAACGGAAATTACGACATGGTCATGCGCGGGGTTTCTCCCGGCAGCTCTACGTTCACCGGAACCTGTTCGTATCTCGGGGTGAATCGTACGCTCACTTATACGGTCAACGTCATCGCGGCGCCTATGGCGTCACTTTCGGTGACCCCAAGCAGTGCGTCGATCGATCTATATGAGGACGGCACGGCCGGTAATTCTGGCGGTCCGGGCTTCTTGAAAGCGAAGTCAAAAAGCGTCAAGTCAAAATATAATTCGCTCAGTGGTCTTGAGTCGTTCACCACGCTCAGCGCAACGGCTCGAAATACGAATAGTCAAACGTTGTCGTCGAGCGGGACCACGTGGACGAACAACAACTCAAACGCCTGCACACTTTCGGGCACGATGGGGGCGTCCGTTACGATCACCGCGAGAGCCACCGGTTCTTGCACACTCACAGCCAGTCTCGGCGGGTTCACGGATTCGTCCACCATTACGGTCGTAGATTCCACCCCGCCTCCCGCAGCGTTGGCTTCGATAGTCCTTTCGGGAAATACGGCCAACTTCCAGACGGTTTCGACGGCGCGTAACTTTACTCTCACCGGTCGGGATCAGTACGCAAACATGTACCCGATCAACGGGTGTACTTGGTCGGTATCGAGCAACCTGTTCATCGCGGTGGACACGAATACTACTACGGCCTTCATTCGCGTAGTTACAGCCGGCAATTCGACGGTCAGTGCGACTTGTGGCGGGGTGACCTCAAATACCCTTTCGTTTATGGGGCTGAACGCCCCCCCTGTGTTGAGTTCATTGACCGGCGTGTATCCGGGTTCTCCGGTGGGCTCGCTAACGTCCGGTCAAGGCAACACCATGTATGGAGGCGCGGTTCTCCTACCGGTCGACCAGTATGGTGCGGCGATCACGGGAGCGACCTGTTCGTGGAACGCGGGAACGAATACGGCGGTTGCGACCCGATCC